>ENA-UOOK01004524-UOOK01004524.1-fermentation-metagenome-genome-assembly--contig:-NODE-4524-length-14832-cov-4.871557_pt1 | contig 14832 bp, 13 predicted proteins | sample MGYA00245777_ERZ724023 | MGnify/ENA primary metagenome ERZ724023 (study PRJEB28704, sample SAMN03018312) | fermentation metagenome | biome: anthropogenic terrestrial biome; feature: soil; material...
CGTTGATGTTATAGAACTCTTGAAATTCATCAATAACCAAATTGAACGGTTTTTGTTACCCCCGTAACAGTTACGGCGGTTACAAATATAAACAAAAATTTAAATATACACTTAATCATACTGATTACCATGCTAATAAATTTCTCCAGTTAATGGGGAGTACTTAAACAAATATAAAAATGTTAAATATAAACGTAATCTTGCTGATTAATTTGCTAATATATTTCTCCGTAAAAATAGAAGTACTATAGTGCTCGGTTATTACTGGCTAACACATCACTAAAAAAAACAAATTGTTGATAACTTTTTTATTTTGCCCGATTTTTAGGAATGAAAACGGAAAATTTGCGAAGCAATTATAATTTAATCGTGCTTTCAGCACTCCATTTTTGTCCCTCTTTTTGGTTCTGCGGAGCAGGACAGAAAAAAAGCCCTGCTATTTGCAGAGCTTTGGATTATTTCAATTCAAAAGGAACGACTTCTTTAAACTCTTTGAAAATATCTATCCTGTCAGGAATTTCTTTTCCGATAAGATTTCCTTTAAAATCAATGAGGTAACTTCTTTCATAACTCAATTGCATATCTTCATCTGATTTTACATTTTCTATTCTTGAATTATAAGAATATTTAGTTTCCCAAACCTTTATCTTATCCACCCCAAACTCATAGATTATTGTGGCTTGTCCTGTTTCTCCATAAATACTCGTAACGCTTTTTGATATTTACCGTTCACGTAATTTACTTTAGTTCCTACACCCTCTGCGCTAATTCCCTCTATGTCATACGTAATTAACGTGTCTTTTGCCACTTTACTAAAATCGGATTTGTTATTTACACTTTCCGTTTCTTGTTTAGGGGAAAAATTGCACGATACAATTACAAAAGATAAACAGACTATTATATACTTTATTATTTTCTTACGGTTTTAAAATTGGAAGCCCTTTTTTATCTTTTGGCCGCATTCGTTTCAAAACGGTATTGCCCAATTTTAATTTGTTTTTACTCAAAACTTTTATTTTAATAGTTCCTTCAATATAACTTCCTCCCTGCAATGCTTTTTCAATATCACTCAAAACAGGATTATTATTACACCTTATCTCTATTACACCATCATTAAGCATAGCCCATTCGCCTCGACATTCAATTTTTGACAAATCAAAAGTTTTTTTCAAAGAACAAGTATTATCCATATTCAATTCCAACAACACGTAAGTAGATAATGGATTTTTCCCGCCCTCTACTCCATCAAATGTACCGCACAAAGAAACAACATTAAATTGTTGGCTTTTACAAGATAGAGATAGTATTAAAATGGTTGAATATGTTATAATTTTTCTCATCTTTTATAATATATTCCTTGAAGTGTTCTTATATTGTAATTTGCAGGTAGTCCTCTAAATGTCGCCGCATTCCACGGATATGCTTGAATAAGAGCATCTCTCGTTGAATTGATATTTATAGGTATCAACCCTGTATTTGCCGAACCACCCACAGCATAAGGCATACTACCTGTTGCATCTTTTAACCCTTGTACCCACGCGGGCGTAATTGCACCGAATGAATTTGCAACAGAAGTAGAAGTTAAACCGGAAACAGAAGAAGGACTGTACCCAAATTGCGCTTTGTATGCAGCCGTTTCATCATATACATCTTGTAATAAACTCATTCCTGTATTTGAAAATGCGACATCACCCGTTTCAAACTGCCCTGCGTGTGTCATTTTGTGAACGAAATTAGCCGTAACGCCAAATTTTATATCAACAACATTTGTGCTTCCGCTTTGGCGTTTAATTTGTTAATATCAGATTGAAGTTTATCTCTTTGTTTTTCAACCTGTTGCTTTAATTTCCCCCATTCTTTTAGACTACCTTCTTCGATTTCCATTCCTGTAGGGTCGGTATATCTCACAGGGTTATTCGCACAATACGCATACGACGAAATGTTATATCAAACTCTTTGCCATTATATTTATAGGGTTGCGTTTCGCCAATAGTTGGTAAATTGCAATCCATCAGGCAAATTTAATGAATTGTACTGGATATCTACTATTTTTTTGTTGGTTCGTGTCGGGTAATCCTTTTTAGTTTTGCAGTGTGGGCGCTTTAACGTCCATTTTTACCGCTTTGCGGCACTTTTCGCCCCCTTTTCAAAGGGAGCGAGATAGAGCCACCTCACAAACCTGCCGATATATTTCTGTCAAAAAGGCGTTTATTAACTAAATGAATAGTTTATTTAAGTAAATTCAACATAGCTACTCATAAAAACAACCCCGCAAAAACGTGCTATTTTTCATTAACTACAAGTTGAATATGGATTTGCACATTGCATTTCGGGCGGTAGCCAACCTACATAAAACTTATTATTTATTTTTGTTCTTACTTTTAACCATTTGCCATCAAAATCAAGCACCTCATACATATTGGGGTTATAAACTTTTTCAGTAATAATTATTTGCTTTCTATTAAATGGCGTTTTGTATAGAGAACAATGCAAATCACCGTAAGCAGCAGAATAAACCCCCAAATTAGTATTTTGAGAAATCCATCCTTTTGCTAAAATATGATCAGTCAGTCCGCTATATGCTATTATATAATACATACTATCTTGCTTTTGCAACAAGTCAAACATCACAAAATCTTCCTCTTCTATATTATTTTGAACATACTTTGTTATTTTTCCGTGCGGAATATCAAACACTGCCACTTTTCCTGCATATTCAATATTTAGAAACACAGTTAGAATATTAGTGTTCGTATGCCTAATTAATTGCAAAGTATCTGATTGTTGGACATTATGCTCTATAAGATTTGTCTTGTTCTTACTTCCACTTGCACAAGACATTGATACATATAACGTAATTAAACACATAATGCATGTTTTCATATTACCTCCTTGTTGTTTTCTGTGGAATATAAACATTATGGATTACCCCTGTTACACCCTGCAAAGGCATTAGTTGAAAGTCAGTTCGTGTTACTCGAACTGAACTTCTTGTAACTCCCTTCATTACACTATTAAAATCATTCCATTGTGAATCTAAAATCAGCAAACAACCTGTTGAATTTCGTGTTCCTAATCCACCATTTTTCCCTGTTGAATGAATATATATACCTGTTTTCCAAGGCGTCATATAATTCCATTCGCCTTTTGTGTCAGGGTTCGAGTTTGGCATTTCGTCCATTGTTCGCACTTTACCTGTACCATTTACAGCCCAATGAGAAGGTAATGCCCCTCCTTTGCCAGGGTTCATATAATCAAGTGAATATAGTCCCTCATCTATAGGTATGTATTTGTCAGGGTCAGAAGTCATTGTATAACCCGTGAAATTATAAATGTCGTCAGCACCACCAGTACCATATACCGTTACATCAGCATTCACAGCACCATCGCCGACAATATAATTTCTCCCATTCTGAGTAAATGACTGTTCTTGCCTTGAACCATTAAAAACTACGTGAGCTTGTCCTAAATAAGTACCCTTAATTTTGTTATCGTCCAAATCCTTTTGACTTGTGTAATCAGTCCAAGTTACAGTTTCGTTTTCTGCCTCATACCAGTCTCTACCATCAGGGTCAATATATCTTACTGGATTATTTCCACAATACGCATACGGCGAAATGTTATAATATCCCTCTGTCAATGGATCCATATTCATCCAACGCCCAATTGCAGCATCATAATGACGTGCTCCGTAATCGAAAAGATTTAATCCATACATGCCATCAAACTCTTTGCCATTATATTTATAGGGTTGCGTTTCGATGTTTGTACTTTCACCAAACAATCCGCCAAATGGATAATAGTGGTTCACTTGCTCTACGGTCCCGCTTTGATTTAATACAACGCGGTTATTACCTTGATGATCCCTTAAATAGTAATGATAAACAGGCGTTGAACCTGAGAAAGTAATATAACCTTCTTCCGTTAAAATCTTACTTAATTCTCCATTTTCATAAATCATATTACCACAATAGTCTGTTTTAAAGGAAGAATAGATTTGTTCAGGTGTCAAAGTTATCATCTCACTGCTCATGGGAATGGTTATGCCCGCCACTGCCGTTTGATGGGTTACGCTTAACTTATTCCCGGTTGCATCATATGTGTACATTGTTGTATTACCGTTGGTAAATTGCAATCCATCAGGCAAATTTAATGAATTGTACCGGATATCCACTATTTTTTTGTTGTAATCTTTTTTCAGGTTACCGTTGGCATCGTAGGTGTATTCCGTAACATCGTTGGCTCCGTCCACAAATTGAAATGCGCCGTAATAGGTGGTGGTAAGTGTGGCCGAATCGGTAACTTTGGTGAGCTTGTTTCCGGTATAGGCATACGTGAGGTTATCAATTATGCCGAACACATTGGTTCCGTCGGCTTTTCCATGCCGTTCCAAATTTTCAATGTTTCCCATTTTATCGTACAGCGTTACTTTTTCATCGTACCGATTGGGATTGTCTATCAGTGATGTACCTTCGCCATAGGTAGCAACCTTCAGGCGGTTTATTTCATCGTATTCAAATTTATATCCCCGCTCCATGGTTTCCGTTCCCGCTTTCCATTTTGTTGCACTGATATTACCGTTATAGGATGAAATCCCCGGCATCAAATCATTTACCGATACATCATAAGTTAAGGTCTGTTGATAGTTAGTTCCTGCTATTTGTGTCAGCCAACCTCGTATGTTATAATTGTAAGTGGATATTTCGGTTGCTAGTTTTTTGGTCTTTAAACGGCCTACTTCATCATAAGTGTTTTGCGCTAATGTTATAGCCGGTGCATTGCCTATTTTATGTGAAACACTCAAAAGACGTTCTGCATGGTCATAAGTGTAGCTATACATTTCGGTTTGAGTATCTTCTCCTGCTGCTGAATGAACATGTTGACGTTGTTTTGCTTTTCCTGAAAAATAATATGCATAATATTCATCTTCAAATCCATTTAAGTGATTAGATGAGTGTTTTTGCACAAGACGTCCGTATTGATCATAATACATTGCCGAAATAGTATATTTTGATGAATCAACCAATTGATATATACGAGTTCCGGTAATTAAACCTTTCCCATTTGGATCGGTATTATTCGGAAAAGCATTGTCATATCCTGAAAAAGTCAACATTGCCATTTTAGATTTTTCAAGTACAGTCAATGCGTTTACAAATGAATAATTGTCATAATAAATCACCTCCATTAGTTTTATTATCCCTGATAAAGAAGGATTGACGGAATAGCCTCCTAATGTAGTTTCTCCATTGTACGTTGCTTTAACAACGGCGTTTTCAAATGAAGTAATGGGTGGAGAAATACAGCTTCCTCTAACCACTATCCTGCCTAACTCGTCGTACAAATAAAACGACCATTCATTCTTAGTTCTCTGATTCCCTTCCTGACTAAAAACAAGTTGATTACCTTTGTCATATTTCATTAGAATAGGATCACAACCCGGGAGTTGCTTAAAACAGCAGTTGCCTGAATTATCGTATTTGTAAACATATGCAAAGTTTCTGACCGCAGAATGTGTGTCTTCATATACTCCTGAGATAAGCATAGCATCTATTGCATTAGGCGGTAACACATAAGATAATTGACCTAAATTATTATATACAAAATACGTATCTGAATCAGATCCTTTTCGTTCCAAAATTATTCTTTCTTGTTTATCTTTGAATTGAATTATTGTTTTCCCATCTTCATCTGTTGTGATTATTTTAAATAATGTATTTATACTAAAACTATTGGCTTTCCTTTCGAGTTTCCCTGATTCATTTACTACAAAACAAGCTATGACAGCTTCATTGACATCATAAGTATAACATACATGATGATCATAATAATCCCAACTTACACCGGGACCTTTTTCTTTTAAAATGCGGCTTAATGGAGATGATTCATATAACGTTTCAGAAAATGGTCGTGGATCGGAATAATCTGATACAGCTTTATTTGTAATAGTACTTTCAGAAATTCTACCGGTCACATTTGTCATAGACACAGGAAGCCATTGTTTAACTTCTCTGCCAAAACCATCATATTTACGAAAAATAATTAAATCATTGTTTGTGGGAGTAATTTTTTTCTGAATTAACTCTATGGGTTGTCCAAATGTATCATAATAGTGTAAATAATCTATATACTGATTCCCGTCATTTACATAAATACGATTCATTATGTATAAGTCTTTGGAAGACTGACTATATACAATCATCGAAACCAACAATAACAAGAAATTACAAATAATCTTTTTCATAATTATACCTTTATTATACATTTTAGTTTTTCATCTGGTTAATTTGTATGTGTTTTCTTGTACAACTCTGGTTGTACCATTTTCAATAACATAGGTTTTTTTTAATCTTCCTATAGGGTCATACTCGAAGTAAGTTGTTGCACTTCTTGGATCGGTAATAGATAAAACTCCTGTTAAAGGTTTGTAAGTGTATGTTGTTATCAAAGAATTGGACAATTTTGTTCTTAGACTATTTATTAAAATGAAATCTTCCGTGGTCGGCTTTATCTTGTTACCTAAGTCGGTTATCCATAAGTCGTTTTTTCCTAAAGCAGCCAATAGTTCTGAATAAGTTATGTTCTCTATTTTTGCTATCGGACTTTGATTATTATAAGACCATATATAACAAGTATGAATTCCATCATTTTCTGAAACATCTACAAGATTACCGTATGCATCATACCTATTGTAAAAGATACGACTAACAAAATCCGGTCCGGCTTTAATTTTAGTTTTTATCTGTTGAATTTGTACTCCGGCATATACTGATCGAGTGTATGCAGTGTCAACGCCTCCTATATGTTTATATTCAACAGGAACAGAATGTATATTAAATTGAACAAGTTGACCTTGAATATTTTCAGGATAATTTTCTAGTATATCTGTACAAAATCTGTAATGATCTTCAACTGTTTCTCCTCTACTGGTTGATGTAGTTATTTTGATTGGTTTTTTATGATAAATCTTTGGGGTCGTTTGATAAAAGTAATTCTTAGTGATATCAATTATTTTTCCTTCATAATATTCTTTTTTTGTTTCATTTTTTAATTGCATCCATGAATTATTTGAATACCATATCAATCTATTATATTCATCTTTTTGGGTTGTGCAATTTTCACCATTCATATATATTTGAGTTTGATACGTTTTTGCTGTTTCAATGCGATAATCTATATTATTTGCATTTTTAATCTCATATATATATTCATTTGATGCAACTAATGTGTCTCTTCGATATTTTTCTACTTTTCTCAATAATGTAGTTTCCTGAAAACTATTGCTTGACGGAACATCAAAGGGAATTAAAACATCCCTCTTTTCAAATTTATATTTAAAGTCAGGCAAATAGGGCGTATCATAATAATATTTTGTCAGTAGGGTTGATGTATCATTATCATTAGTGGTTTCTCTTTCTATAACGTGATCATAGTAAATAATGCTTCCATCATTATATGTAATTGTGGATAAAGGTATAGATCCCCAAGTACGTAACCTTGTTCTTATATTATTGTTATCACAATATATTACATTTTCATTACTTTGTGTATGGCAATAATCTTCAGAGCTGACTATTTTTCTTACGATTCCGTACCCATCATCTGCATGACCCTCATTTTCATAATTTATTTGATCCATAAAATTAGTATAGGTTAGTTCTTTGGTTCTGGAAATACCGGTAATGGGGTCGTATTCATTTATTCTTTTAATTCTCAAGCCGCCAACACGAACGGGGATGATGAATTTTTCACCTCCAAATGGGTATCCTCCAGGTTCTAGTGAGTATGACATATAACGTGTTATATTTCCTTCATATGTAAAATATTTTTCCATCCCTGAAGGATATATTATTTTGTTCAAAATCCCTTGTTGACTGAAATAATCATTACTTTCTCTACTTCTACCACCTATAGTGTGAGCAACTGAATCGTGAGAACTCGTAAATTGTTTACTAAAAATATTAGAAATAGGAACTGAACTGCTATTTTCATCTGGGTTATAATAATTATTAAAAAAGCCCCAATGGTCAACATTTTTAGTAACCATAGGAGGGACAAACTCTGGTCTGTTGTAAAAAAACTTAAACACTTGTCGTTCCAATATCCCATCTTTACTAATAACTAAAGAATCTAATTTAGTGAGCTCTGTACCATAATTATATTTTGAACTGTAAAATTGAACAGTTTTTATTAAATTATTTTCTTTATCGTGCACTTCCATTTTTGTCAAAGTAAATGTATCCCACGTAAATGTGATTGTTCCGTTATCAAAGTAAATATGATTCAAATTTTGTCCTTTTAATATTGCTGATGCATATTTATTGTATTGACCAAAAACTGTATTAGTTTCTAAATAGCTTGATTCTCCCGATGAATTAATAAGATATAAGTTATTAATTCCGTCTTTACTATCTGTCATCTTAATATCTCCTGAATAGTGAGTTGATAAATCTTCAACTATTACGTAATCATTTAAGCTACAAATTGAGGGAGATGGTTTTGTACATGGAATATAATCGAATAGTATTTGTGCATAAGTGGCACTGGAAAAAATCCGATCGCACATCCAACGTGTAGGGGTCGTGTTTGTAAGCTCTTTACTATTAATATTATTACCAAATTCGTATCTAATTCCATTTGAGTCAGTTATTCTAATTCCGTTCAACCCATTTGTTTCAATTTTATCCTCACGAAATGGATACGGTATCATTAAGGATTTATCAGTTGTAGAAATATAACACGTTCCTCCTTCTGATGCCAATTGATAATGAAACTCATCAGGTTCTTCATCTCGCATTCCATTATAAATTTCTCTTAAATAATCATTGTTGGCATATGGATTAAATACTGTATTTAAATATCCATATATTTCTTCATCTGCAATTCCTTTCACATAGCGCATTATTGATGGTTCGGCATTTAATGTCCAGTTTGTAGCAATTCTACCGCTATATTCTTTTGGCTTTAATCCTGTCATATCATAAAAAAGAGTAATTGGAAGCACGATATCGCCAACCGTAATTTCATAAAGGGGAATACTGATTTCTACTTTTCCTGTACTATAGTTTACCGGACTACTTACATACTTTGCCATTGCCGATGCTTCAGGAGTTACAGGCATAACAATTGGACTTGTAACTGTTATAGGAGAATTTTGCGATGACAAAAAAACAGGAAGTAAAAAGAAAATGGAAAAGAAAACGAATCCTTTGGAAAAGTCTTTTTCATGAATAAATTTCATCATTTGTATCATACAGTTAATCAATTATGTTTGTAAATTTCATGTTATTTATTTTTTACACATTCACATTTTTAGAATATATCATCCTAAACTCTGTGTTCGTATTAATTTGCACTTAAAATATTATTCTTCAGGAAAACATAGGTTTCAATCATTCTACACATTTTCTATGTCTTCAAACCAAAACAATCCTTTCAATTCAGATAGATATTTATCAAAATCGACGATACTTTCATCTGTCATAAAAAAATATAAATAAAGAGGTACATTATATTTTCCTAAAACTACAACACCCCTGCCATAGCGATATTCACCCTGACAGTATTCACCCTTGAAATTTAATGGATAAATAAACATTGATTTACCATTGAAAATTGATTGCGCAGTTTCTGAAGGATAATAAGTAACCAGCATCTCCGCATCTTTAATTTCTTGATTGGTTCGTGAGCGAAACTTCATTCCGATGTTAAATCTTGAAGCTATACGTGAAAATATGTATTCACTTGCTATTTCATACTTATAAGGAACTGGCAACTTATTACCACCTGACGGATTAAATGCTGGATCAATAGCTAATTTACATTTTCCATCTTTATGTAATAAAACTCCATGCCTCATATTCATTTCGTTCCGCATAGCACATGAATCGTTCCCAAAAACATACGATAAACTATCTGAAACAACATTCCATTTTTCATCTGGACTATAGGTGATGTAATTTCTTTCCAAAATGACCCAAAATTTTTCGTATTTTTGTTTGGGTATGTTGTTTTCTTCAATGAGTTTCTGCATCGGGCTTTTCTCTTTTTTCTCTTGTGCTTGAATCAATGTGCCTATTGAAAACGACACAAATAGTATTAGAATAGCTGTCTTCTTCATAATTTTATTTCTTACATTTTATAATTTCATGGTTAAAACATAATTTGGATATTTATTTTCCGCGACATTAATCGCTTCTTTATAATCAATAATGTATTTGAATTGTAAAATTTAACCACCTTTCTAAGGATAAACTCTCGTCAGAGATAAAAATAAATAAAGAGGTTAGAGTTAAATCAACACAAAATCATTTTTCCTTTTCAATACTTTCAAAATGTTTTATCAATTGTTCTTTCTCATTTTTTTCTGTATTGGTAATATCTTCCATCTTTACTATTTTCCCTTTATCTAATTCAATCTTGTACACCGTACCGGTACCCGGGATTAGATAAGGTTTTACAAAATAAGAGGGGTATCGCTCTGCATTGGCTCTACCAATGTAAACACCCGACACATTGATAGGGAATAAGCCATCTTTTGTCATTTTACTCCCTGTTAATCTTTCTAAACGAGTTTTCATAATGTCATTAGATATTACACATCCTCTTACAGAAACTTTGCTGATAAATAACTTTCCACCTTCTGTAACATAACTTATTATAACTCTCGGAGAACCTGTATCATCAGGCAATTCATTCAAAGTAACCAATTGATACTCATGACCTGTAAATTGAAGAGGGCTATTCATCAAAAGTATTATCTCTCCTTGATAGTTTAAAGTGTCATACAGACCATAAGATAGCTTTCCTCCTTCAACTATCTGAATAGGTTTTTGCTTGGCTGTTCCAGTAAAAACAAAATAAAAACAAATCGAATATAAAAACAATTGTTTCATAGCATTAATTTTTAATTGTTATTTAATTTATAATGTGATAATTGTAAACTCCTTTTTTACCTTGATAATTTTGTTCAAAAGAGCTAAATTCCTCATCTCCTACTGAAACATGTTTTATTTTTTTAAATAAATCATGTTTCATCTTTGTTTCTGTTCCAAGAGGCAATTTAATATTATCGATTAATAAAACTGAATTCCCTCCATCCGCAATAATGAGAGAAAGAACCTCACTGAGAGAGAAGAGTTCGATTTTTACAACCTCTTTCAGGCCTTTTTGTTTATATGTTATTAAATCATTTTTATCTGTAATACGATGTAATGATTTAATGAATACAGGATTGATCGCTTCAAATATTTTCGATGTAATATTGGTATCACCCAAAAAGTAAATAGTTGAGTAATTTGAATTATCATTAAGAGTTAGATCCCTTGTATAAATTTTTACAGCTTCAACTCCTTGCTCATTTATATCAGAAATCTTTGAACTGGAAACAAACACTATTTTTAAAGAATCATTTTTTATATATTTAACCTCTTCAATTGCCTGAGGTTTTAAAACAGAAGCAAGTATACGCGAGTAATAAGGCATCAGCTTATCGTTTATGTACAAATTCCATAATTTAGAACCAGAAGAAGATGATAAGAAACTATAATCCGAAGTCATAAGTTCGAATGTTTTTTCTATTACTACTTGATCATTATCAGTCCGTTCTGAGATCGTAAAACCATTTACATCTGAAATATACCGAGGTTCTATTGCATTATAAATAGTTCCCTTGATTGGCCAAACAATACTTCCTTCGGGTTGATGCAAAACAACAATCTCTTCATTAGTGATATTCTTATTGCTAATAATATTGTTTTTAGTTGAACAACTCATCATTAGTAAAATGATTACTAAAAAGAAACAATTATAAGATTTTAATACATTTTTCATATAATTTCTTTGTCTTCAAACCAGAACACACCCTTCAATTCAGATAGATATTTATCAAAATCGACGATACTTTCATCTGTCATAAAAAAATATAAATAAAGAGGTACATTATATTTTCCTAATACTACAACACCCCTGCCATAGCGATATTTTTCCTGACAGTACTCGCCCTTAAAATTTAAAGGATAAATAAACATTGATTTACCATTGAAAATTGATTGTGCAGTTTCTGCAGGATAATCTTTAACCAACATCTCCACATCCTTAAGGTCTTGGTTTGAAAGTGATCGAAATTTCTTACCCCATTCAAAATAATTACTTACACGGGTAAATATATATTCTCGTGCCTCTTCATACTTATAAGGATTTGGTATTTTTTTTCCTGGTTTGAAAGCTGCACCAACAGCAATCATGCATTTCCCATCTTTATAGGACAATTTTCCATCCTGAAGTCCAAGCAAATTTTTAATATAACATTTATCATCTGTGCAAACTGGGGATAAACTGTCCGAAACAACATTCCATTTTTCATCTGGATGATAGGTTATGTAATTTCTTTCCAAAATGACCCAAAACTTTTCGTGTTTTTGTTTGGGTATGTTGTTTTCTTCGATGAGTTTCTGTATCGGACTTTTCTCTTTTGTCTCTTGTGCTTGAATCAATACCCCTATTGAAAGCGACACAAATAGTATTAGAACAGCTGTCTTCTTCATAATTTTATTTCCTATATTTTATAATTTCATGGTTAAAAAAATACAATAAAATTTACCACTGCAAGGTAGTTAATTTATTGATATAAATCATATTATAGTTAACTTTTTTTTGAAATTAAATTTATTTAACACCAAAACTCTATCTTTTTTTGTTTAACTTCATGTTTTCTCAATTTTCAAAAAATTATCGCATTACTTTTCCTTGCATAAAAGGAAATAAATTCATCATTTTGTCATTGTTTTCAGAAATATCTCTAACATGTTTTTACAAATGCTACAAAACCAACTTCCATTAATAAAATCGTTAACGAAATAAGATCCCAAAATCGAAAGTTCAGTAAAGATTTCGCTTATGAACTTATCGGTCAGACTGAAGCTATTTATCTTTTCTTACCGCTTACAAAATACAACACTTCTTTTGTGAAAGAAGTGCAAAGCGTAAAAAAATATTACAGCATTGATACCGGTTTTTATCGTGCACTACTCCCATCAACTAATATGAATAAGGGAGTATTGCTGGAAAACGCTGTTTTTCTACATTTTCGAAAACAGGTAAGTCACACGCGAAAGCTTCATTTTTTGGAAGGGGACAGTAATTGCGATTTCGTATGGATTGAAAATGAAAAAATAACACAAGCTATTCAAGTTGCATGGGATATTTCCGATCCAAAAACCTATCTTCTGGAGATTGAGGCTTTTAAAAATATACAATGCAACAACTGCCTTTTAATTACTTCAGAAGATGAACGGAATGTCACAGAATTTGGAAAAAACATTCGTATTGTCCCGGCATGGAAATTTTTACTTTCACAAGCATAGCAAAAAGGAAAAGTTCCAAAACAATATTTATTTATCAATCACTTGTATAGATGTACTCAAAAGCTTATCTTCGAAAATTTCGACTGTAAAACTACTTTTTCGCCACTTCTACCGTCAGAATATATAACATGACAATTCCTGCCATCCAACCAAAAAAGGCAGGGGGAAGCTGAACAAAGTCAAATAACTTCATAAAAGGAGAAAACGGAATTATCAACACAAAAACAATAACTAACACGGTTGCCAATACAAGGTATTTTCCGGGAAGACTTCGGAAAAATGGCTTGCGTGTACGAACTACCAAAACAATAAGTGTGGCGGAAATTATCGATTCTACAAACCAGCCGGTTTGAAAAAGTTGTTCATTGGCTTTCAGAAAGTAAAGTAATACACCAAAGGTCAGATAATCGAAAATGGAACTTATCAGTCCGAATGTTATCATAAACCGCTTAATAAAACCTAAATCCCAACGCATAGGTTTTGATACACTTTCACTATCAACACGGTCACTCGCGATAGACATTTCAGGAAAATCTGTCAGAAGATTTGTCAATAAGATCTGCTTGGGAAGCAATGGCAAAAATGGCAAGAATAAAGATACCCCAGCCATACTGAACATATTCCCAAAATTAGCGCTGGTAGCCATAAACACATATTTCATGGTGTTTGCAAATGTTTTCCTGCCTTCAGTAATACCGTCTTTCAACACTTCCAAATCGGGTGCGAGAAGAACAATATCGGCTGCTTCTTTGGCTACATCAACCGCTGTATCTACAGAAATTCCTACATCGGCTGCATGAAGAGCGGGTGCATCATTGATGCCGTCACCCATAAAACCGACGACATTTCCTGATTTTTTAAGAGCTAAAATAATGCGTTCTTTGTGATTCGGTTCGACTTCGGCAAAAACATGAGCGAACAACACACGGTTCAACAAGGCGGCTTCACTCATCTCTGTCATCTGCTTACCGGTTACAATAATAGGATTTTGAATTCCCATTTGAACGACCAGACTTTTAGCAACCAATTCATTATCACCGGTTATAATTTTGAGTGATACACCCAATTCCTGCAAATCTTTCACGGTTTGCAGCGTTTCTGGTTTCAACGGATCAAAAAGCGTTACAAAACCTAAAAACACCATATCTGCTTCATCTGAAATATTGAACTCGGCAACATCGGTTTTTTTGTATGACACACCAAGAGTACGATATCCGACGGTGCTCAATTTTTGATATTGCGCCATTATTGCATCACGGCATGATTCAATATTTTTCACACTTTCGTCTGGCATTTCCGCGGATGTGCAAATCTCCAACACTTTATTAAATGCTCCTTTTGTAATGGCAATAGATTGATCTTTAATACGTGTATAAATGGTTAATCGCTTCCGAATAAAATCATACGGAATTTCAGAAATCACGCTCTCTGATGTTTTTTGACCCATAAAACTGTTGCAAATGGCTTC
>ENA-UOOK01004525-UOOK01004525.1-fermentation-metagenome-genome-assembly--contig:-NODE-4525-length-14830-cov-19.426734_pt1 | contig 14830 bp, 15 predicted proteins | sample MGYA00245777_ERZ724023 | MGnify/ENA primary metagenome ERZ724023 (study PRJEB28704, sample SAMN03018312) | fermentation metagenome | biome: anthropogenic terrestrial biome; feature: soil...
TACATGTATGGAATTCCTATTGCATACATTACAACTGTGCCGGTAATTACAGCAATGGATAAATTTTTAGTTGTTCCTTTTTTTTCTGAAAATTTCCCAGTGTAATATGCAGCCGATATAAAACCGAATAAAAAGCCTGCACTGGGTTTAACTAGCTGCCCTAATCCACCCGAGAATCCTGCAAAAATAGGCAATCCCATCAATCCAAGCAGTAGATACACTACCTGAGAAAGCATTCCTTTCTTTGAGCCCAGGATAATTCCTGATAGCAAGACAAATAAGGATTGCAGAGTTATGGGTACCGGACCAATGGGGATGGTTATAAAAGCTCCTGTTGCTGTCAGCGCTGTAAACATTCCTATGTGAGTTATGTCTCGTGCAGATAATTTAGTACTTGTCATATTGTCTCCTTAATTTTGATTAATTCTGCTTTCTCACGGTAATTTCTCCTGAATGAAGAACTTCCTTATGACCATCATCATGGAAGATAACAAGACCTCCAAATTCATCAATGTCTTGAGCGTAGCCCTCAAACCACTGATTATTTTTCAGATATTTTATCTTTTCACCAATAATCATGGATCTTTCCCTGTAAAAATCTAAAAAGTCTCGGCTCCCAAGATTTTTGCAAACATTTAATATGTTGTTAATTATTTCTGCAGCAAGCCGGGTTCGAATACATCCCCCTTCATTTGAACTGAATATTGAACCTGCCGTTTCTTTCAACTCTTCCGGGAAAACTGCAGCTTTGACATTTACGCCGATTCCCACTATTATACTGTTTACGATTCCGCTTTCCACATCTGTAACCGCTTCGGTAAGTATGCCGCACACTTTTTTATTGTTAATATAAATATCATTGACCCATTTTATTTTTGGTTCAAGCTCTGTAAACTTATCGATTGCCATACATACAGCCGTTGCTGCGGCAGTTGTAATTAAGACGGAATCGGTTATGCTTAATGTAGGCTTTAAAATAATGCTCATGTATATTCCTGATTGAGAAGGTGAATAAAAAGTTCTTCCCATTCTTCCTCTGCCTGAGGTCTGTTCCTCTGATACAATGACAGTACCGTGGGCAGCATTTTGCATAGCCTGCAATTTTGCTTCCGTATTGGTAGAATTGATTGTTTTGTATGCAGTGATTGATATATCCTTGAATTCATCCCTTATGTATGCCATAATACCTTTCGATGACAGTACGTCTGAAGCCGGTGACAAAGAATAACCCTTGTTGGAGATTCCACTAATTATATAACCCTCTTTTTCTAATGATTTTATCGATTTCCAGACGGCTGTTCTTGAAACACCAAGCTTTTCTGCAAGCTCCTGCCCTGATACGCTTTTACCCATGTTTAGTTCCAAAATATGCAAAACTTCGTTTTTTACTGACATTTTCTCACCTCATTTCTTTTGATATTATATATTTTTCCAAGCTGCATTGTCAACTTAAATTACAATTCAAGTTAACGATTTAGCACATATGAGCACTAGCAGAGATTTTGGGGACAGTTTTTAATGTGGGATGCTTTTTCTGATAGGAAGAACCGGCCTCAAAATCAGGTTTACTATTTAGAGCACTGGCAATATTTTGTATTTCAAAAAAACCTGGAACAAAAAAGCTGTTTAGCAAGTCTAATATATGTAAATAATTAATATAACATCTAAAAATAAGGAGGTATATGAATGAATATTAAAAAAGCTGCCGTTATAGGCATGTGTTGCACAATTATTACTACAAGTACGGTATTTGCCGCTTCAAATACTGCAGATATTAATGAAGACATTAAAATACAAATTAACCATGAGTGGGTTACAGCAAGCGTAAAGCCTTTCATAAAAAATGACCGGACTTTGGTCGGTTTAAATGAATTTATGGAAAAGCTGGGTGCAAAGGTCGAAAATGATGCAAAATCAGGGGAAATTAAAATTAGCTATGAAGATGTGACAATTGAGTTGATTGCAGGGGAAAAAAGTGGTAAAATAATTAAAAACAGCGGCGGGATATTGGAGGAAGAAGAAATCAATTTAGAAGTTGCTCCGGAATTGATTAACGGAAATATTTTTGTTCCGGTTCGCTTTGCAGCAGAAGCCATGGGGTTTGACGTTGAATGGGATGATTCTCTGCGCGCTGTAATAATCAAGGGGGAAGGTGATACTATAGTTGTTGAAAAACCTGTCAAATTTGAAACTGTAAGTCAGGAGACAATTAACGGAAATGAATTGCTGATTAATATGTACAGCAATAATCGCAAGACAAGAGGTATTTATCACTTAATTGATGGAGATTATATTTATGTTCTTGTATCAGCAGGCGAAAAGCTTACAGGAGGATACAGCGTCGCGATTGACAGCATAACGGAGGTTACTCCCGGAACAGCTTATATACATGCAACATTGAATTCTCCGGGAAAAGGCAGTATTGTTACACAGGTATTAACATATCCCAGTGTAATGGTTAAATTTGAAAAGGGTGCTATTAATAATTTCCAATGGGATTTATCAGGAGAAATAAAAACAGATGAAGCAGAGAGGAATGAAATAACAGAATTAGTTCAGAACTTTGGCGGTCAGTTGAAAATGGTTTCGCTTTTAGCACCCGAAGAAACCCTGAAAGAAACGATGAACAAGTACTATGGTGATTATGCATACCAAGAATTAATTGAGGATTGGCTTAAAAGCCCTGAATCTGCTCCGGGAAAACTCACATCAAGTCCATGGCCAGGACGCATTGATGTTTTGTCAGTAGAAAAAACTAATGACAAAACATATGAAGTAAAGGGAAATATAGTTGAGTTTACAAGTGTTGAAATGGTAGACGGAGGTATTGCCGCAAAAAGAGAAATCACTCTGAAAATCAGTAGCTTAGATAATAAATGGGTTATAACCGGTGCCAAGTTGGGAAATTATGAAGAAGTAGCGGAAACTTCAGTTGTGTACAGAAACGAAGAATATGGATTTAACTTTTCACTGCCTGAAAGCTGGAAAGGTTATACAATCCAGAATGACCTTTGGAAGGGCACATCATTAACCGATGAAAATAAAGACCAAACCGGATCTATTATTTATATCAGGCATCCACAGTGGACTAAAGACAATCCAAGACAGGATATTCCTGTAATGGTGCTTACACCTGAGCAGTGGAAAGCAGTTCAGGATGAAAAGCTTGCTATTGGAGCTGCCCCCATACCTCCCAAAAAGCTCGGTGAAAACTCAAAATACGTATTTGCACTTCCTGCACGTTACAATTTTGAATTTTTAACAGGATATGAGGAAGTAGAAAAAATATTAGAAAACAATCCCTTTAAGACATTTGAAGCAGAATAAATATTCATATTTGGGCTGGTGCAGAGTGACAGAGTGTAGTCATTAATGCATCAGCCCTATTTTATTGGAACATTTCTGTAAATTAATCGTCTAATATATTATCATTTTTTCTGGCGAAAGTCTCTGAATTGTGAGATAATGAACTAACTAATAAAAATAGGTGATAAAATGAAAAAAATGTTTTATAATTTAATAACTGTAATCCTGTTGATTAATATATTTTCAGTTACAGCAGCTGCAGCAGAAACAGAAAACAAAAGAGAATTTAAAGTAGTAGGATATTATTCAGGGGACTTGTTCGACGAACCTGTGGGAAATCTTCAGACAGACAAACTTACACACGTCATTTATGCATTTTTGATTCCTCGTGCAGACGGAACCCTAATTGAACCGGAAAAACCGGAACAGCTTAAGGAGTTAACGGCACAGGCTCACAAAGACGGAGCGGAGATATTCATAGCCGTAGGCGGCTGGTCCTACGAAGGAAAACCTCTGCAGTCCGTGTTTGAAGAAGTTTCCGCATCAAATGAAAGCCGTAAATTATTAATAGAAAATATCTGCTCTTTTGTAGATGAGTATAATTTAGACGGAGTAGAGCTTGATTGGGAACATCCCAATAAAAACACCATTGCTGATTATGAAAAGCTAACGGTGGAACTAAGTGAAGCCCTTAAGCTTAAGGGAAAGAAAATGACCGCAGCGCTTAATGGCGCATGGTCCGGGACAGATGGACCCGAGCCCTCCATGATGCTAACAGATAAATGCCTTGATAGCTTCAGCTTTATAAATGTAATGGCATATGATACCAATAATGCCGACCATAGTCCTGTCTGGTTTACTGAAACATCCATAGACTATTGGCTCAACAGAGGAGTACCAGCAGAAGACATAGTTATAGGGATGCCGCTTTATGCAAGGCCAAGCTGGATGCAGTACAGACACCTGGTTGCTTTAAACCCGGAGTATGCATTCGTTGATTATGCTCCTACAACCCCAACAGAATCCTATTACAATGGAATTAATACCTTGCGGGAAAAGACCATAATAGCCATGAATAAGGCAGGAGGGGTAATGCTGTTTGATGTGAATGAGGATACCAATGACCAGTACAGCATAGTTTCAATGATTGACAGTCTTATTTATAGAACGGCAAATTTATCAAAGGAAGAATTAAATAAATATGTTACTATTATATTAGACGGCAAAGAATTAGTATTTTTAGAAAAAGAAGGCTTTGGAGTCCCATTTGTTAATTCGGATAACAGGACTATGATTCCTCTCAGAAAGCCACTGGAAACCATCGGTGCAAAAATAAGCTATGATAATACCAACAGGGTTGTAACCGCAATGAAAGATGCAATCAAAGTAAAAATACCCATAGATAAAAACATTATTTATGTTAATGACAAGGAAGTTGAAACAGATACTCAGGCAATAATCAAGGGCAATCGGACATACATTCCTTTAAGAGCAGTAATGGAAGCCTTTGGCTATAAGACAGAATGGCATAACAGCAGCAGGACGGTTATATTATCAAAGTAACAGGAGAGTGCTATGAAAAAAAGTATAATTTTTTGGGCGTTGACAGCCGTGCTTTTTGTTATTTACTTTAAGATATTGGAAGCAATATGGGATAAATTTATGCCATGGAACACGTATATCAGATATGTTTGCCCTATTTGCAATAATATTTGTAAATATTCCTCTTTCAGTTTTTAGTTCTGAAAAGCTGATTAAGATAATTCAGTCAGATAAATTCTCAGCTTAGAAATATTTCATAAAAGAAAACCGGATTTAATTAATTGATGCAGGACACGTAATGCAGAACTTAGACGGTCAAGGGGACGAGGTTGTTGTCATGTAGTAAGCAGCATTTCACAAGGAAAAGAGGTACGTATTTGAAAAATGCAAAATACATCATATAATATAAAGCCTGTAAAACGCAGTAAAATTCGTCTGGGAGCAGGGAAACTTTATTATACATTATCCAGGTACATTCTTTGGTATTCCGGAAAAATAAAATTTGCACATAATAAACATCCTCAAAACTTAGAATACGAGTATTTTTCTCATAAAACTCCTTTGCTTAGAAAATTGAGAGAAGTGGATATGCAATATCAGTATAATAAAATTATCAACCTTAAAATTGCCGTAAAAAACATTGATGGAATTATATTAAAACCTGGTGAGACCTTCAGCTATTGGAAGCTCATCGGCAGGCCTTCAGCCGGAAAGGGATATGTTCCGGGAATGGTTTTATATTGCGGCAAATACTCAATGGAAACAGGCGGAGGGCTATGCCAGTTGTCTAACTTGATTTATTGGATGACTCTTAATACTCCACTTACCGTAGTCGAACGTTATCGACATTCCTTTGATGTATTTCCAGATTCAAACCGTACACAGCCCTTTGGCAGTGGAGCCACATGCGTCTATCCTTACAGAGATTTGATGATAAGAAACGATACGGAGGAAAATTTTCAATTAAAAGTTAATATAGGGGAATCTTATCTGGAAGGGTCGTGGTTATGTAGTGGTGTGCCTGTTTATAAATATGAAATAACAGAAAAGAATCATCAGTTTAAAAGTGAATACTGGGGCGGTTTCAGCAGACATAACGAGATTTACCGAAAACGGTACAAGGGTGATAAATTTTTAGATGAGGAATATATAACGGAAAACCATGCATTGATGATGTACTCACCCTTTTTAAAAACGGAGAAATGATATGAAAAAGGTTATTCATAAATGGAACTGCACGTTCGGAACCTTCTAAACTATAATCTTTAGTCTAAATACCTTGTTATGAGCATAATTTGAAACCAATAAACTATAAATTTGTAAGGAGCTGAAACTGAAATGTGTAAAGAATGTTATACTAACGAAAATAGAATTACTCCATTGCTCAGCCCTTTGGATTGTCTGGAAAATCATACACAATATATTTGCGGAACATGCGGACGCTGTATATGTATTGAACATGAACCCCATAGGGATTTGCAGAGATGGAACTTTCCTTTTAAGTCTTTAATGATAGCCAAGCTCTATTTGAGAACAGCGGATTATACCATGAAAAAGCCATGCGGCATTTATGAGATAAAAAGCAATGGAGGTAGAATTTCTTATAAGATTTTTGCGGAAAGTGCAGATTTACAGATGTTTTTGAAAAAGAATAAAGATAAAATATGTGAAGCCATGAAGCCTGTTTTTTGTGTGGAGGAATACAAGGAATATCCAAATACACAAGTACGAAAACTGACTTCTGATGAAATACAGAAATATATGTCAGAACGATAAATTGGTCAAGGGGACACAAAACGAAAGTGCATAATTTGTGATATATGCAGCACCTGTGGCAATGCCGGGTTTGACAATAATATGAGACTATAAAAATTTTTTATGTCGCAGATTATTTATACAATACGAAGATAAACAAGAATTTGAAAGGAGAGGGAAGATGAGCTTGAATTTAATTAAACCGGAAAAACTTAATAAAGGAGATAAGGTGGCAACCGTAAGCCTCTCCTGGGGTGGAGCAGGTGATGAGGAAACTTTGTGGAGATACAACCAGGGGAAAGAACGGCTGGAAAAATTATTTGGACTTAAGGTTGTTGAAATGTCCAATACCCTTAAGGGGTCTGAGTATATATATGATAATCCCCAAAAGAGAGCTGAAGATTTAATGAATGCCTTTACTGACAAATCAATTAAAGGGATATTTTCGTGCATTGGCGGAGAAGAAAGCATAAGAATGCTTCCATATATTGATTTCGATGTAGTAAAGAACAATCCTAAAATTTTCATAGGATATTCGGATACTACCATAACTCATCTCATATGCCTGAAAGCAGGGTTATCATCATTTTATGGTGCTTCTGTATTGAATGAATTTGCAGAAAACATTAATATGCATGATTACACCGTAAAATATATAAACAAGGTATTATTCAGCAATGAAACAATCGGAAAAATTGAAAGCTCAGAATATTGGACAAGCGAGTATCTTCCATGGATTGCAGAAAATAAGTTTACAGCAAGAAAGTTGCAAAAAAATACAGGCTATGAATTGCTGCAGGGAAAGGGTAAAGTGCAGGGCAGATTAATAGGGGGATGCATTGAAGTGCTGGAAATGGCTAAGCAGACATCTATCTGGCCCAAAAATAATTTCTGGGAAGATGCGATTATGTTTATTGAAACATCCGAGGATATGCCAGAGCCAAAATATGTAGAATACTGGCTGAGGAATTACGGAACTCAGGGCATATTAAACAGGATTAAAGGAATCATCTGGGGCAAGCCTTATGACAATAAATATTATGAAGAATATAAATCAGTTATATATAAAGTGTTAAATGAATTAGGCTTAAATGAGCTGCCTGTGCTATACAACATGAATTTTGGCCATACACAGCCGATGATTGTGCTTCCTTACGGAGCAATCGCAGAGATAAACTGCAATGAAAATTTTTTTTCCATACTTGAAAGTGGTGTTATTTAAAGAAGGCAAAATTTACAAAAAAACGATATAAGAGTGATAATTTTTTAGACTAAGAATACATAACAGAAAACTATGCATTGATGATGTATTCACCTTTTTTAACGGAGGAATAATATGAAAAATGTAATTCATATATATGGAGCTTCAGGTTCGGGAACTTCTACATTAGGATGTTTTATATCGGAACAGCTTGGATATACTTTTATGGATACAGATGATTATTTCTGGCTGCCGACTAATCCGAAGTATACAAAAAAAAGAGAAAGAACAGAGCGACTTCAAATGATGAAGGAAGATATGTTAAATTCAAATAAAGTTGTTATTTCTGGTTCACTTGTGGGCTGGGGAGATGAATTAATTCCGTATTTCACACTGGCGGTTCGTGTGGTAACAGATAAAAGTGTTCGTATCCAACGTCTAAAGGAAAGAGAAAAGGAACATTTTGGTTCACGTATTGAGATTGGCGGAGACATGTATAAATATCACACAGAATTTATCGAATGGGCTGCTGCGTATGATACGGGGGGCATTGGAATGAGAAGTAAGGCAGAACATGATCAATGGGAGAAATTGATAGGATGTAAACAAATCACTGTAAATGGTGAAGACAATTTGGAATATAATTTACAACTTATAAATAAAGCACTTTTGTCAGAGCGGTAATACGGGCTGCTCTAAGCAAATAAGAGATATTAAGGCAGGGTGCATAGATATAAAAATATCGCAGGACATATCCGGGAGCGGTATTTTTTATTGGCAAATAAATATATATCATGTATAATTGAACAATAAAAATAAATGAAGAGGGTAAAAATGAGCGTTTCTATATCAAAAGCAATTTTGCATATACTTGACACAAGTTTAGGAATACCGGTATTATCTGAAAATCTCATGTCTTTCAATGACGAAATGAGAGAATACACAGAAAAACATATTATAAAATGCTACAACGATGCGGATTTAAAGAAGACGAAATTTACGAATTCCGACGGATTGTTTTTAGGTTTAATAAAAGGCTATATAAATAATGACGACTTTATTAAATTTTCAAATGAGGTGTCAGCATTTTTTTATAAAATAATATCTGAAAATCCCGATGTTAAACCATGTGACCTTTTATTTGTACAAGCCAATGTTTTTAATAAGGACTACATGATAATACTTAAGCTTAATTACAAAAAAGGATACATCCATTTTACAAAGCAGGAGGAAAGTACAAAAAATATCATAATCGAACAGCCCTGTGCTTTGCCGGCTGCAACTCAAAAAATCGATGAATTCATATTTGTTGATTTAAACAGCCTTGAAATATTTGTAAAAGAGAAAAAATGCCAGGTTTACAATGAACCCTGCTATTATATTTCAAAACATTTGCTCGAATGTAGGGAAGAAAAGCCTGACAAAGAAAAAGTTAAGATAATAACTCAGGCAACAGACAAAATAATCAAGGAATATTACGACGATGATATGTTTATGAAAAGCCAGGTAAAAAACATAATCAGAGAAAATGTTGAAGAAAAACTGAATATAAATGTAGCTGAAATCTCTGATAAGGTATTTAACGACAACGATGCGAAAAAGCTATATAATGAAGAAATTCAGATAAAGGGCATAAAAGAACCTGAAATTAAAGTGAATTTCAATTATGCTAATAAAATCAAAACCAAGCAGAAATTTATCACAGACGAGGGAATTGAAATAAACATACCCTATGAAATGCTAAGTAACAAAGAAAAGGTTGAATTTATCACCAATCATGACGGAACAATCTCCATAATGCTAAAAAATATAGACAATATAACAGATAAGTGATAAATGATGAATGTACGAAAGGATAATTATAAAATGAAAATTGACAGTATTATTTTTGATTTGGATGGGACTCTTTGGAATGCAACAGAAGAAATTTGCGAAGCTTGGAATATTGTGCTTAACAGGCACCCGAATATTGGAAGAACGATCACAACCGAAGAGTTAGGAAAGAATATGGGGTTTACCATGGATGAAATATGCATGAGGCTATTTCCGGAATTAGATGAGAATTTACAGGTGAAACTGATGAAGGAATTCTGTGAGGAAGAAGAAATTTATCTTGGAAAGCATGGTGGCAAGCTATATCCCAAGGTGGAGGAAACACTTGGCAAATTATCTGAAAGTTATAAGCTATATATAGTGAGTAACTGTCAGGACGGTTATATACAATGTTTTTTCAAAGCACACAAACTAAAGAAATATTTTACTGATTTTGAATGCTGGGGAGTTACCGGACTACCCAAGGGACAAAACAATAAAATTATCATGGAAAGAAATAAATTGAACAAGCCAGTTTATGTAGGGGATACCAAGGGAGATTACGAATCAGCCAAGATTGCTGAAATCCCCTTTATCTACGCAAGATATGGCTTTGGAAATTCGGAAGAATACGACTATGTTATCGACAGTTTTGAAGAAATATTAAATTTGGTATAAACAACTGCAGGGGTGTGTAACATTGAATGTCTTCTTACAGAGCATCCCCAGTTCCTGTGTAGGATTATCACCTTTCAATAAAAGCAATCCTGCTTTTTTTAGTACACCATTCATACGTTCATAAATTTAGCATTTAGTGCACCGAGAGTAGTCTGAATCTCTTAGTTTTGAAATCAAATTTAAGGGAAAATTTATTTTACATTTTAATAAAAAAAGATAGTTTTATGGTATAATGGATTGTCACACATAATTTAATAAACATTAATTGAAGGGGGTATTATGGCTGAAGTTTTAAAATTGGAGCATGTAAATAAAAAGTTCGGAAACAAGGAAGTTCTGAAGGACATTAATTTCACTGTTAACGGTGGTGAAATTATTGGTTACATAGGTTCTAACGGAGCAGGAAAAAGTACCACAATAAAAATTATTCTTGGGCTCATTGATGATTATGATGGGGATGTATATATATTTGGAGAAAAGGTAAAGGGGAAAACCGATTATAAAAGAAAAATAGGGTATGTTCCTGAAATATCTGATATGTACGATAATTTAACGGCCCATGAGTATATAAGCTTTATCGGCATGCTTTACGGCATAGGTTCGCTTGAGGCGGTTTCAAAGGCAAAGGAAATGATGAGTGTCTTTGGGATAGAGGATGCCATTGACGGTACTGTTGAAGAAGTTATGCAAAAACAGTCCGATACATCATTAGAGTCCATATTCAATGATGTAACCGGTTTTCATGACCATCAGCAGCTTGCAGACAGATTTGTTTCAGCATACATGAGTTAGAGGTGGGCGATGGGATTTATGTCATTAAGAATTTTAGATAAATTTCAAGGATTGTTTGAAAAATTCGGCATTGATTATGAGATTATGCGAACTATATTAGAAACCAAGCTTATACTGGATATCAGAAGAGCACCTGCAATAGACAATAGTAACAGGAAAAAGGATTCCGAAAACACGTCTTTTATTAAAGGATATCTTTTACATCTGATATTTGGAGTGTTTTTGGCTTTTTTCATTTATTTCATACAAGATGAAATGATTCGTATGATTTACTTTTCCGGCGGATTTTTCTTTATGACGACCATGTATTTAATTTCTGACTTTTCATTTGTTTTACTGGATACAAAGGATAAAAATATTATTATGACAAGACCTGTTGACAGCAGGGTGGTTTCACTGTCAAAGGTACTTCATATATTAATATATATGTTCAGACTGAATGCCTTTATAGCGGGTCCGTCCTTAGTTGCCATTGTTATGTTAAATGGTGCGGCGGCAATCCCCATATTTTTGCTTGAAATTCTTTTGATGGATTTACTTATATTTCTGGTTACAGCTTTTATTTATTTGCTGGTGCTGAGGTTTTTCGACGGCGAAATGTTAAGAAACATAATAAATTTTATTCAAATTTTACTTACTGTCCTTGTTGCTGTAGGCTACCAGGTAGCAGTGCGAATGATTGACTTTTCCGAACTTCATAACATTACATATAATTTTAAATTTAGCAATTATTTTAATCCCATACTTTGGTTTGGAGCGCCTTTTGAGATTTTGTTCAATGGAGGAAGGGAAATATATCTGTATATATTTACAATTTTATCGGTTATAGTTCCATTAATATGTTTTGTAATTTATTTAAAATTAAGCAAAAAGATGGAATCGCTATTGCTGAAGTTAGAAGGGCAGGGGAGGGAGAGACCTTCAAAGCACAGATTAGAATTATTAACAGGGAAAATTCTCAGCAGAAATGAAACAGTCAGGCAATCATTTTATTTTGCCAACGGTGTCATTCGAAGCGACAGGAATTTGAAACTCAAGATATATCCATCTCTGGCCACAGGAATTATGGTTCCGGTTATAATGATATTGAATATGGGTGTAAGAGATCAGGGCTTTGAAACAATTGGATATGAATATTTACTGCTTTATTTTAATTTTCTTGTTATTCCTACGGTTTTGGAGCTGACAATGTATTCATCCGCCTGGAAAGGCTCATATGTTTATTTCATTTCAGGCTTTAACAGTATCAGTGAATTGTACAGAGGAGTGATGCAGGTTGTTGCAGTTCGTCTGATTGTACCGATGATGATTGTGAACGGTGTTGTTTTTATAGCCATCTTTAAAGAAAGGTTTATAGTCGACATGGCAGTCCTGATTCTTGCGTCAATTTCAGCACTGCCTTTTTTGGGGAAAATATATTTTACAGATCTGCCTTTTTCCATACCTATAGATGAATCAAATCAAAAAGGCAGTCTCCGAAAACTTTTTATGTCAATTGGAGTAGTGGTATGTTATGCTGTTTTGCACGCAGCTTCTCATAAACTGCCGATGGGCATATGGGTTTATTTGGGATTATTGCTTGTAGCAGTGCCAATTATCTGGATGTTTGTTATACCTGAAAAAGCAAAAAATATTTAATGTATCCTTGCAAACTCTCTAATAAACATTAAATTTGGTATTATGAATAATTGCATTGGAAAATATTTGTTTTAATTAGAGAGCCTTTTGTGTATAATATAACCAACAAAAAAATAAAATGCAATATAGCATACATTTTGAATAATGAAGCTAAAGAGGAAAATAATTGTGATATTGTGTTTTTGACAAGAGATGAATTTAATGCTAAAGAAAAAAGTTTATTAGCTGAAAATATTTTGGAAGGAAGAATAATCTTATGGAGGATTAATTCATTGTTCATTTTTTTAACAGAGCTGGGCAACAAAAATGTGTTGGAATGTGTGGAAATCCGAAACAAGATTTTACTGTTTTTTAAATAATTGTTTACTTTATTTATAAACTTGGTATATAGTATATTATGAAGAAGATTTTAATTGAAAATTTATTTGCAATATTTATTGGGATATATCATAATATTTTTTTAGGGAAAATTAAGTTTACAATATGGAGGTCGAAAGTTGGGTAGAAGTGGTGGTTCTGGCGGCGGCAGCCGAGGCGGCGGCGGCTCATTTGGCGGAAGCAGAGGAAGCGGAGGAAGATCCGGAGGATTTTCATCAGGCAGGGCAGGAGGCTCATTTGGCGGTGGCAGCAGCAGAAATAGCGGATCCTTTGGTGGTGGCTTTAGTCGTCCGCCAAGAATGGGCGGATTTTATGCAGGTCCCATAATTAACATAGGAGGAGGCAGGAGAAGAAGGAGAATGTATGGCGGAGGCGGTCCGGGAGGCTGTCTGACAGCAATTATTATCTTTGTTATATTGATATTTATCATTTCTGCTTTATCATACTCCGGCGGTTCATCAGGCGGAAGCAGTAATTCTCCTGAAATCACAGTTTCAACTATTGAGCGTGAACCTCTTCCGAAAGGTGCTGTGAATGAAACGGCATATTATACAGATACGCTGGGATGGATTGGAAACAGAACAAAGTTGGAAAGCGGTCTGAAACATTTTTATGATAAAACAGGAGTACAGCCCTATTTATATATAACTGACAGCATTAATGGAAACCATAGCCCTTCTCAAAGCGAGATGGAGTCTTTTGCCAATGGTTTGTATGATGAATTGTTTACTGATGAAGCTCATTTGTTAGTCGTGTTCTTTGAATACAATGAAAGGTATATGGACTGGTATGTTACCGGTACGCAGGCAAAACAAGTGATTGACACGGAAGCAGCGGACATATTGCTGGATTATATCGACAGATATTATTATGAAAGCGGCTATACGGATGAGGAATTTTTCAGCAAGTCATTCAGCGATGCTGCTGACAGAATAATGACTGTGACACGCTCGCCATGGATTACAGTGTTTATAGTAATAGGTGTTGTGGTACTGATGGTGATTTTGTTCATTTGGTGGAATAAATCAAAAAAACAAAAAAATCTTGAGGCAAAACAGATGGAGGATATTCTTAAGACACCTCTAAACAAGTTTGGAAGTACAGAAGCAGAGGACCTTGCAAAAAAATATGAAGACAAAGATTAAATAATTAAACAATTAAACATAAATTAAAATTTAAGGAGGAACAAAATGAGTGTTTTAGACAGATTCAGTGATATTATCAAGGCAAATGTTAATGAGGTTTTGGATAAGATGGAAAATCCGGAAAAAATGATTGACCAATATCTAAGAAATATGAATGAGGATTTGGCAGAGGTAAAGCAAAGCACTGCAGGTGTAATGGCTGAAGAAACTCGTGCTAAACGTTTAGTGGATGAAAACAAGGCTGAGGTTGACAAATATGCCGAGTTGTCAAAAAAGGCATTAGTTTCCGGCAATGAAGGTGATGCAAGGGTATTTTTAGCTAAGAAGCAGGAGCTGGAAAGTGTGGGTGCAGGTCTTATGACAGCCTATGCCGCAGCTCATGAAAACTCAATTAAAATGAGAGAAATGCATGATAAGTTGGTTTCTGATATTGAGGAATTAAAATCACGCAGAAATGTTATTAAATCCAAGGTTGCTGTTGCCAAAACTCAGGAAACAATTAACAAAACAACGGCTGCTACTGATAGAATTCAGGGAACAAACAATGCCTTTGAACGAATGGAACAAAAAGCAAACAGAATGC
>ENA-UOOK01004527-UOOK01004527.1-fermentation-metagenome-genome-assembly--contig:-NODE-4527-length-14820-cov-4.162411_pt1 | contig 14820 bp, 16 predicted proteins | sample MGYA00245777_ERZ724023 | MGnify/ENA primary metagenome ERZ724023 (study PRJEB28704, sample SAMN03018312) | fermentation metagenome | biome: anthropogenic terrestrial biome; feature: soil; material...
AATGAGGTTTCCCTTGGTATCATCCATGTTTAACTCTCTCCGCCACCTCTGCCCGTTTGGCATTATTGAAGCGTTCCAGGGTTCCCACTAAGTAACCGGTGATTCTTCTGATCCGTTCAAATGGTTCGCTTCTGCTCTCTTCACGCCCGCAGCGGGGGCATACAGTCCCAATTACGCCGATGTATCCACATGTAGGGTCGCGATCTAAGGGATGGTTGATGGAACCATAGCCAATTCCGGATTCTTTCATGTAAAGAACGATATCCTCGAAGACGGAGTGATTTAAGCTTGGGTCCCCATCCAATTCGATATAGGTAATGTGGCCGGCATTGGTGAGGGCATGGTAAGGTGCTTCTAGGTCGATTTTCTGGCGGGCTGTGACCTTATAATAGACCGGAATATGGAAGGAGTTCGTGTAGTACGCATGGTTTGTAATGTTTTCCATGCTGCCATAGAGCTCCCTGTCCATCTGCACAAAGCGACCAGACAGTCCTTCTGCTGGTGTAGCCAAGAGCGTGTAGTTGAGCTGCTCGTTCTGGGACCTTTCGTCACAGCGATCCCTCATATGCTGCACGATGCGGAGGCCTAGTCGTTGGCTTTCTGGGCTTTCGCCGTGGTGTTTGCCGGTGAGGGCCACCAAGGTTTCTGCCAGGCCAATAAAACCCACAGATAGTGTTCCGTGGCGCAAAACCCTCTCAATTTCTTCATCTTTGCCCAAGGTCTCCGAGTCTAGCCAGATCCCCTCACCCATTAGAAAGGGATAGTTGTGGACGGATTTGCGCTTTTGGATTTCGAAGCGATGGCGAAGTTGACGGAAGACCAGGTCCATGTTTTTGTCAAGGAGACTAAAAAAGCGATCTAAGGATCCGCGAGCTTCAATTCCTAGGCGGGGCAGGTTAATGGAGGTAAAGCTGAGGTTGCCGCGGCCGCAGGTGACCTCGCGGTTCCGGTCGTGCACGTTGCCCATGACGCGGGTGCGGCAGCCCATGTAGGCCACCTCGGTGTTGTGGTCGCCGGGACGGTAATACTGCCGGTTAAAGGGGGCGTCCAGGAAAGAAAAGTTGGGGAACAGGCGCTTGGCGGATACCCGGCAGGATAATTTAAACAGATCGTAGTTGGGGTCCTCGGGATTGTAATTGATCCCCTCCTTGACCTTGAAAATGTGAATGGGGAAAATAGGGGTCTCGCCGTTGCCCAGTCCCGCTTCAGTGGCAAGCAGCACATTTTTGATGACCATGCGCCCTTCTGCGGAGGTGTCGGTGCCGTAGTTGATGGAGCTGAAGGGAATCTGCGCCCCGGCCCGGGAATGCATGGTGTTGAGATTATGCACCAGCGCCTCCATGGCCTGATAAGTGGCACGCTCCACTTCCTTCCGGGCGTTTCTTAAGGCAAATTTCTGCGCCTTTTCAGCAATTTCCCCGCCGAATTTTTCGGTGAGAACGGCAAGCTCCTTTTCCTGATAGCCGTTCAAGTTGGAAAGCACGGGAGAAAGCCCGTCGGTTTCCTTAATGGAGTCGGCTATTTCCTTAACATCGTCCAGCAGGTCCTCGGAGTCGGTGTAAACCGCCAGCGCCTTGGCAAGATTGGTTTTGTAAAGCTTTGCATAGGTTTTGGCAACGCCCTTGGCCATGCCGTAATCAAAGTTGGGGATGCTCTGGCCGCCGTGCTGGTCGTTCTGGTTGGACTGGATGGCGATGCAGGCAAGCGCGGAATAACTTTGAATGTCGGAAGGCTCTCTCAAAAACCCGTGACCGGTACAGAAGCCGCCGTCAAACAGCTTTTCAATGTCGATCTGACAGCAGGTGGTGGTCAAAGTCAGGAAATCCAGGTCGTGGATGTGGATATCGCCGTTCGTATGGGCCTTGGCGTGTTCCGGGTTCAGGATGAACATCTCGTAAAACTGCTTGGCGCCCTCGGAGCCGTACTTCAGCATGGTGCCCATGGCGGTGTTGCCGTCAATGTTGGCGTTTTCCCGCTTGATGTCGTTATCCTTGGCGTCGTCGTAGGTGAGGCCCTCATAAACCTTCATTAAACGTGTATTCATCTCGCGGACACGGGTACGCTCAGCCCGGTAAAGGATAAACTCCTTGGCGGTGCGGGCGTGACCGTTTTCAATGAGAATTTTTTCCACGGCGTTTTGTATTTGCTCTACGGAAGGCGAGGCTTCCTGCTGCTCTTTTTCCAGATACAGCACCACCTTTTCCGCCATTTCCATAGCCATATTGTAATCCTTGCCGCCTACGGCCTGAGCCGCTTTGAAAATGGCGTTGGCGATTTTTTCAATGTTAAAGGGAACCTCTCGTCCGTCGCGTTTCCTGATCTTCAGTATCATGTAAAGCCCCTCCACAATATATAGTTATCTATTTGAAACATATATCATTATATACGCTATATTTAGTTAAGTCAAGCAATCTTTTTATTTTTAAAAGGCAAAAAAACAATAGATTTTTCAGCCATTTTGCCTATTGATTTTGGCGGTTGTCTTTGTTTCAAAAGCAATTGGCAAAAAACAACAAACAGCGCAAGGCACAGAAAAACCGGCATGCCTGCGGGCATACCGGCGTAAAAGACCGTGAAAACTGGACTAAAACAGAACAGATTGAGCGTCAGTACACAAGAGCGCCATAAGGTGCGACAATTTTTCCAAGGAGACCGACGTCGATTCCACTGCGGGAATCCACCATCGCCCGTCCGTGGTACAAGGACAGTGCTGTGACCAAAAATTCCGCGCGTGCTGCCGAAAAGCAGACGGGCAGTTTTGCCATATAGGCGTTTTCGGCAAAATTCCAGGCATCCTCCCCGGAAACAAGCGCTATCCGCAGCACGTCGGCACCGCTATTTTCCGCTTCCAGAATTTCCTCGGACATATCCACCGAACAAACAAGGGGCGGAGAAAAAATCGCATTTTCATATAGAAAATACAGCTGGTTTGCGTCGGCGGCAATCGGAACGGCAGGCTCTTTTTTCAGTTTAAGGGAAGAAAAATCAAAGGAATCCGTCTGCTTTTTCAGCGCCGCAATATGGGTTTCGTCCGTACCGCAGCAGCCACCTGCCATCTGTGCGCCTGCTTTAACCGCTTCCTCCGCGTACCCGGCAAACTCTCCGGGAGAAATACCGCCGCCGGGAGCGGCGCCTGCCGCGGGTTTACAGATAAGCGGAATTTTGGCGTAAGGGGAAAGAGCCGCCATGAGCGCTTCGCTGTTTTGCGGCCGGTGACAGTTGACACCGAAGGCGGCAACGCCCATTTCCTGCAGGGTAATCAGCATACTCAGCAGGCAGTTGTCCCGGGGGGTGCAAAGCTCCTGCGGCGAAGGAGGCTCATCTTCAAAATCAGCATAGACCGTAATAAACAGCGGCAGGCCGGATGGCAAAGCGCCCAGCGCGGCCGCACGGCAGGAGGCAAGGGAAACCATGGACTCCGCCACAAGAAAGTCCACGCCGGCCTGTTTAAAATACCTCGCCTGGCGGGCATACTGCTCCACGGCCGCCAAAAACTCACCGGGAGATATTTCTTCTTTGTGGAGCAAAAAATCACCCATGCAGCCGCCGACCAGCGTATTTTCGCCTGCGGACTCTTTACACAGGGCTGTCAGTTTCATGGTAAATTCTTCGGTTTTGTCTGCAAGGCCGTATTCCGACAGAAACACCTCGCCTGCAGTAAAGGTAGGTGTGTACAAACAGTCGGCGCCGGCGGCCACATAGCCGCGCTGCAGCTTTCTGACCTGTTCCGGGTGGGAGAGGATATACTGCGCGGCGCATTCCCCGGCGGTCAGGCCCTGTTTCGCCAGGGCGGTTCCAGTCGCTCCATCCAGAACAAGGGGGAGCTTGAACGGAAACATGGCAATACCTCCAAAGAAAAGTACGGTTCACATGGATTCGGGCGAATCGATTTTTAACAGGGTCAGCACATTTTTGATCACGGTTTTCACCGCAAGGCAAAGGGAAAGTCTGGCCTGCATCAGCTTTGGCTCCTCGCCCTTGACGCGGCAGGCATTGTAGAATTTATGAAACAGCGTTGCCAGATCGATGGAATACCGGGTGATCCGGGCGGGATCGTAGTTTCTGGCGGCCTCCGCGATTTCCTTCGGGAGGGCGGCCAGGTGCCGGATCAGCTCGATTTCCTCGGGCGCGGTCAGAAGAGATAAATCCTGCTGCTCCAAAGGAAGCAGGGCAGATCCTTCGGCCTTCAGGTTTTTAATAATGCTGCAGATCCGTGCGTGGGCGTACTGCACGTAATATACCGGGTTCTGGGCGGATTGCTCCACCGCAAGGCCCAAATCAAACTCCATCTGGCTGTTTGGCTCTCTTAAGTTAAAGAAAAAACGGGCGGCGTCAATAGGAACCTCGTCGATTAAATCGGACAGGGTAATCGCCTTTCCGGTACGCTTGCTCATGCGCACCACCTCGCCGTCCTTGGTCAGGCGGACAAGCTGCATCAGCACGATATCCAGCCTGCTTCCGTCAAGGCCGACAGCGTCCATGGCCCCTTTTAAACGGGCGACATGGCCGTGATGATCGGCGCCCCAGACGTTGATGACTTTTTCAAAGCCGCGCTCGGCAAATTTATTATAGTGGTAGGCGATGTCGGCGGCAAAATAGGTGGGAGTGCCGTTCTGACGGACCAAAACCTCGTCCTTCTCCCCGCCGTACTCAGTGGCTTTGTACCAGAGAGCGCCGTCCTTTTCATAGGTCAGTCCCTTGGAGGAAAGCAGGCCGATGACGGCTTTTACCTTGCCGGATTCATGCAGCGTGCTTTCCTTAAACCATACGTCGTAATGAATGCGATACTTTTCCAGGTCGGCTTTGAGCTTTTCCACGTTTTTAGGCAGCGCATAGGCCACCAGCGCTTTCCGGCGGCTTTCGGAATCCGCGTTGACAAAGCTGTCTTTGTGGATGGCGGCAAATTCCCCGGCGCGCTCGGTAATATCCTCGCCGTGGTAACCGTCCTCCGGAAACTCCACCGCGTCCTCGCCTTTATAAAGCTGGAGATAGCGTGCCTCCAAAGACTTTCCGAACTTTTCGATCTGATTGCCCGCGTCGTTGATGTAAAATTCCCGCGTCACATCATAACCTGTCCAGTCCAGCGCGGAAGCAAGGCAGTCGCCAAGCGCGCCGCCCCGGGCGTTGCCCATGTGCATGGGGCCGGTAGGATTGGCGGACACAAATTCCACCATCACCTTTTTCCCGTTGCCGAAATTGCTTCTGCCGTAAGCATCCCGCTCGGTCAAAACTGCGGACACTACCCGGGAATACCAGGTGCGGTTTAAAAAGAAATTGAGAAATCCGGGGCCCGCTACCTCGCATTTTTCAAAACAGGTGCCGGTCAGAATCATGCTTTCGGCAATCATCCCGGCGATAGCCCGGGGACTTTGCTTAAATGCTTTGGCGGAGGCCATGGCTACGTTGGCGGCAAAGTCGCCGTGGGTTTTGTCGGCGGGGGTTTCGATATTAAAGGCCGGAATCGGCTCGGCCGGCAGTTTCCCGTCGGCAATCAGAGCTCCCAGCGCCTTTTTTATGATTTCGTCAAGCTCGGTTACGGCGTCGCCTATCAGATTTGCCATCAGCGTTTACACTCCTTGATATTGATGAATACTTCGTTTTCGCTGGCCAGGCTGGAGTTAATGTCCAGCGAATATTTAAAATGCAGGTCGCCGCCCTCGTCGTTTAAAGACGACTCGATTTTCGCGGCGTTTACCCCTACCATCAGGTTGCCGTAGCCGGTATCGTAATGGCACAGGTGGCGCTTGCCCTTTTCCACCATCAGCTGGGTGCCCTGCATGCCGCTGCGGCTTAAGGAAACCAGGCTGTCGTCAATGATTTTCAGGGTGGTGGTGACCCCGTCCATGCCGGTGGCCTCCGATTCCTGATACTGCAGGTAGTAGCAGCCGTCCTTCCGGGAATAGGTGCCTTGGGTCATCAACTCGACCACATCCTTATCCCCTTCGGTTTTGTAAATCCCCTTAATGGAGATGATTACGTCCTTTTTCAAATAAAAAAACCTCCGTAATGGAAACTCGCCTTATTAGAATATGTATTTTCCCTGATTCTATAAGCTGACCTTGGCCACATCTCCCTGAATATCGGTAAGCAGAAACTTTCCGGCCAGCTCCGTAAAGGTTTCCACGCTGTCGCTGACGAAAAAGCCGCATTTACCCTCAGACTCCGAATCGCTGAGAAGTTCCTTTTGCTCCAGCACGGATTTTACCACGGCGGCGGTTTCCCGCCCGGAATCGATCAGGGCGACCTTGTGCTCAAAGGTGCTGTCGATAATGTCGTGCAGGTACGGATAGTGAGTGCAGCCCAGAATGCAGGTATCGATACTGAGCGCCCGCAGGGGGGAAAGATACTCCTCGGCTACCAGGGCGGCCACCTTGTTATCCTTCTGGAACCAGCCGCTTTCCACAAGCGGCACAAACAGGGGGCACGCTTTGGTGATGACGGCGATGTCGGGGATGATTTTCCGGATGCTGGTTTCGTAAGCGCCGCTTTTGGCGGTGGCGCTGGTGCAGATCACGCCGATTTTTCCGTTCCGGGTGCGTTTTACCGCAGCGTTCACCGCAGGTATCAGCACCGAAACATAAGGAAAATCGAATTTTTCGGTAATTTCGGCGGGCAGCACGGCAGACACCGTATTACAGGCAATCACCACCATTTTGACATTTTTGCCCCGCAAAAACTCAATGTCCTGCAGAGCATACCGGGTGACGGTTTCCCGGCTTTTGGTGCCGTAAGGAACCCGGCCCGTGTCGCCAAAATACACGATGTCCTCGTTTGGCAGAAGCCTGCGAAGCTCTTTGACCACGGTAAGGCCGCCCAGCCCGGAATCAAACACTCCTATGGGCCGAGTATCCATTGAAATCATCCTGCCTTTCATTTCAGAGGTTCAAAAAACGCGGCCGGAGGATTATTCCTCCAGGCTAAGCGCAATCAGTCTGTCAACCAGCACGCCCGCAGGGTAGCCGCATTCGTTCATCAGCTTGGGATACATGCTGATGGGAGTGAAGCCCGGAAGGGTGTTCACCTCATTGAGGATGACTTCCTCTTCCGGGGTGACGAAAAAGTCGATGCGGGCAAGGCCCTTGCAGTCTAAAGCCACAAACGCTCTGCAGGCGATTTCCCGCAGTTTTTCGGTGGTTTCGGGCCTGATTCTTGCGGGAATGTATAATTTCGAGGTGTCGTCCTCGTATTTGGCGGCATAGTCGTAAAATTCCGCACCCGGCTCGATTTCGCCGGGAATCGAAGCAAACGGCTCCTCGCCGCCGAAAACAGCGCACTCCACTTCCCTGCCCACAATGGCCTTTTCGCACAGCACCTTGGAATCGTGGAGGAAAGCAAGGTCAATGGCGGTTTTTAAGCCCTCCCGGTTTTTAGCCTTGGATACGCCCACCGAAGAGCCGGCGTTGGCCGGCTTGACGAAAATAGGATAACCAAGCTTTTGTTCTATTTCGTCCAGATGAACGTCAATATTTTTCAGGGCGGACTTTTTGATGGAATAATAAGGCGCGTTGGGAATGCCCACGGCGCTCAGGATTATTTTGGCCATGACCTTATCCATGCACAGGGCGGAGGAGAGAAGCCCGCAGCCCACCATGGGGATTTTGGCAAGGGCGGCAAGGCCCTGCACCGTGCCGTCCTCTCCGTTTTTACCATGAAGAACAGGGAAAACCACATCCACAGGAAGAAAACGGACGCCGTCTTTTTCAAACAACGCTACGCCGGCTTTGCCGGTATCGGGGCTCATAAAGGCGGGAGTGCAGCAGCTTCTGCCTTCATGGTGCCCCTTGGAAAGGTCGGCCAGTTCGCCGCCGTAGTAAAACCACTCGCCTTTTTTGGAAATATAAAGAGGAATCAGCTCGTATTTATCCGGATCTAAGCTTTGCATGATAAATTTTGCGGAAGTAAGAGACACCTCATGCTCGGTAGAACAGCCGCCGAATAAAACGGCAACCTTCAGTTTTTTCTGCGGATTCATAAAAGACCTCCATCTGCCCTTGTAAGCAGGGCTGGATTTTCCCCTTGCGGGACCGGTTATTTGCCGGCTTCTATCATATATATTAAGGCAAGATGAAAATTACGCGGAAAACACGAAAAAACGCACTAACACATCTTCACATTCTAGCATAAAAAAGGCCGTTCTGCAATCCAATGGGGGAAACTTTACAAATCCTTAAAAGGTTTTATAAAAAAACCGGGCCGTCCGGTTGCCAAACCCGGATTTTTTTGCTATAATGGTCCTGTCGTAAGCATAGTTTTTTGTCACTGTGGGGCTTTTTTGTAAAAGGCTTTATTTTTTGCGCTTTTTTATGGGGATAAGCCTTGACAACGCCTGTGCTTTTATGCTAGTATGATTATACCTCTAAAAGGGTTTATTTTTTTGTGTAAAAGTCAGCGTTCCTTTTATGAGGGAGGCAAAAAAATCCGTGACCAGGAGGTGCCGATATGAGGGTAAAAGTAACCTTATCTTGCACAGAATGCAAACAGCGCAATTACAACACCATGAAGAACAAAAAGAACGATCCTGACAGACTGGAAATGAACAAGTATTGTAAGTTCTGCAAAAAACACACGCTCCATAAAGAAACCAAATAGGCGAAAGGCAGGGACTTTAAATGGCTCAGGTTAATAATAGCGAAGTCAATACTGACAAGCAGGCTGAGAAAAACACTAAAAAAAGTGGTAAATTTAGTCCTAAAGATGCCGCCGCCAAGGTAGGACGTTTTTTCAAGGAACTGAAGTCCGAGTTCAAAAAGATTGTTTGGCCTACTAAAAAACAGGTTATAAATAATACGATCGTCGTTATTGTGATGGTGGTGATCTGCGGGGCCGTCATCTGCGGCTTTGACGCAGCGCTTTCTTTTCTTGTTAACCTTATTTATTAGTATGCTTATCCTTGGCGTGGAGGTATTACACAATGTCTGATACCGCTAAGTGGTATGTGGTTCACACCTATTCCGGATACGAGAACAAGGTGGCTACGAACCTGCAAACCATTGTAGAAAATCGGAATCTTCATCATCTGATCGAAGAGGTCCGGGTTCCCACTGAAAAGGTTGTCGAATACAAAGACAACAAAAAGCATGAGGTGGAACGTAAGATTTTCCCGGGATATGTTCTGGTGAAAATGGTGATGACCGATGATTCCTGGTATGTCGTGCGCAATACGCGCGGATGTACGGGGTTTGTCGGCCCTGCTTCCAAGCCGGTTCCGCTGACTGACGCTGAGGTCGAGGCGCTGGGTGTGGAAGAGAAACAATTGGAAGTCAAATATTCTGTTGGGGACACCGTCAAGATCATTGGCGGCCCGTTAGAGGGCTTTATTGGGTCTGTGGAAGAAATCGATATTCCCAAAAATAAGGTTCGTGTTACGGTATCCATGTTCGGCCGGGAAACTCCGGTGGAGCTTGAGCTGAACCAGGCAGAAATACTTGATTAATCACGCGGACGCGTGAGTGTGCGTTTAAAGGACGCATGTGTGGGAGGAGCAAAATTTTCCTGTTCCGCCTTTACCACGTTATTCAGGAGGTGCAAACAATGGCTCAAAAGGTAGTAGGCTTTATTAAGCTGCAAATCCCCGCCGGAAAAGCTACCCCGGCGCCGCCGGTTGGTCCTGCATTAGGCCAGCATGGCGTAAATATTATGGCATTTACCAAGGAGTTCAACGAACGCACAAAGAATGACGCAGGACTCATCATTCCTGTCGTTATTACCGTTTATGCAGACCGCTCCTTCACTTTTGTTACCAAAACGCCGCCGGCTGCCGTTTTACTGAAAAAGGCATGCGGCATCGAGAGCGGATCAGGGGTGCCCAACAAAACAAAAGTTGCCAAAGTTACCAGGGAGCAGGTTAAGAAGATCGCTGAACAGAAAATGCCGGATCTTAACGCCGCCAGCATCGACTCTGCGATGAGTATGATCGCCGGCACGGCCAGAAGCATGGGTATTGAAGTTGTCGATTAATGTTCCCGGGTGGGAGGAAATTTCCGTTATTAACCACTCAATAGGGAGGAAAATCATCAATGAAACACGGTAAAAAATATAACGACAGTTTCAAGAGCGTCGACCGCGCCAAGCTGTATGATTCCACCGAAGCGCTGGGGCTTGCCGTAACCACGGCCAAAGCGAAATTCGATGAAACTGTTGAAGTTCATGTCCGATTGGGCGTTGACTCCCGTCATGCCGATCAGCAGGTAAGAGGCGCCGTCGTGTTGCCCAACGGTACCGGTAAAAAAGTAAGAGTCCTGGTATTTGCCAAAGGCGACAACGTAAAGGCCGCGCAGGATGCCGGCGCCGAGTTCGTAGGCGCAGAAGATCTGATGCAGAAGATCCAGTCCGAAAACTGGATGGACTTCGACGTGGTCATCGCCACCCCCGACATGATGGGCGTGGTAGGCCGTCTAGGTAAAGTTTTAGGTCCCCGCGGCTTGATGCCGAACCCCAAGGCCGGTACCGTCACCATGGACGTTGCCCGTGCCGTTACCGAAGCGAAAGCCGGTAAGATTGAATATCGTCTGGATAAAACCAACATTATTCACTGCCCTATCGGCAAGGCGTCTTTCGGCGCCGACAAATTAAACGAGAACTTTGATACCCTACTGGGCGCCATTGCGAAAGCGAAGCCCGCCGCCGCAAAGGGCCAGTATATCAAGTCCTGTGTCGTATCCTCCACCATGGGCCCCGGTATCCGTGTGTCCACCGTGAAATACGGCGTATAAAATTCAAAGTTTCTCTTGACGGCCTGGTTGGCTTGTTGTATAATAAAATAGCTGTCATTTCTTAAGACAGCAGGCACAGTTATGTTTAAAAGGGAAACCTGCCTGCCGAGGAAGTGCAAAGTTTATTATTTTATAAACTGATGCTCTTTCCGCGGTATTTGGCGGAAAGAGCTTTTTGTTTACCCTATGCGCCTTGCCTACAGGCTGTTGCTATTATGACCGGGAGGTGAAAAATTTTGCCAAGCGAGAAAATATTGGAATCCAAAAAGCAGGTTGTTGCCGATTTGGCTGAAAAGTTAAAGGGCAGCGTTGCCGGCGTTTTGGTAGATTACAAAGGAATTACTGTAGCGGATGACACCAAGCTTAGAAAAGAGCTTCGTGATGCCGGCGTGGATTATGCGGTTGTAAAGAATACCCTTCTGCGTCTGGCCGCTGACAATGTCGGTCTGGGAGGCCTGGATCCCGTTTTGGAGGGTACCACCGCTCTTGCTGTTTCCACAGAAGATCCGGTTGCTCCCGCCAGAATTCTGAACAAGTATGCCGAAGCCTCCAAGGGGAAGTTTGCCATTAAGGCTGGCTTTATGGAGGGCAAGGTCCTCGATGAAGCAGGCGTTAAGGTTCTGGCTACCCTGCCCAGCAGGGAACAGCTCCTTGTTCAGCTGCTCAGCGTGCTTAACGGCAATATCCGGGGTCTTGCTGTTGCTCTGAATGCCATTGCAGAGAAAAACGGCGGACAGGAAAGCGCTTAAGCTTCCATTGCGTCTGTTCCATTAAAACCACAAGATTATTATAGGAGGTAAGTCATTATGGCTTCTGAAAAAATTCTGAAATTTGTAGAAGAAATCAAGACTTTGACTGTTCTTGAGTTATCCGAGCTGGTAAAGGCGATCGAGGAAGAATTCGGCGTATCCGCTGCCGCTCCCGTTATGGTTGCTGCCGGCCCTGCCGGTGCTGCTGCTCCCGCTGAAGAGGAGAAAACCGAGTTTGACGTTATTCTTGCTGCTACCGGTGACAACAAGATGGCTGTTATCAAAATTGTTAAGGAGATTACCGGCCTTGGCCTGAAAGAATCCAAGGACATTGTTGATAACGCTCCCAAGCCTCTTAAGGAAGCTATTTCCAAGGCTGACGCTGAAGAGCTTAAGAAGAAGCTGGAAGAAGCCGGCGCTAAGGTTGAGATTAAATAAGATCAGCCGTCTGGCTGTATAAAAAAACGCGGCAGGATAATCCTGCCGCGTTTTTTTATATTTCCAGATCTTCTATATTTTCTATGGCGGAATGGAGGAGGAAAAGGCAGAGCAGGGAAAAAGCAAACAAGGCAAATACGCCAAACTCCAGCAGGGAAGACCCGGAAGCTTCCATTTCTTCACAGACCGGCTCAGAAATGTCCGGAGCCTGAAATAAAAGCCGGCCGCACTGATGGCAGTTCAGATTGTTTTCCCCGTTGATGCATCCGCAGAAGGAACAGGCTTTCATGATAACCACCCTATAATATTTACGAGGGATTACGCCCGAATATGCCGAAATAATGAAAAGAAAAATATCTGTGGGGCACGTTTCATATATTAATATGAAAGAAATGAGAGGAGGCAAAACGGGATGGCCGAAGAAAAAACGCAAAACGAAACGGCAGAACAGGCTTCGGATTCAGCCGGGGCGCCTCCTAAGTCTGGCAATGACGGCGGGCCTTATCGGAATTTAAACGGGAAAAACCCGGTAGCAAGCCCAGAGCAGATGGCGGCGCTTGCTACCTCTTTGGCGATTGCCATGACTAACGACAAAAGCCTGCGGGAAATTGAAACGATGCTCAATTTCGTACAGATACTAAAATGCTCCCTCAGTGGAATTCTGGAGCAGCGGGCCATCAATCTGAAGAAGGACATTGAGATCATTCTGCCATAATATTCAGCTGAGCCGGAAATTTGCGCTGCCGCAAAGCGGCGGGAAGGACGGGGCTCTGACGGCAAATTTTAAAAGGCGCGGACGCGAAGGTCTGCGCCTTTTTGCCGCCTCTATTACAGCACGCTTTTCCCGGTTACAAATTCGATATATTCCTCATAAGTGGAAAGACGGTCCAGAATACCATCCGGCTTGATTTCGATAATGCGGTTGGCAATGGTCTGGATAAACTGATGGTCGTGGGAAGTAAACAGCACAATGCCCTTAAAATCAATCAGGCCGTTGTTGACTGCCGTAATGGATTCCAGGTCCAAATGGTTGGTGGGCTGGTCCAGCAGCAGGACATTCGAGCCGAACATCATCATGCGGGAAAGCATGCAGCGCACCTTTTCTCCGCCGGACAATACCTTGACAGGCTTGAGCACGTCGTCGCCGGAAAACAGCATTTTGCCGAGAAAGCCCCGCAGATAGGTCTCGGTGGTATCTTTGGCATACTGCTCCAGCCACTGGATCAGATTCAGGCCGCAGTGATCGAAATAATCCGAGTTATCCTTCGGAAAATAGGACTGGGAAGTGCTGACGCCCCATTTATAGCTGCCCTCGTCCGGTTCCAGCTCACCGGAAAGAATCTGCAGCAGGGTGGAGTTGGCAATTTCGTTTTCACCTACGAAGGCGACTTTATCTCCCCGGTTGACCCGGAAGGATACGTTATCCAATACCTTTACCCCGTCGACGGTTTTGCCGATGCCCTCAACCGCCAGGATTTCTTTGCCCGGCTCCCGGTCCATGGTAAAGCCGACATAAGGATAGCGGCGGGAAGATGCGGGCATTTCTTCCACAGTCAGCTTATCCAGCAGTTTCTTGCGGGAGGTCGCCTGCCGGGATTTGGATTTGTTGGCGGAAAACCGCTGGATAAAGCTTTGCAGCTCCTTGATTTTGTCCTCGGTTTTCCGGTTCTGGTCCTTCAGTATCCGCTGAACCAGCTGGCTGGATTCATACCAGAAATCGTAGTTGCCTACGTAGACCTTGATTTTTGTATAGTCAATATCCACAATGTGGGTACATACGTTATTGAGAAAATGCCGGTCGTGGGATACCACGATGACGGTTCCCTCGTAATCCAGCAGAAATTCCTCCAGCCAGCTGATGGACTGGATATCCAGATGGTTGGTGGGCTCGTCAAGCAGGATAATGTCCGGCTTTCCAAACAAAGCCTGGGCCAGCAGCACCTTCACCTTTTCGCTGCCGGAAAGGGAAGCCATGGGGGAATACAGCAGATCAGCGGAAAGCTGAAGGCCCTGAAGCAGCCTGGAGGCTTCGGTTTCAATATCCCAGCCGTTTAATTCCGCAAACTCCGCTTCCAGCTCCGAGGCTAAAATACCGTCCTCCTCGGAAAAGTCGGGCTTTGCATACAGCGCGTCCTTTTGCCGCATGATTTCATAAAGCCGCGGGTTGCCCTGAATAATGGTGTCCAGCACGTTAAAGGCATCAAAGGCAAAATGATCCTGCTTTAACACCGACATGCGGTTCTTGGGATCGACGGATACTTCTCCGGTGGAAGGCTCCAGCTCGCCCGACAGGATTTTTAAAAAAGTGGATTTTCCGGCGCCGTTTGCGCCGATTACGCCATAGCAGTTTCCGGGAGTGAACTTGATGTTTACGTTTTTAAACAGGTTCTGCCCGTTAAATTGAAGGCTTACGTCCGATACGGTAATCATGGGTCCTCCTAAAATACTGAATGATACTCAATCAATTGCAACACAGGCTTTATTATAGCACAAATCGTGTGGAAAACCCAACAAATTTCAGAATCTGTTTTTTCTTTTTAAATTATGCTATAATAACCGCAGAGCAAGCTTTGCAGCGCCGCAAAATTCAGACCCGGCGCTATTTTATAATTTTTGATGGAGCAAAAGCAAAATGAAAACAACAGTTTATCTGATCCGCCACGCCGAGGCGGAGGGGAACGTCAAACGGGTTTTCCAGGGCAGCATGGATGCGAAGTTAAGCGAGACCGGTTATCTTCAGCTATACAAACTGGCAGAACGGTGCAGGTCTATTCCCTTTGACGCCATTTATTCAAGCCCCCTGACAAGAGCCTGCGAAACCGCCAAAGCCGTCGGCAAGCACCGCGGCCTGCCCCTTATCAAGGCGCTGCTGGAAAAGTTTTGCCCCGAAGCCTTCAATATAGAATCGCTGCTCGGGTCGG
>ENA-UOOK01004530-UOOK01004530.1-fermentation-metagenome-genome-assembly--contig:-NODE-4530-length-14816-cov-6.414403_pt1 | contig 14816 bp, 11 predicted proteins | sample MGYA00245777_ERZ724023 | MGnify/ENA primary metagenome ERZ724023 (study PRJEB28704, sample SAMN03018312) | fermentation metagenome | biome: anthropogenic terrestrial biome; feature: soil; material...
TAAATGATATATTGTCCCGTTCATGCTTAATTTCATTTATATATTCATTTATTCTGTTTTTTTGGTCTTTTATGGTGTTCGACAAAGGTTTCAATTCTTCATAAATTATAATATTATCTTTCAATTCTTCCTCTAACATATTACCTAAGGACTTGGTCATTTCGTTAATAGGCTTTAAAATCTTACGTGTCGTTGCTTTTGCGGCAAAATAAACAATAATCAAAACAAAAATACACAGCACAAAAAGTATAGGCAGTATATTTCCGAAAACCTTGTTTATGCTGCTTATTTCTCGGGATAGTCGGAGCACCTCATTGTCATTCAGCTTAATGGCATAATAGTACATATCCGATGATACAGTATTAGAATACCTTGTGTCTTCTCCAAAACCTTTTTCAAACGCTTCGACAACTTCCTGCCTATCCGTATGGTTTTCACTGATTGTGTCCTTCCAGCTGTCATGAATAACACTTCCGTCCTTTTTAATAAGCGTAAATCGTATATTATAATCAACCGATTTTAAAATACTGTTTACGGATGAGTTGATTGAAGCTGTGTTATCCCACTTATTGGGCTCTGCCTTAAGCTTAACTATTGTTTTAAGCTGCTGTTTTGTATTATTGACATAAAAATCATGGTACACATATGTTGTGAGTATACATGTAACAAACGAGGTAACTATGGATATCAGCAATATTGTTAAAAAAAGTCTTCTTTTCATGAATTCACCTGCATATCTAATTTATAGCCGGCGCTTCTTATCGTAGCAATATAATTAGTGCATCCCGCAGCCTCAAGCTTTTGTCTTATTGCCTTAATGTGCATGTCAACAGTCCTTGTTTCACCTTCATAATCATAGCCCCATATTTCCTGAAGAATTCTATCTCTTGAAAGAACTATACCTTTATTCAGCATCAAGTAATGAAGCAGTTCAAATTCCTTGTATGTCAGAAACACAGGTTTATCCATATAATGCAAGGTCCTCTTGCTGTAATCCATTACTAAGTCCTTATATTTTACTTCTTCTTCAGTTTTCTTTTCCGTTCGCCTTAATACAGCCTTAACTCTGGCTAAAAGCTCTAAAACTCCAAAGGGCTTAGTTATAAAATCATCGGCTCCCGATTCCAATCCCTTTACCTTATCCAGCTCCAAGGACTTTGCAGTAAGAATTATTACAGGTATGTTTTTGTGTTCAGAATTGTTTTTCAACTCCCTTAAAATTGTCATTCCGTCTATTTTGGGAAGCATCAAATCAAGCAATATTAAATCCGGAAGTTTTATCGTCATTTCGGCATAAAATGCTGCTGCATCTTCAAATCCTTTTACTCCAAAATCAGCGGTGCTAAGTGCAAGCGTAATCAATTCCCTTATACCCGCTTCATCTTCAACACAATATATGAGTCTCATTTTATTTCTCCCTCCTGCAGTCTCATTCACGTTAGGGCATCTCGCAGTCTCATTCACGTTAGGGCATCTTCTTCTTATGCTCTCCGGTTATTGAAAATATAACCCATTCTGCTATATTTTCCGCATGGTCCCCAATCCTTTCCAAATACTTTGCAATCATTATCAAATCTATAGCCTGCTCTCCGTTTTCAGTGTTTTCTTGAATTTTTTCAATTAATTCTTTCTTGACTGTCTGAAATAAATCGTCTACAATATCATCCCAGGAGCATACTTCCTCTGCTAATTCCTTGTCTTTGTTAACAAATGCATCAATGCTCCCTTTTACCATGCTGATTGTTGCTTCTGCCATTTGCGGAATATGAACAAGGTCTTTTATGAATTTCTGATTAACCATATATTTTGCAATTTCAGCTATGTCCTCCGCATTATCACCTATTCTTTCCATGTCGGTTATCATTTTAAGAGCAGTGCTGATAATTCGAAGGTCTGATGCCACCGGCTGCTGCTGCAGCAGCAGCTTAAGACAATGACTCTCGATATCTTTTTCCATATCATCAATTTCTATTTCCAATTCATTAACCCTTGCTGCCATTGACAGGTCCTGATTAATAAGTGCCTTGGCACCATATTCGATAGCATTCTCTATCAGACCGCCCATCTTTATCAGCTTAAGGTTTAAATTATCCAATTCCTGGTCAAATCTATGTCTCATACCATCCTCCTTATCCGAATCGTCCCGTTATATAATCTTCGGTTTTCTTATTTTTGGGCATTGAAAATAATTTTTCAGTATCATCAAATTCAACAATTTCTCCATTCAGGAAAAATGCTGTTTTATCTGATATTCTTGTTGCCTGCTGCATATTATGAGTGACTATTGCAATTGTATATTTTTTTTTGATTTCTACCAGCAAATCCTCTATTTTCATAGTTGATATGGGGTCAAGAGCGGAAGTAGGCTCATCCAACAATATGACCTCAGGATTGACGGAAAAGGCTCTGGCTATACACAGTCTCTGCTGCTGTCCTCCGGATAAACCCAAGGCGCTTTTTTTAAGTCTGTCCTTCACCTCATCCCACATAGCCGCCAAGCGAAGGCTCTCTTCTACAATTTCATCCAATTTATCCTTACTTTTAACACCGTGGGTTTTTGGACCGTATGCTACATTTTCGTAAATGCTCATAGGAAACGGATTTGGTTTTTGAAAGACCATTCCGACTCTTTTTCTGAGTATTGTTGGGTCCATATGTCTATATATATCCACATCATCCAAAAGCATCCTGCCTGTAATTTTAACTCCTTCAATTAAATCATTCATCCGGTTCAATGATTTAAGCAATGTGGATTTTCCGCAGCCTGACGGTCCGATAAAGGCTGTTATTTCATTTTCTTTTATATTCATATTTATATTTTTTAATGCTTGAAATTCTCCGTAATACAAATCAACATTTTCAATTTTTATTTTATCGGTCATCGTAACCTCCCTATTCTGCCTGCCAACTTAGTTGCTGCATAGTTTACTGAAAATACTATCAAAATCAGAATTGCTCCCGTTGCAAATGCCATGTCTCTTGAATGAGGCAATCCCTCGCCGGCAAGCATATACATGTGAATCGCAAGAGTTCTTTGTGATGAAAGCAAATTGAATGTCGGATTTTTCAACACATTCGTTCCTCCGGTAAATATCAGTGCCGCTGTTTCTCCCACAATACGTCCTATTGCAAGGATAATTCCCGCCAGTATACCCGGTGTTGCCGTTGGAAGCACTATTCGAAATACTGTACGCAGCCTTGTGGCACCTAATCCTAAACTTCCTTCGCGATAAGTGTCGGGAACAGATTTTATGGCTTCTTCCGACGAGCTTATAATAACCGGCAGAATCATAATTGATATAGTGCAAATCCCCGACAAGACAGATGCTCTGAAGCCAAGTATATTGACAAAAAATATCATTCCAAATAAACCATACACTATTGAAGGTATTCCTGCTAAAGTATCTATTGCAAGCCTGATTACTTTTACTGCCCTATTTCCTCTCTTTGCGTATTCCGCAAGATAAATTGCGCAAAATACACCGATTGGAACCGAAACCGTCAAAGACAGCAAAATCATTTGAATTGTGGCAACAATGGATGAAAAAGCAGAAAGTGTTTCAGAATTATATTCTCCAAACAAAAACTCCAAGTTAATTTTTGGGATACCTCTTAATAATATAAATAAAAGTATATAGATTAAAATTCCCACTGTCAATATTCCGCAAAACCATATAAAGGATTTCAACAGAATTGATTTTACTTTTCTTTGTTTTAAATTATTTATATTTGTATACATGGCTTCCCTCTTTAATTTCTTTGAGCCTTTGATTTCATAAGACTTAAAGAAATATTCAAAATTATTATAAATACAAACAGTACCACACCTGTGGATATAAGAGCAGACTCATGCAGTCCCGATGCATAGCTCATTTCTGTAACAATGTTTGCAGTCAGTGTTCTGATTGGCTTCAGAAGATTAATTTTATCAACAGGCATAACTGCATTTCCTGCAACCATAACAACAGCCATGGTTTCACCTGCTGCTCTCCCGATACCCAATATAATTGAAGTTAAAATTCCTGATTTAGCCGCGGGAACTATTACTCTGAAAACTGTTTCTTCCTTTGTTGCACCAATGCCATAGGAACCTTCCGCATAGCTTTCCGGCACAGCTCTTACAGAGGACTCGCTGATTGAAATTATTGTGGGCAGAATCATTATTCCCAAAATTATTGAAGCCGACATTATGCTGTATCCGTTTCCGCCCATATTTTCTCTTACAATGGGTACAATTACTTCCATCCCGAAGAATCCGTAAATTATGGAGGGTATACCTCCTAACAGATTCACCGCAGGCTTCACAATCATATAAATTTTCCCGGGACAAAATTCAGCTAAAAAAATTGCACACATTAAACCGATAGGCACACCTATAATTATTGCACCTCCCGTTACGTAAATGCTGCCCACAATCATGGACAATATTCCATAAGAAGCGGGAGTGTTTGTCGGTGTCCATTTTTCATTAAATATAAAATCCATAAAACCTATTTCTGCAATAGCAGGCATGCCTTTCACGAATAAAAAGAGGCAGATGGCGATTACTGCTGCTACGGATATTAATGCAGACAGAAAGAAAATTGTCTGCATTATTTTTTCATTAATACCTGTTTGCTTAGTTCTCTGCATTATTTAATTTCAGACCACTTTGTGATTTCACCAGTATATATTTTCGTAATATCTTCTGAAGCTAAATCACTTTTTGGATTTTCCTTGTTAACAATTACTGCAATGCCATCTATTGCAAGTATATAGCTGTTTAATTGCGATGCTTCTTCTTCTTTTAATTCTCTTGAGCTCATTCCTATATCATAGGAGCCTTCCAATGCTGCTTTTATACCTTGTGATGAACCGTTTGACTGCATTTCAAAGGTTACATCGGGGTTAAGGTCTCTGTATGCTTCCTGCAGTTTTTCCATCAATGGTGTTACGGATGTTGAGCCTGCTACCTTTATTGTACCCGACATACCCGATGATGCATAGTCCTCAGATAAATCCGAAGCCCCTATAAATTTCATTTCATCTGTAATATCCTGTCCTTGTGTTGATTCGGCAAATTTTAAAAAATCTTTTATCAATTCGCTTTCGGATCCCTTTGTAACTAATATGAACGGTCTTGATACCGAATAGTTCCCGCTTCTTACATTTTCAACATCAGGCTCAATGCCGTTTACTGAAACCGCTTTAATTCTGTCACTTACAGAGCCCATTGAAATATAACCGATGCCGTATTTATCTCCCTCAACTGCAGTTATAACCTTGTCTGTTCCGTCAAACTCCAATGCACCCACAACTAATTTATCAGCCTCCGCGTCTTTTTCCTTAACAAGGATACCCATTATTTCATGAAAGGCTCCTCTTGTTCCCGAAGCCGCATCCCTTGCTATAACAGTAATATCTTTACCGAGGTTAAATTCAGCCTTTTGTTCTCCTGAAGGTTTACTTTGCACACAACCTGCAAAAATCAATGCTAATGATAATGCAATTATTGATAATGCCTTGTTTTTTTTCATTCTTTGCCATTCTCCTTTTATATATCTCAGTTTGAGGACATTTCTTCAAAAGTTATTGAAGCTCTGCCTCCTACCACTGAATATAAATTGTCACAGTAAAGAAAAAACCTCCTTAATGTAAAAAATATGTAAAGTTTTAACCTTACATATTTTTTATTTAAACATTTATTCATAAACCACTGTGTTTTTATATTTCTTTGCGGCATACAGCCGTTCATCGGCTTTTTTTACAACATCGGTACATGAATTGTCGCATTCCCCGCATTCATATGCACCAATGCTCGTTGTCAGTTTTACGCTTATGTCATCATTTAATATGAGTAAATTGTTTTCGATGGCAGCCCGTATTCTTTCGGCAATTTCTATTGCATCATTTAATCCGGCATCGAAGCATATGAGCAAAAACTCATCTCCGCCAAACCTTCCTATATTATCTGTATTTCTTATGCACTTGTATATTGTTTCGGCAACAAGACTCAGTGCTTTGTCTCCGTAAATATGTCCGTATGTGTCATTTATAATTTTAAAGTTATCCAAATCCATCATAATTACACTGAATTTTATATTGCTTTCTTTATGCTTTTCATAAATTTTATCTCCGATTTTCAATATTTCGGTTTTGGTATAAAATTTAGTAAGGCTGTCATATGTTGCAATATCTTCGATTTCTTTATATATCTTGGCATTTTCAACTGCAATTGCTGTATAATTCGCCAAAATTTTCAATATATTCAATTCATCACTGCCGTAAAGGTTTTCTTTTTCACTTTGGGCGGTCATAAAACCTACTACTTTTTCATTTATAATCATAGGTGTATAAATAGCGGAAGAAACTGCTTTACTATTCTCTTCAAATCCTTCAAATTCTTTAGGTTTCGAATGTATGTATTTTTTATAATCAGTTTTAACATTGCCGATAATTATATCTTCTTTATTTTTAATGCAATATCCGCCTAAGTCATTTTCGGAGTCGGTTTTTACGATCTTGCTGACCAGCATATGGTCTATTATAAAGTAATATGCGGATTGCTCATTATCGTTATCATACACTGCAATTCCAAAATAATAAATATCAATCATTTTTTTGATTTCTTCATTTATAATATGGATAATTGAGCTTATGTCTAAATTAGAAATAATCCTTTGTCCTATGATTGAAAGAAGCTCGGTTCTTTTATAAAGCTGTTTATATTTTTCCGCAACACGCTTTATATTGTTTAAATTCATTTTTACCATAAGCTGACTCTGCTCATAATCGTACATTTCATCATCGACTCTTATATAGCTTTCAAGGTAACTCAGTGCCATGCCTGTTTCATCCTTTTGCTTGTAAATAGAATACAAGTAATAAAAGGCTTCTCTCATTATGGGATTAAATTTATTTGAGGAGCTTATGATTATAATTTGATTTAATAAATCTGTTGCTTTATCATACTTCTGCGTAAGTAAGCATAATTTAGACCATTGCAGCATTGTGGAACATTTCTCGTATATTAAATCAAATTCAGCGCAAATATTGTAAGATTCTTCAAACTGCTCTGCGGCAAGATCATATTCATCAATTTTTGCATAAGCCATGCCTTTAAGCTTAAGTATTTCGCATATATCGGCATTGCGAAGCTTTACCGGTCCCATTTCCATTGTTTCATCAATAATTTCCAATGCTTTATAAGGACTTCCTATATTTATTTCAATTTCCGCAATGGAGAGCATACTCGATATTTTTTGTACTAAAGTTAACTTTCTATCCATTCCTTCTATATTTTCAACTATATCCAACGCCCTGTCAAAATACCCCATTTGAATATAGTTAATGCATGTATTAATTAGAAGAATAATCATTGCTTCATCGTTTCCTGTTTCTTCGCAAAAAGAAATTCCGCTTAAACTCCATTCATTTGCCAATTTAAACTGTCCCATCTGACAGTAAACATTTGTCAATCCGTTGCAGGCATAGACCAATTCATATTTATTATTATGCCTTTCAAACAGATCATATGAAGTAAAAAAGTTATTTACAGCCTGTTCATATTCTGAAATATCGAAATTATACCAGCCTAAATAATAGTATCCCCACGCTTCCGTCCTGATTAAATTGTTTTCTCGTGAAAATTTTAACAATTCATCCACATTGGATTTGTACTGAATTGTATTACTGACTTCCTTCAGATATATGTCTCTTAAGGTTTCAATATAATCTTCATTTTCCAACAGCTTCTTCAATTCATCTTTATATGCGATACCGACGTCCAAACGATATCCCCCCAACAAACATTATATAAATACCATATACCTAATAATGGCAAATGTCAAATTTAATTGTCAAATAAACCTTGCGGTTACCCGCAAGGTTTATGTTATGTTTTAAATATGATTTGCACTTGCCCGGTAATTAGCTATATATTCGTCTAATTCCTTCTTTGATTTTTTAAGCTTCATTTTATGCTTATATTGCGGCGAAGCGGGGTCTTCTTCCAATGTCATTATTGAGAATCCCGTAAATCCGTATATAACTGAAACTATAGGGCTTAAAAGGTTGAAAAATGCAAACGGAGCGTATGCAAATGTGGCTACTCCCAAAAATCCCGCCATTGTGGCACCGCACGTGTTCCACGGCACGAGCGCCGATGTTACCGTACCTGAATCCTCAAGGGCTCTTGACAAGTTTCTCGGAGCCAATCCTCTTTCGGCATATTCATCTTTGAACATTTTACCCGGAAGAGCGATACCTAAATATTGGTCAGCACATAAAATATTAACGAATAAGCAGGATAATACGGTTACAAGTACCAAGGAGCCAGTACTCTTTGCTTTATCAAGCATTTTGCCTGCTATGCAAGCCATCATTCCGGTTACTTCAAGAATACCGCCGAAGGTCAGTGCGCACATGATAAGCGATATTGTATTCATCATGCTTTGCATACCGCCGCCCGACAGCAATGAGTCAACCATTTCATGTCCTGATTCGGCAACCACACCATTTTGAACGGCATCTAATATTGAACCAAGACTTCCGCCCTGGAATATCATGCAGAATCCACCGAGAACAACACCTATGATAAGTCCGGGTATTGCAGGTATTTTCATGGCAACCAGCGTTATTGTAATAACAGGAACCAAGAGGAATAACGGGTTAATCGTATAAATACTTTGTATTGCATCCAAAATTCCCTGTATTTCCGTTGCATTCAGCTCTTGTCCTCTGTATCTGAATCCAATGATTATAAATATAACAGCAGTAATACCGTAAGAAAGACCTGTCGTATAGAACATGTGTCTTATGTGGTCAAACAATGTTGATCCTGCCATTGCAGGAGCTAAGTTCGTCGTATCGGACAAAGGAGACATTTTGTCGCCGAAATATGCACCGGATACTATACAGCCTGCTGCCAAGGGAACAGATATTCCAAGTCCTGTTGCAATACCTATAAGGGCAACACCAACTGTTCCGGCAGTTGTCCACGAGCTGCCTGTTGCAATTGCAACTACGCTGCAAATCAACAATGCCGTAATTAAGAAAAACGAAGGTGATAATATCTGCAGACCGTAATAAATCAATGTAGGAACTACTCCGCCTGCTATCCATGTACCAATAAGCATACCGATTATGGCAAGTATTAATATTGCCTGCATTACGCTTCCGATTGATTCAATAATGCCTTTTTCAAGTTCTTCCCAAGTGTAGCCTAAAACAAAGACTCCCAACAATGCAGCTGCTGCTGCACCTACCAATATCGAGATATGTGCGTCCTGTTCATACACAATGACTGCCACTGAAAGCACAGCAACCAAGACTACTACAGGTAAAACAGAAATGCCTAATGTTGCCTTTTTCCTTTCTCTTGGAACTTTACTCATAGTTTCTCCTCCATAAATTTTTTGCGTACAATTAATCAAACATCAGGGTAAATTACAACCCATATAATTCATTATAGCCATTAACCCAGATAACGTTATCCCGACGCTAAATTAATAAATGTACGATATTTTATAAACAATCTCTTTACAATACCCATTACGCAAAGAATACGTTTACTGTATTTAGTCTACCACATATTTATGATTTTGTAAACAACATTTTGTACATAATTTATAAATAATCGATTTAATTATAAATATCCAAAAGGAGAACATTCCTTCAATTCTTAACCTCAAAGACTTTCCCACGTTGAAAGAATGTCCCTCTTCCTTAAAATATATTATTTTTATATTCAATATATAATGCCCTTATTTCAGACATCTTTTCATTCATTTGTACCTGCAAGTCTGAAGCTAAATCATAATCGCCTTGAGAAATAGCCGTTTTTATTTTAGTAAATATGCATTTTTTTGTCATGCTGTCCTTCATAAGCTTTGTTTTTAAATAAACAATCCTTTCCCAGTTTACAACATCTAAATCAGTAGCATGGTCCAATTCGCTGTGAAGCTTTACAAATGTTTTTAACAACATGATATTATCATGTATTATTCTTCCTTGAAGCTCATTTTTCCACTTTTCTGTGGTGACAACCCTAAAGGAATTTATGAGCTCGTCTGTAAAGACGCTGCCTTCCTTCAATACTTGCTGCTTTATTTCATTGGAAGAAAATGCACTTATATTCTCCCATACAGTCGACGGAGCGTTCCCGTACAATTTATCTCTTTCTTCCTGGGTATAATATTCAAATACATCTCTTTCACTTCTGTATTCTCGGAATTTTTCAAGGTATACAGCTTCTTCGCCGTATTTTTTTGATATTTCTTTCTCTAACATTTGGCAGTCCATTTCTGCAGAGGTTACTGATACGATGCCATCCAACATTCCTTGATAACACGAAGCCATGACAAGGTAAGTGTTTGAATATGGATTAGGCGACCTTAGTTCAAATCTTGTGGCATTCTTATTATTTATATCCCTTATTACTCCTATTAGCACGGAGCGGTTTCTCGACGGCGATTCCTTAGTGCCGCCTAAAGAAGTTACAATGCACACAGGTGCTTCAAATCCGGGCTTAAGCCTGTTAAACGCATCATTTGTAGCAGAGATTATGGGATTGATAACTTCATAGTTTTTCAATATGCCCATAAGCGCTCCATATCCTATTTCACTCAAATAGTCCTTTTTCATATCGAAGGGAGAAAACAAATTTATATTTTTATTATTTTTAAGCTTTACCGACAACCCTAAGTGAGTGTGTTCCCCATTGCCGGCAACCCCCTCTATTGGCTTAGCCTTGAACAAGACTTCCAACCCGTGGTGTCTGAACTGATCTTCTATCAGCTCTTTTATAAATATTTCGTTATCGGCTGCCTGAAGCGGATTAGAAAATCTCCAATCAATTTCCAACTGCTCCATTACATGGGTTATCCTTCCCTTAGCATCTATTTTATTTGTAATGCCCCCTACTTCCTTGTGTGCCATTTCCGGCTTCAGGTCGTAACATTCCAGCAAGTCCATTATCTTTTCCAGTACTGTTCTCACAGTACCCATGGTTCTTTTCCAATATTGCTCCTTTAATATCTGCGATGTATGAAGCTCTTCAAAATCAGCGCTTTGCTCCGGCGTTTTCACCCACATTTCAAGCTCCGTGGCAGCGGTTAATAATATATCTTCCACATCATCGCATTTAAAATCCAAGGATCTTGTAATTTCAGGATGTTTTTTTAAAATATTGTCCATTTCATTTTTAAAATTAGTCTGTGCTCTTTTAAGTATTGATCTGGAGCAAACCAGCTTTCCGTCGTGAATAATAAATGAAGGAATCTTCAAGGTTCCGACCGGAAGCCCGTTGCCTTCATTGCAGTATTCATAATTGTAGTCTACAAACCAGTTGCACTCCGTATCCGGAAGCAAGTCCACCCTTGCGTTGTTTAAATCGGCAATGCCTTGCAATTCAACACTGGAACCGTCGGTCTGTATACCGAATTTCAGCATTTCCTCCATATCCTTTATGAATAGCTTGACAGGTATTTTCTCATCTGTTCCGTTCCCTCCTATATCAACACCCATTAAGGATACGAACTTTATTTCCGGATGCTCGCTTAATATTTTAGTTAAATTTTCAGTATCATGATACTCGGACTTAATAGTGTAAATCGTTTTGCTCATATATCCTCCTTACATTTTATATCTTTTACATAATACAACCATAGCTGTATTATGTCAAGCATATATATTAACTGAGTCGCATTTTTATTCTACCTTTAACCCTTAACGTTTGGGGACATTCCGCTTATGACCCCTTACAAATTTCAATAAGCTGCGACGGCTCTGATATCAAATAGTCCGGTGCATGTTTTTTTAGGCTTTCGACGGTATTATAACCCCATCCTACCGAAGCTATGTCCATTCCTGCATTTTTTGCAGCGTTTATGTCTCTTATTTCATCCCCAACATAGAGGAATTCTCCTAAATCAAATTTTTCTTTTTTTACTATCCTCTTCATTTTTGATTCCTTGCCGAACATTGTTGCGCTTGCAATCAAATCAAAATTATCGGCATTATGTGCCTGTAGAAAAAGCTTAACATTTGTTTTTGAATTTGTGGTAATTATTGCAGTCTTTATACCCATTTCTCTGAGTTTGTCTATTGCATTAAAAATATCCGGCTTGCACAGCCTTATATTTTTTATATCCTGAGACAAAAGATGTTTTCCTTTTTTCAAAATAAATGGGAGATTTCTTCTTTTCAATTCAACATATGCCATAACTTCCTTAGCATGCATTTTTTTCAAATGACCCAATTCATCCATTGTTATATTTCTTAAATTATATTTTTCAGCTAATTTCTGATATATAACGAAATTTGCCTCCTCAGTATCGGCTAAAGTACCGTCAAAGTCAAAAATTACATATTTATATTTCACTAACATCCATCCTTAATACCAAAATGATAATTCATACCTTTAACTATATTATATTTTATTAAATCAGTCAATTTAAAAGTTAAAAAACTCCTTAAGGAGTTTTTTTACATTTGTACAGAATTAAGTTAATGAAACTTGCGGCGGATCTGTTGTTTCACCTGTCTTGGGATTTACAAATGCAAGCCAATATCCACTATCTTTTTTATTGTCCTTACTTGCATAAGACCAATTTTTAAATCCGGTAACTCCTTTATATGGCTGCTCCTCCTTTGTAAATTCTCCGGGAATTCCATAAATAAATTTAACGATATCATCATTTTCTTTATAGGTTCCAAAAATATAGTGCCCGTATTTTTTCATGAGGCTTGCGCAGGTAGTCACCCTGCTCGACATTGGGTACGGATAATATGAGCTTATTATTTGGTTGTAGTAGGGCAATATACCGTTTTTTACACCCATCTCATCATATGGGATATACCACCACTCAAAATTCTTCAATTTAACCGATAGGGGCTCCACAGTTTTATATTCTCTAAGCGTATTGTATAAATTATCATCAAATTTATTTTTAGACCTCTTTACATGCTCCTTCACTGTTTCCTTTGCTTCATCTTTTGACTTGTTTTCTGAAAGAACATCTTCCTTTGTTTCTCTTATTTCCTTAGGCTTTTCTTCCTCAGACTTTATTCCTTCCGGCTGCTTTATTTCTTTTATTTCTTTTGCTTCTTGTACTTCTTGTGCTTCTTGTACTTCTTGTGCTTCTTGTACTTCTTGTACTTCTTGTGCTTCGTCCGGTTCACTTATTACATTGCACTCCGCAATATCCTGTTCCTCTTCTAATTTCCTTACCACATCCATGCTTGTTGTGTTGAACAAATTTGAATATAAAACGATTTTACCATCTTTGACAACCGCACAAACATTGTAATCTTCAATTGCACTGTTATTTCCGAAGGTGAGCATTTTTTTGATTAATCCCTTTTTATTATTGATATCTCCTACCTTGATTTTATTCTGTTTATCTTTATATAAATAAACTTCGCTTGTTGATCTTGCATCACCTAAGTTTTCAGCTGCCACAATCAAATTTCCTCTGTTTCCTCTCATGTCCAACCGAACATATCCTTTAGACTTGTCTTTTTTATTTACCGGCTCAAAAAATTTCATCACTCTATAATTTTTATTGTTCATAGAAACCTCCTATATTACCTGTTATTTATTTATATGCTGGTTTTTTTGTATAATTACAGTTTTATGGCAAGCTTTAATTATATAACCTTGGTAATATCATATAGATTGCTTAATACAAGCCAATTTTGAGGGAAATACCTCATAATGTTCCAATATCCAACTCCTTCAAATCCATATTCGCTGAACAAATCCAATTTTGCCAAAATACTTCTCGCATCTTCAAACCAAGCCCTGTGCTGCCTTCCTTGATCATCATAATATATGAAATAGGGAGCCTGCGAAACTTCATCATATTGAATCGTTGCTCCAACTTTTGCGGCTAAATCAACAGCACCCTCATTAGACAGCGAATCCGCACGGGACTCACCCTGAACATACGGAAGTATAAAATCATATCCATAATTGGGAATACCCATATATATTTTATCCCTTGGTATTTCAGTGACCGCATAATCCAACACTTCCCTCACTCTGTCAACAGGAGACACAGCCATGGGAGGTCCGTAAGTATATCCCCATTCATAAGTCATAAGCAATACATTGTCTGAAGCTTCACCTACTCTTGGATAATTGTGAGCTTCATAAAGCAATCCCGGTTGATCCGCGGATATTTTTGGAGCCAATGCGGTAAATAATACATAGCCTTCGGGACTTATTCTGTCATTGACATTTTGAATAAAATTAATAAAGGCTTCTTCATCCTCCGGCAGCACATATTCAAAGTCTATGTCTAATCCGTAATATCCTTTTTCTCTTAAATTTTGCAAAATATTATCTATTAAGTTATTTTGAGCAACAGGGTCATTTAAAATAACGTGTGCCAATTCATTGCTGAAGGTTCCTTCCTCAGTCAGCGTGGAAATAAGCATCAGGGGAGCCACGCCAAATTCCCTTGCTGTTCTTATCAATTCTTCATCATCTATGTCGATTAAATCTCCTTCTTCGGTAATTCCGTAAGTAAATAATGTCAGATAAGTCAGATAAGGCAGTGTTTTCATAAGAACTGTCCTGTCTATATTAGGATAGGCATATCCTAAAACAGATATGGGACCTCTTTTTTCTTCTCTGTTCATTATTGTAATTTGATCACCGGGCATAATCTCATCGGCAAAATCTATAGATGGATTTAACTGAAGCAATTCCGCTGTGGTGGTATTGTATCTTTGTGCTATTTGTGACAATGTTTCTCCCGGCTGAACCACATGAACCATTTCCGGAATAAGTATTACTAAAGTCTGACCCGGAACAAGCACATTTGGGTTTT
>ENA-UOOK01004531-UOOK01004531.1-fermentation-metagenome-genome-assembly--contig:-NODE-4531-length-14814-cov-11.971001_pt1 | contig 14814 bp, 24 predicted proteins | sample MGYA00245777_ERZ724023 | MGnify/ENA primary metagenome ERZ724023 (study PRJEB28704, sample SAMN03018312) | fermentation metagenome | biome: anthropogenic terrestrial biome; feature: soil...
GATTCGAACCCTCGGCACGTGGTTTTGGAGACCACTGCTCTACCAGCTGAGCTATGCCCCTATTTCTGCAATGTATCGAGTGAAAAATTTCCCCCGCGACGCGAGTTTTATAATAGCACTTAATTATAAGGTTGTCAAGCAGGTTTTTACAAAAAGCTCGCTTTTCGACAGAACAACAGAAACTTCTAATACAGGCTTGACATTTCCACTGAAAATCGGTATAATGTTGTTCATGTAATATGATTACAAATACCCCTGCCTAGTCAGCGGATGGGAGGGAAGATAAATGGCTGAGATCCGAATTAAAGAAAATGAGTCTCTGGATAGTGCCCTCAGGCGGTTCAAAAAGCAATGCGCAAGATCCGGCGTGATTGCAGAAGTCCGGAAACGTGAGGCTTATGAGAAGCCTTCTGTTCGGCGCAAGAAAAAGTCCGAAGCAGCCCGTAAACGCAAATATCGGTAATTTTGTTCCGAATGCGTTGTAGGTTTCAGAGGTATCCAATAGAAAGCGGGCCTTTTAGGCCCGCTTTTTTATCGAAAATTTACTGGACAGAAAGGAATCCACTTTGATAGATACGAGATATTCAATACCTACTTTGGGAGCAGATAAAGTGACGGATATTACTCCGGAGATTCTTCATAAAATGGGAGTTTCATCAATCATTCTGGATGTGGATAATACTTTATCAGCGCCCGGTAAGCAAACACCATACCCGGGAACAATTGAATGGGTTCAGAAAATGCTCAAAAATAATTTTCAGATTATCATTCTATCCAATAATTTTAAAAGACGAGTTTCACCCTTTGCAGCTAAATATTATCTGGATTCTTTGTCATTAGGCTGTAAGCCTCTTCCTTTCAGTTATTTTGCTGCTATGAGACGTTTACATTCTTCCAGACATAATACCGTTGTAATTGGAGATCAGGTTTTTACCGATATAGTTGGTGCAAATCTTGCCGGCTTGCGATCGATTCTTTTGACGCCACAGACTCCGGAAAGCAAACGCTCATTTGTTTATCGGCGCAGCAAGGAAAATCGAATTCGAGAGTACCTTCGAGAAAATGGCTTGTATATTTCCAGTAAGGAGTGAAGAAAATGGCTAATAAAAAGAAAATTTTGTTTTTATTAGGGCCTAACTTAAATATGGTCGGCATCCGCGAAAAAGGCGTTTATGGGGAAGAGACTGCTGAAAGTATCTATCAGCAGGTAAAAGATCTTGCGGGGCAGATGGGCTATGATTTGGATATCTATCAGTCGAACCACGAAGGGGACCTGATCGATCAGATCCATGCGGCACGCGGCGTTTATAATGGCGTAATTATCAACGCTGGGGCACTGACTCATTATAGCTATGCTTTACGCGATGCTATCAGTAGTGTGAGAATTCCCTTTATTGAAACCCATATGAGCAATATCTATGCACGTGAAGAATTTCGCCATTTGAGTGTAATTGCACCGGTTTGTGCAGGACAAATCTCTGGTTTTGGAAAGACCAGCTATTTTTTGGCTTTGCAGGCTCTAAAAGATTTGATTTAACCTGCTTTTGAGGAAAAAGAGCTTGAATTTTTCATGAAAATATTATAAACTAATAGGAGTAAATAAAATAGTGGAGGAATATCTATGATTTCTGCAGGTGATTTTCGCAACGGCGTTACGTTCGAAATGGACGGCCAGGTCGTTTCGATTATTGAATTTCAGCATGTAAAGCCTGGAAAAGGTGCTGCTTTTGTCCGTACTAAAATCCGTAATGTGATTACCGGTGCCGTAACAGAGAGAACATTTAACCCAAATGATAAATATCCGACTGCTTTCATTGAGCGTAAACCGATGCAGTATCTTTATAAAGATGGAAATCTTTATTATTTTATGGACACGGAAACTTATGAGCAGATCCCGATTAATGAGGATGTTCTCGGCGATGGATTTAAGTTCGTAAAAGAAAACATGGAATGCAAAGTGCTTTCTTATAAAGAGAATGTGTTTGGTATTGAGCCGCCGAACTTTGTAGAACTTAAAATCACGAAAACAGATCCTGGCTTTAAAGGAGATACCGCCACCAATGCGACAAAACCAGCTACCTTGGAAACTGGTGCAGAAATCAAAGTTCCTTTGTTTATTAATGAAGGCGAAATGATTCGCATTGACACCCGTACGGGTGAATATATGGAGCGCGCGTAATCCAAACTATTTTTGGTAGAAAATAAATGATTTATTTAAAAGGAGGCACATCATGACAAATACGGAAAGAGTTGCTTATATTCGTGGCTTAACGGAAGGTTTGGAATTGGATGCCGATAAAAAAGAAGTCAAAGTGATTAATGCAATTATTGATTTATTGGATGATATGGCGTTGTCTATTTCCGAAGCAGAAGATAACATGAATGATATGACAGACCAGCTTGATGCTGTCGATGAAGATCTTGGCTCTTTGGAAGAAGATTTCTACGAAGATGACGAAGATGACGAAGATGACAGCGATGATGAGGACGATGACACCTATTATGAAGTCACCTGCCCGAATTGTAATGAAACAGTTTGTCTGACAGAGGACATCCTTTCGGACGGACATCTTGATTGCCCGAATTGTGGTACGCCACTGGAATTTGAACTCGATGATAGCTGTGACTGCGGTTGCTGTGATACCGAAGATACGGACGATTCCAAAGATAAATAAGTGGGATCTTTTCTTCATGGGGAGGCGTTGCTTTAGCAGCGCCTCCTTTTTTGATAGGCTTGACTAAATAATGGAAATTAGATATACTTTAAGTGTAATTTGTATTATAAGAGGCAAATTGGAGGATTTATGGAACCGATTTCAAAAGAAGAAAAAGACTTTTCACTTTTTTCAAAGGTGTTTCTTTTTGACCGTGTTGATGATAAAATTGTAAAAAATTGTTTTTATGATGATGCTTGCAGATGCTTTCACTATGGGAGTGGAGAATTGATTCATGATCCTAAAGGAATTGTTTTGGTGCTTTCAGGCGAATGGAAAGCTTTTCGCAGGATTGGAAAAGACACAAAATTGTTTTTAAAACGATTTCAAACTGGAGATTTATTCGGAATTGGAGCAGCTTTTCGAATAGGGGAAGAAGCTCCGTCGGATTTATATGCCGATAAAGCTGGACATTTGTTGCAAATACGACGAGGCTGCCTGCAGCGCTTATTTTGCGCTGAGCCCAAATCGGCTGAAAACTATATTGTTTATTTGTCTGATCGGGTTACTCATCTAACTGGACGACTTGCCGATTGTTCCAGTCGTACGGGAGAGGGTAGATTGAGCGCATGGCTTTTATCTCTTTACATACGCGCGGGTCATACTTCTCCAGTTCAGCTTCCCTGTAGCCTTACCGAGCTGTCGGGGCTGCTGAACATCAGTCGGGCTACTCTCTACCGTTATCTTGACGTGCTGGAAGAAAATAAAATTATCCATCGAATTGGAAGGACCATTTATTTTTTGAAAGCAGAAAAGCTATTAGAATTTTCGCCGGCTTCGGAACTGAATTGATATTGATAATTGCAAGGAGAATCCAATCATGATTTGTAGAAAAAGAATTTTTGCTTTGACATCGGCTTTTCTAATATTGATTTCTACTGCCGGATGTGGTACTACTAAAGCAAACTCAGAAGTGCCTTCTTCGGCCTCTTCACAGATAAGTGGGACAAAGGTACACGTTGCAACATTAAAAGGGCCAACCGGGTTTGGAATGCTCCAAATGATGGATCAGGCTGCCTCCGAAAATCCTTCTTATGAATTTTCCGTTGATACGGCTCCTGATGAAATTGTATCTGCATTGGCTTCAGGAAACGCAGATATTGCCGCCATTCCGACAAACATGGCAGCAACACTTTATCAAAAAACTTCTGGAAATATTCAGATGGCAGCAGTTAATACCTTGGGCGTACTTTGGCTCGTTACAAATGGGGAAATGGTTTCTTCTATTCAGGACCTTAAAGGAAAGTCAATTGAAGCTTCTGGAGAAGGTGCAATTCCTGAATATGCGTTGAATTACATTCTTCAGAAAAATGGTTTGGAACCAGGGAAGGATGTTACGATTTCCTATTCTTCTGAACACAGTGAACTTGCAGCAAAAGTCATTGCCGGAAAAGTATCGATTGCAGTTTTGCCGGAACCTTTTGTCACACAAGTGCTTGCAAAAAGCAGCGAAGTGAAGCGCTCATTGGATTTGACCTCAGAATGGGAAAAAGCCACTTCAGATGGAAGCGTCCTTTCCATGGGATGTTTGGTTGTACGCAAAGAATTTGCGGAGAAAAACCCACAAGCAGTACACGATTTCTTAAAATCATATGAAGCGAGTACACAATTTGCAAATTCTTCTCCAACCGAAGCTGCAAAATTAGCAGAAACTTACCTTGCAATTCCTGCACAAGTTGCAGAAAAAGCAATTCCAAATTGTAATATTGTTTATATTGATGGGCAGAAAATGAAAGATAGCATTCAACCGTTTTTGCAGGTTTTATATGATTTTAATCCGAAATCGGTAGGAGGAGCACTTCCGCAAGATGATTTCTATTACATCGAAAACTGATTTTCGCTTCTTAAAAAAATCTTTTGCAGTTTTATTTTGGATTTTACTATGGCAGGTGGCAGCTCAACTGATCGGGCAAGAAATTCTTTTAGTATCACCTGTCTCGGTGGCAAGAAGACTGATTGAGCTGACCGTTCAGTCAATATTTTGGCAGTCTATCACAACTTCAATAGGGTGCATCTGCTTGGGATTCTTATTAGGCGTTATCTCCGGCATTATTCTTGCATATCTCACGACACGCTTTTCAATGCTTGATTTTCTATTTTATCCGCTTCTCAGCATCATTAAAGCAACTCCGGTTGCGTCTTTTATTATCCTAGCTTTGGTTTGGCTATCTGCAAATCAAGTCCCAATATTAGCGTCTTTTTTGATGGTGTTACCGATTATTTGGAGCAATCTCTCGGAAGGAATTCAGAAAATAGATAGCGATTTAGATGAGGTAACAAAAGTTTTTTCCCTTTCTAAAAATAGAAAGCTTTTTTTGTTTTATCTTCCTTCGGTACTTCCATACTTTTCTGCAGCCTGTACGACCGCATTGGGGCTTGCTTGGAAAGCAGGCGTTGCCGCGGAAGTTCTTGCGAATGCAAAAAGATCGATTGGTGGAAATATCTATGCTTCGAAAATTTATCTTGAGACAACTGATTTATTTGCATGGACCATTGTTGTTGTAATTTTAAGTGTAATATTTGAAAAACTGATTCTTTGGAGCATGAAAAAGATACTTCAAAAATTTAATTTGCAGGGAATCTTATGAAATTATCAGTTAACCATTTAAATGTTTCTTTCGGAGAAAAAGTTGTAATCCGAGATTTAAGTATGGATTTTTCTTTAGGAAAAGTCACCTGTTTGACAGGCCCTTCAGGCTGTGGAAAAACAACATTGCTGCGCGTTTTATGTGGGCTGCAAGCAGTCGGAGCCGGTATGGTCAACAATCCCTTTTCAGTAAGCTTCGCATTTCAGGAAGACCGACTCTTTCCGTGGCTTTCGGCACAAGACAATATTGCAGCTATTTTGCCGGGGAAAAGAAAAAGCACAAGGATAGAAGCGAAAAACTGGCTAAAAAGAGTTGGTTTAGAGGGAGAAGAAGAAAAATTACCTGCTTCTCTTTCAGGCGGAATGTGTCAGCGTGTTTCATTGGCTCGTGCATTAGCAGCAGATCGAGAATTGCTGCTTTTAGATGAACCATTTCATGCGATGGATGCAGCCATTAAAAAGCAGTGTATGGATTTGATTCGTTCCAGCTCAAAAGGAAAGACCATTATTTTCGTGACACATGATTTAGAAGAGGCGGAGCAATTTGCTGATGAAATTTGTTTCTTTTCTGGCTCTCCATTAGCGTTGGGAAAAAAGGTTATAAAAAAGAGGACATATTCCTAAAAATAGGAGATGTCCTCTTTTTTTATATTTGTCTGTTCCAATATTTGCGGTCCAATGATCGGTATTGTACTGCTTCTGCCACATGACAGGGCAAAATATCTTTCTGTCGGTCAAGATCTGCGATCGTTCTTGAGACTTTTAACACACGGTTATAAGCTCTTGCAGAAAGCCCTAACTTTTGAAATGCTTTTTTTAAAAGTATTTCTGCTGATGGGGTCAGTCTGCAGGCTTGCTGTAAAAATTCGGGTGTGATTTTTGCATTTGACCGGATATTAGTGCCGGAAAATCTTTGATTCTGAATTTCTCTGGCTTCCTGAACTCTTTCCTTTATCGCGCTGCTGGGTTCCGCTTTTTGTTTACTAGCTAAAGCTTCATAAGCAACAGGTGGTACCTCAATGTGAAGATCAAGGCGGTCGAGCAGCGGCCCACTAACACGGTTTAAATAGCGGCTGACAGCTTGAGGAGTGCAGATGCATTCTCGAGTCGGATGGCCATAATATCCACACGGACATGGATTCATTGCGGCAACCAACATAACAGAGCAGGGATAGCGAATAGTACCGCTGACGCGGGAAATTGTAACAGTGCCATCTTCCAAAGGCTGCCGAAGTGCTTCAATAGCAGTGTGATTAAATTGTGGGAGTTCATCTAAAAAGAGTACCCCGTTATGTGCAAGTGAAAGTTCCCCGGGATGAGGAATCTGTCCGCCTCCCGATAATCCCGCAGCAGAAACGGTATGGTGAGGGGATCTGAAAGGTCTTCTTTGAATCAAGGAAGAGCCTTCGGGCAACTCTCCTGCAATTGAATAAAGCTTCGTCGTTTCAATTTGTTCTTCAAAGCTCAAATCGGGCAAAATAGAAGGCAGACATTTTGCCAGCATGCTCTTTCCGGAACCGGGAGGGCCGATCAAAAATATATTGCAATACATTACCCAGTAAGTACAAACCCAGTAAAATCAAGGCTTTTTAAATATTATTAATAAAGCCAGCGGATAAATACTTTATGACCGCCAGCTAAAAAATAAAAATGACATAAAAATTATAGTGCATACAGCAGACAATTTTATCAATAAATCTATACTTACAAAACTTTTATTCTTTATCATTTTATAAATCACCTCATGTTTAAAATTATTGCCAAGTACAATCATTATAAACATGATATAAATTAAGGAGGGTTAGTTTTTGATAACTAATCCTCCTTTTCACTTTCAATAAATTTTACATTTTTTATTGCATATTTTAAAGCCATATTAATCAATTCGTTTCTTGAACGATTACTTTGTTTAGCCAGTTCATCAAATTTATCTTGAATAACTTTATCTATTCTTATTGATATTGTAACCGACTTATCTTCTTTAGGTGTAATTATAAAATCATTATCCATTGTGTTCACCTCACATATTAAGTATATGGTATGTAATAGCATAAAAAAATATTGCAATTTGTAGTTATTTATTAATACAAAATGTGTTATAATTAATTGTAAAATTTTAGATTTGAGGTGATAAAGTGAAGAACAAAAAGAAAATTCTACTATTACTAATCAGTTGTATTTTTATTATTACACTGGTTGGTTGTGGTAGCGGCAGTAAAGAAACAGCAATTAAAGATGATGCTACAAAAGCATTTGATGAACTGATGGCAAAAAACAGTAATAACTTATATGACTATGGAGAGTACAAGCTAATAACAAAGGATAAGGAAACGACATTAGATGTATATTTAATGTTTAAGTCAAAAGATGTTTACATGGTTGGCACTGTAACAGCTATTAGAAATTTAGTAGTTGAACATTTAGGCGGTAAATATAAAGAAAATACTATTCATTTACAAATCGGGGTAAGCAATGGCGGCGGAGTTATTGACTATACTTATAAGAACGGTGCATGGGATAAAAAAGTGGAATAAAAACTCAATTAATCCCCTATTTAAGCCCATATATAAAGGGTGGCAATGTATTAGTACCTACTTTTTTAGACAATCATTTTACATAATATGGATTCTGTTATATAATTAAATCGTGGGGAAACCCACATAATAGAGTTCGGGTTAAACTTTAAAGCCCAAAATATTTCTTGTGGAACTTGCAGTTCTACACTTCTCAAATTACTGATAAGGGAGCGAGTGCAACTTCTTTATTATGTGAAGGGTGCAAGCAACCCGATAAACTTGCAATACATTCCCAGTATTAAACATGTAAATCAAAGCAATGAGCATAACATTGTAAAAGATATGTAAATAAAAATCAAACAGGCAACCAAGCAAATGTCTATCCATTCAAACCAGCTATTATTTAGCTGGGCTTTTTTTATGCCTTTTTTACATTTTTACTTTACACTATCTTTACACTAAATCGGAAATCATTTCCACTATAATTAAATTATAAAGTAAATAAGTAATGGAGGCGGTGTATATGGCACTATCAGAAGAAGCATTACAAGCCAGAAGGGAATATCAAAGAAACTATATGCGACAATATAGGGCGGCACATAAAGGAAAAATAAAAACTGAAAATGAAAAAAGTGCCGAGAAATACTGGGAAAAGCAAGCCCAAAAGAAAAAGGTAAATAGTTTATCAGTAGAAATGATTGGCTATATGCCAACAAAATAAATATTAATTTTTAAAGGAGAGGATTTTTATTATGACAGTTAGTGAAATAGTTTATGTAAATGGTGTTACAGTTCAGACAAGTGATGGCAATAGTGCAACCCCAAGTATAGGAAGTGCTTATGCTGATTTAGTTACAGCAATTAATAATAAAATTACTGAACTAACAGGTGCAGGAAAAACAGTTTTATCAATTAGCATTATGCCAGACAGGGCTTCCGCTTATCTTGTAGTTGGTACAGCGGCATAATTAAAGGAGGAATGATTTAATGTTACAGGTAACAAGGATTGAACCACTAAAAAGAAAATATGTGGACATGATGAAGATTTATAGCGAAATACAGGCAGACAAGGCAAATTTCAGTGAAGCCGATTATGGAATGGCTGGGGCTATATATGGCAATGGAATTGATAAATTTAAAAATGCTATTAATGCCCAGATAAAAGACATTGAAGCCAGCGGCGAACATGTTATAGGCATAGGAGTTATCGGAAATGAAACCCCAGTGCTATTTATAGGAGATGATAAATAATGGCATACGATGAGATAAGCAGAAGCGACCAGTATATGGACAGAATTTACGATATAGCACTGCATAACCCAAAAGTTACAAAGGAATTGACTGAAGCCTATGCAACTGCCGCAATTAATGCAATTCCAGTAAGGTATTTATCCATGTTCCAAGTAGTTATTGAAGATTTCAAAGAAAATATAAAAAGGCTAAACCCAGCCGCTAATGATTATATGGTGCAAGTGCTGGCATACAAACGAGGAGCGGTAAGTTCGGCGGAACTGATTGCAAGTAAGTTGCCGCAGACAACAGATTTTAATTTATGTGTTGATGCGATTAAGATTTTATTAGGTGATTTAGTTGAACAGGCAAAGCAAGGGGGCGGCAATAATGGAAAATAAACAAATACAAGAAATATCAGACAACAACCTTAAAATGAAGATTGCAAGGGATAAATTTTTTAGTGCCAGCCATAGAGAAGATGAACCTGTTCAAGTAACCGAAGAAGATATAAAAAAGTTCAATGAAGATGCTAATAATACAGCATTACAAAGAAGCAAATATTTTAAATAGCTTGTACCTCAATTTATATAGGGCTGGGCGGAAAATAAATAAAAACCCAGCCTATTTATATAAGAAAGTGCTATTAAACTATATAGGAAATGCACTAATACAGGCATGAAATTATATAGAAAATGTTATTAAAATATCGTGATAAACCCAGTAATATCAATAAATTCAATACAGAGGGAGGGGGTGCTCAAGTGTGAGCAATGCAGAAAATACAGGCAATGAGCAAGCATCTAAAAAGATAAATACAGTTAGATTGAACACAGCAAGCAAAGTAAAAAAGTTTATGGCAAATGTTATAAACCAGTTGAACCAAAATAAAATTGACCCGAATACAGCAAGAGCACTCGGGTATTTATGTTCAATACAGTTGCAGGCTATTGAAAAATCAGACCTTGAGGGCAGAATTGATGAATTAGAAAATATCATTAAAAATAATTACCGATAAAGGGGGCATTAATATGAGTTTAAAAAGTAGGATTGACAGATTATTTAGGATAGTTGAGCCAGTGGGCGGCAAAATATCAATTATGGTGTTTGCAGTAACCCCAGAAGATAAGCCAGTTGAACGGGAATTACCTAAAGAATGGGCTAATTTAGAATTTGAGCCTTTCTTGCCGCAAGAGTTACCCCAGCAGTTAAGCAAGGCGAAAACACTGGGTGAACTTGATAAGTTATGCAGGAAAACAGGCTATGGACTTGATATATTACCAGTGGCAAGCATTAATGAAGATTTATGGGCAGATGAAGCCGATTAAATTACCCTTTCATTACACCTTCTTTTTATATCAAGGTGTAATTTATTCAATGATTGATACAAAATAGCCAGCAAATTAATAAAAAGTGTTATTTTTCTATAGAGGAAAAACACAACAAAAATTATAAATCGGGGGTATTTAATATCAACTATGTAATTGATATTAATATCAAGGTGTAAAAAATATTATACCAAGGTGTAAAAAGATAAATAAAATTTACAAAACACCTATTAAGTTTTATTAAGGTATCGAATGAACCAGCTAATTTATAGCTGGCTCTTTTCAGTTGGATAGAAATTATTATCAATAAATCTTTAATTTTAAGCCCCTGTTTTTATAAGATGGTGCAATTATATTACCCTATTAAAGAAAATGCAGACAGCGGCACGACAGGCGGCGGACAATATGGAATTTATAAATTTTAAAAGGTGGTGCAGGCAATGCAGATTAAATTTAAGCTGTTCAACCATTATATATTCTTTATTATTAGAAAATCGAACAGGAAAAAACCTTCAAAGGTTAAGCCAGCAAGAAAGCCAGTTGTAAGGCTGAGCAATTACCAAAAGGCACAGGCAAGGATTAAGGAAATTAAGCAGTTCATAAATGAAAACGAGCAAGCCAGCAGGCGGAACCATGGTGTTTATTAGTTGAAAACTTTAATGGCTGGCAATTTTCACTATATATTTAGTAGCGGCATAATGCCAGCAGACCATAAAAAGGAGTGTTCAGTTATGGAACAAGTGAAATATAAAGTAGTTAAGTCCCCAGTAATAGCAAGACATTTATTAAAAAAAGGCTTTCAAATAGTTGATATTAAGCCTTGCAAGGAAGACCGAAGGGAAACATTCTTTGTATTTGAAATGACAGATGATTTTATTAATGAAATTAAAAGGTATGAACCAGCCTATAAAATAATTTAATTGGTACAGTAAAAAGCCATTAAAAAGGAGTGATTTATAATGTTTAGTAGTGAAATTGATGAATTAAAAAGTAATAATTTAACCCTTGACTCTTATATGCAAGCCCCAAAGGAGCTATTTGATATAAATTATTACAGCAATAAAGAATTAGGGTGGCTGACAAGACTTGTATATATTGATATGCTTGATTTATTAAGGTTATCAGTTAAACGAGGAATGAATTGTATTTATTATACACAACAAACAATCGTTAAAAAGTTTAAAGTAGACCCTAAAACAGCTAAAAAGGTATTCGATGAATTAAAAAACTGCGGGCTTATTATGACTGAATTAGAAAAAATGGAAGGATGTAGACCTAAATACAGGGTGTATTTATATATTTTGGGTGAATGTAAAGTGGAAAACCAGTATGCTGATTAAATAAATGCCCCCATTAGTAGAAAGTACCAACGGGAAAAAATACCGATGGTAAAAAATACAGACCCCATAGGGAAAAAATCCTATCCCCATTAGTACGAAATACCATCCCCATAGGGAGAAAGTCCTAACAAGTAATAAGCATATAGTAATAACAAACTAAGAAAGAATAAAATAGAGAGAGCACAGGCTAAAGCCTGTGTTCCATCATTTATCTAAAAAATTAATTATGTTTTAACTAAAGTAAATCTATTTAGTTTATACAGGTAAACACTGGGGCGTCAAATATAGCATAAGACAGCAAGCCCAGCGGTAAGCCAGCCACAGAATAATATTTAGAAGGTGCAATTACCCTATCCCCTATATAAAAACCAGCAGGCGGCAGATTAATTGAAATAAAAAATAACCTTATGAAACTACTACAGATTTATGACCAAGGTACTACACTTTTATGACCGCCCCTCCCTGTAAAAATTAAAAAAAGTTAGCGGCGACACTTTAATATCTGGCAAAAAAAAATATATATTTAATGTAGGGTAAAAACCTACACAACAACATTCGTTTCCTTTTTTATACAGGGCAAAGAACCCCTCATAGAAAAGCCCCAGCAATGGGGCTTATTTTTTATCTGATAAATTCATTATACAAATGTGGTATTGTGTTAAATTATATGATATTATTAAGTGGATTATATCAAAATATAGGGGGTAATTATTAAATGAAACCAAGAATGACGATAGAAAATTTGATAAATGAAGCGAAAATATTTTGCGAGAAAGAAACTAAAATTAATCATACTGATTTATTAGGTGTTACAGATGGAAAAGCTGTTGGAACTTATGTTGAACACAAGTTTAAAAATTTTCTGAAACAAAAATATGAATTAGAAATTGGTAACAGTGCTTCTGGTATTGATTTACCATCAAGAGATATTAATACTGATATTAAAGTAACTTCTGTTAGACAACCCCAATCTTCTTGTCCTTTTAAGTCTGCAAGGCAAAAAATATTCGGTTTAGGTTATAATTTAATAGTATTTGTCTATGAAAAAATTGACACAGAAAACACTTGTACTCTTAACTTTGTAAATTGTACATATATTGATAAACTAAGAACAGCAGATTTTACAACCACGAAAAGAATACTTGAAATGTTAGAAGATGGTGCAAACAAAGAGGATTTAATAGCATACTTCCAAGACCGAGGAATTCCAGGAGATGAAATCACTCATAATGATTTAGCAGATGAAGTATTAAGAAGGAAACCTCTTCAAGGTTATTTAACTATATCAAATGCTTTACAGTGGCGGTTACAATATGGTAGAGTAATTGGGTTAAATAATAAAATAGAAGGAGTAATAAACTTTGATTGGAAATAATGTAAAAACTAAAGATATAGTAGAATTTGGAGATTATCAAACTCCTGAAGATTTTGTAGATAAGGTATGTCTTTACTTAAAGAATAACCTTAATATTAATCCTAAATATATTTTAGAGCCGACTTTTGGTCTGGGAAATTTTATCAAGGGCAGTTTAAAGGCATTTAATAATGTTGATAATATTTTCGGAATAGAACTTAACAAGAAATATTATGATTATGCCAGTGATGAAATAAGCAAATTACATATTATGGATAACAAAGTTGTATTGTTTAATGAAAATATATTTAATTTTGACTTTAACAAAATAAAATCTAAAATTAATAAAACTGATAGTTTGTTAGTTATAGGGAATCCGCCATGGGTAACTAATTCAGAATTAACATCGATGGATAGTAGCAATTTACCTATTAAAGAAAATTTCAAGGGTTTAAGCGGACTGGATGCTATTACAGGCAAAGGAAATTTTGATATTGCTGAATATATTATATTACAGCTATTAAATGAATTTAAAGATTATAATTGTTATATTGCTATGTTATGTAAAAACATAGTAGCAAAAAATATCGTTAGGGATTTGGAAAAATATGATTTTACATTGTCTGAAATTAAAATGTTATGCTTTAATGCTAATGATGTATTTAATGTTAGTTGTGAAGCCTGTTTACTAATTATGAAAGTTGGTGGAAAAGAAAGATTAATCTGTGATGTTTATGATTTTAATAAACCGACAAAGAAAATTAGAATGTTTGGCTGGATGGGTGGCAATTTTATTTCGGATTTAGGTAATTATTCTCAAGATATAGATGGTTTATGTCAATTAGAATGGCGACAAGGTATAAAACATGATTGTTCAAAGGTAATGGAACTCACACATAGTTCTAAAAATGAATTTACTAACGGCTTAAAAGAAAAACTTCATGTTGAAGATGATTATATTTATCCCCTATTAAAAAGTAGTGATATAAAAAAGTATATAATAAAGGATACAAGAAAATATGTTATAGTAACCCAAAGAAAAGTTCGAGAAGAAACCGATAGTATTAAAGATAAGTCTCCTTTATTATGGAATTACTTGCAGGAACATTCACAACTATTGGATAATAGAAAATCATCTATTTATAAAAAAGCCCCAAGATTTGCGATCTTTGGAGTTGGCGATTACTCATTTAAACCTTATAAAGTTGCTATTTCTGGATTTTATAAAACTCCTTTGTTTGCACTGGTTTATAATACTATTGAAAAACCAATAATGCTTGATGATACTTGTTATTTTTTAGGATTTGATAATTATAACCATGCTTTAATTACAACACTATTATTAAATAGCAAAATAGTGCAAAATTTTATTAAGTCTATAGCTTTTCTGGATTCTAAAAGACCTTATACAAAAGATATTCTTATGAGAATTGATTTACTAAAGGTAGTAGAAAATATAAGTTTCAAAGATTTGATCTCAATAGCTGATAATTTAAAAATTGAACATAATTTAATAAATGATGATTACATTGATTTTTCAAATTCATTGAGAAATTAATTTTAAATGGTCTATGTGCAGTGGACCATTTTTTTTATTGCTAAAAATATTACACAATGTCCATAGTGTTAAATTTAATATTTTAGCGAGAACCCAGTACGCAAGCAGCATGAGGGCACTTCTGTATTTTATAAGCCGACAATTTATGACAAAAATATAGAAAAATTTAACATAATCACTTGCTCTG
>ENA-UOOK01004533-UOOK01004533.1-fermentation-metagenome-genome-assembly--contig:-NODE-4533-length-14811-cov-8.512537_pt1 | contig 14811 bp, 14 predicted proteins | sample MGYA00245777_ERZ724023 | MGnify/ENA primary metagenome ERZ724023 (study PRJEB28704, sample SAMN03018312) | fermentation metagenome | biome: anthropogenic terrestrial biome; feature: soil; material...
ATAAACGCTGCCGAACTCAATAATTCAAAAAAAAATAATTCTGAATCTGATAATGATAGTAGCTCAGGTGGAAATGAATCGAGCAAAAATAACTCTACTCCAGGCTTTGGATTATTAGGAAGCTTGACCTGCCTGTATGGAGTGCGGAAACTCAGGAAAAAATAATTGATGAACCAAATGGAATCAAATTCATGCTCAGGGAGGCACAGATATAATACCTTCCGGCAAATTTAGTGGGGATAACTGTAAATTACAACATTAAAGAAAGAAAGGAATTACAAGCCTTCTAGGGGTAAAGAAGTAAAGAAGGGGCTAAAAAAAGGAATAAAACTGGATAAAAAAATAAGAAAGAAATAAAAAAGACCGCCACCAGCAGAATAAATACGCTAAACGGTAGCGAGAAAAAATTTAAATAGTTATTTTACTTTTACTGAAAGCATTCTGTCAAGAGCTTCTTTTGCTTTGACTCTCACGTCTTCTGGAACAACCACTCTGTGCTGCATTTTTTCAAGGGAAGTCAGGACTTTTTCAAGGTTGACCATTTTCATGCTCGGGCAGCAGGCAAATTCAGAGATGCAGTAGTATGTTTTTTCCGGAGCTGCTTTAAGAAGCCCGTGAATAAGCCCGCACTCCGTGCCTATTATAAACTCCTGTGCAGGCGAGTTTTTTGCATATAAAATCATACCCCTCGTACTTGCCACATGGTCTGCAATTTCAAGGACCTCGGGGCGGCATTCGGGATGGGCTATGAACTTAGCCTGAGGATGTTTTTCTTTCATATTCAGGACATCTTCCCTCAGGATCTGGTGGTGCGTAGGGCAGTGCCCTTCCCAGGTAATGATTTTCTTGTCAGTCCGGGATGAGACATAAGCAGCCAAGTTCTTGTCAGGCACAAAGATGACCTCGTCAGCGTCCAGAGAGTTTACCACTTCCACAGCATTGGCAGAGGTACAGCAGATATATGATTCTGCCTTTATTGCAGCCGAGCTGTTTACATAAGAAACAACAGGGGCATCAGGGTGCTTTTCTTTTAACCTTTTAAGTCCTTCTACGTCTACCATATCTGCCATAGGACAGGTAGCATCAATTTCAGGCAACAAAACTGTTTTATTCGGAGAAAGAATTGCAGCGCTTTCCCCCATAAAATGGACGCCGCAAAAAACAATGATTTCCGCATCCTGGCGTACGGCTTCCTGGCTGAGGGCAAGGGAATCTCCGACAAAGTCCGCAATGTCCTGGACTTCTGGGCGGGAATAATAATGAGAAAGAATTACTGCGTTTCGTTTTAACTTCAATTCTTTAATCCTTTTTATAAGGTCTGCTTGCTGCATGGGACCACCATAAATATTAGAGGAATTAACCGGAGAGGTTAACCAGAGATATTTTTAACGGAAAGATTCTCTAACTCTGGACATAACTCTTGTGATATTTTATTGACTGATATTTTAATAGAGGGCATATTAAACGTAAAAAAGTGCAGTAAGGAAAATATTATCCATAAAGCTTTTTTCGCGCATATACGCTGTCTCCTGGGATTTACCTGCTTAACTCTTCCGTCCTATATAATATTTGTGAACACAGCCAGCCATTAATCCTGAAATGCTTCAAGGTTGAGATCTTAACAGCTTCAGGTCCCTATCTGTACATGGTTAAGGAGCTTTTTCAGGGTAGAAATCGCAGAAAGGGCTGCAAGATAACTTGTTTTAGGGTTATCAGGAGAAGGAAGATTTTCCACTCTTGTACAGAACTTCCCAAATTCTCCTTCTACAGTGATTTCATGCACGTTTCTGGAAAGGGAAGGGTCAGCTATGATCTTTACCTTTGTCCTATCAAAACCTATACCTGCGAGGCTTATAGTAGCTGCCACATTGACATTTGCAGGAAAGGCTTTTACGGCTTCTGAGGCGGCCCCTTCAAAAAGCACAGTCTCTTTTTTGAGTGTTCCAAGTTCTATGCCGTGTTCCACAACATAAGGAGCTCCCATAAGGCCTGAAGGAGGCTTTCTGGTTGTCAGGGTAACAGAAGAGACCCCTGCTGCACATGCTGAGTTTATCCCATCGATTCCGACAACTGCACCCGAAGGGAAATAAAGCTTACAGTTGTGCTGCTTTGCAAGCTCAAATAGAGTTTCCCTTAATTCTTTATCGGCAAAGGCACCCACACTCAGTACCATTACATTACGTCCAGCCTGAAGGGCCTGAGGTACGATGAACCTGACAGCGTTCTGGGAGGCACATTCAATAACAAGATCCACACTGCGTATGAGTTCTTCAATCTTCATACATGCAGGTTTGCATGTTTTCAGGGATGCCGCAAGTTCAAGGGCCCTGCTTTCAGAAGAATCACAGATGGCACATAGCTCTGCATCAAGCTCTCCGCTATCAATCGCCTTACAAATCTGTCCGCCAATAAAGCCGCAACCAATAATTCCTATTTTCAGTATTACAGGCTCCTGAGAATAATCAGTGAATTTTAATTTCTGTAACCAGTTTAGCTGGTATTTTCCAATTAAATATAATCCTAATATTATAGTATTTTTAATATACCCTGAACAGAGGAGTTCCAGGAATGGGAGTACTGTACTCCTTTCTCTCTCTTTAAACCTTCTGTTGCCGGGTTTTACTCAAATTCTTTAAAAATTTGAATCAATATTGCGCTGGCGAACCCAGCAGCAAGCCAGTGGGTATTCGGCTGAAATAAAGGGTGTATCAACAGGAAAAAAAGGCCCTTATTTGTGTTTTCCACTGGAAACATAGCCAGCGAAATCTTACAATAAATTTTTTATATGTCATTGTTCATAAGATATGTTAAAGGTGGGGAATATTTGCTTGAATCAGAAAATTTGATCAGGGCCATATTTGCTTTTATCGTTATCTGTTGGGTAATAATGATATTAGGTATGTATTTTACAGAGAATCCCATTTAATCAAAAAGAAGGTGTGGTTTGAACTTTTTAGTAAATTTATAATATTTGTTGAAACGAGGTTTTATATGAAATCTTCATTTCAGTTTCCCTGGGTTATACCTATAGTGTTCATTCTTACATTTTTGTGGATTATTATGAAAATTCTTGGTGTTATTAAAGTCCGAAAATCTCAAAAATAGAATTGTTACCAAACTTCCAAAACGGTTTTTTTCTTTTCTCCAGGCGCCTCTATAGATTTCTGATTATCAACGTTTGAACCTGCAGAAAATAATTATTCATTGATTTAAGGTACTGTTCTCTTAAAAGCCTAAGTTCTAAAGTTCTATCTTAAAATGTGCGTACCCCTTATAAATACAGGAGACGTAAAATAGCGGGGTAAAAATTATGTTTATCAGAGAAATTGAAAGCTTCATAGAAGAAGACCTGGGGTACGATGACGTTTCATGTACTATTGTTCCGGACAGGCCTGCCGAAGCTATTATTTTTACAAAAGAAGACTGCACGGTTGCAGGGATAGATGAAGCCGCATCAATATTTCATTATTTTGGAATACAGACGGAAACCGACTTTAAAGATGGAGACCGGCTCAAAGAAGGAGATATAATTTTCAGAATAAGGGGAGGAGCAGTATCCATTCTCAGAGCAGAGCGCCTCAGCCTTAACTTCCTCGGGCACCTCAGTGGAATTGCAACACTGACAAGAAAATGTACGGACATTGTGAGAAAACACTCGGAAACTACAAGGGTTGCCTGCACAAGAAAAACCACTCCCGGGATAAGGAAGTTCGAAAAGCTGGCTGTTGCTGCCGGCGGGGGAGACACTCACAGATTTAACCTCTCGGATGCGGTTATGATTAAAGATAACCACATAAAACTTATGGGAATAGAAGAAGCAATCAAAGCAGCCCGTAAGACCAGCTTTACGCGGAAAATAGAGGTTGAAGTCGAATCTGCAGAAGACGCAGTCCTTGCTGCAGAACTGGAAATTGATATTATAATGCTTGATAATATGAAGCCTGATGAGGTCAAAAAAACTCTGTTCATACTTAAAGAAAAAGGGCTCCGAGAATCAGTCCTTATAGAAGCCTCAGGAGGGATCTCCCCCGAAAACCTGGAAAATTATGCAAAAACAGGAGTGGACATAATATCCATGGGCTCACTTATCCACAAATCAAAATGGATAGATTTCAGCCTGGAAATAGTCAGCCCTGAGAACTGAAACTTGGTTTAAAGAATAGACGACTAAAGTTAACTCGCAAGATACTTTATAACCAAAAACATTGGAGGGCGCTGAAGAGTTATTCCTGTGCTTATTATTCCGCGGCCTCTACCCTTTCTAAAATTTAAGTATATCTTGAAACTAATGAAAGAATTTTTATATAACTGATGAAAGAATTTTTATATATTACTATAATTTTAAGCATTTGTCACCTATATTTTAATTTAAAAGATTTTCCTGTTGAATACATTTATTTTTAAATTTTTTTACGTCTTTTGGTACATTATATTTATAATTTATTTCGCTTTTCTACCCAGAATATAAAAAACACCGAAAAGATAAAAAGGAAGAAAAGAATAAAGATTGCAAAGATATTAGTAAAAAAATATAAGATGATAAGTAAAAAAATATAAGATGATAATAAAGAGTGAATAGAGAATCCAGATAAAAAAAGACTGTTAAGTCCAGCCTCTAAAAGTCCACTTGGTTCTGAATTCAGGCTTTAGAAGGACGTAAAATATCATACACTCAGCCGTATATTTTGCGACCGGATAGGGTAAAAGAATAGAAAAAATACAAGCGCTCAATCTGGTTATTTCTACAAACTTAATAATATAATTACTAAAAATTTTACTATGTTCATTTTGAACATATTAATAAAAACTGTATAGTTTGAAGAAAGTGACTTAAAATATATTAATTTAGAGATAAATATATGGAGAATAACCTGCCATAAATAACTTTTTTATAAGGTCTTTGAGGTAGCAGAATTGAAGCTGAAAGGGATTAATAGAATTGTTTTGTTTGCGTTTCTCATCCTGCTGACGCTTGGCAGTACAGCATCGGCAAGAACCGCGGTATATGACGGAGACATTGAGGAAGGAGAGGTATATCAGCTTAATAATTACATAATCGAAATTACCGATATCTTTCCTGAAGCAGGTACAGCCTCATACTATGTGTACGAGAGAGACAAACAAATCACAACCGGTCTGCTGGATGTAAATGAGAGCTTTGAGTTTAATTTTGAGGATGAAGGTAAAATCCAGATGCGTCTGAAGTCTGTACATACAGGAGGCGTGTTGCCCAGAGCTACAGTTGAGATTACTATGTCAAATTACAACATAGGAGATCTCTATGTTAACGAGGTTATTGAAAAAGGACGCTCTGGGGCATCCTTTGCAGGGGACCCGAAGCTTGTGGTTACCAAAAGTGTCGATAAATCCGAAATAGAAGTAGGGGATGTAATAACTGTTACAGTAAATGCCAGAACCACCGGTAACGATGCTGCATACGATGTGCTGTTTACGGACCCCAAGCAGGAACATTTTGTCCTGAAAGAAACTACTTATGAAGTTTCAACCAGAATACCAAAAATTGATTTCGGAAAATCGATGCCTGAAACCCTGGTTTGTATTTATAAATTGAAAGCGACCGAGGCAGGAACCTTCGACCTTAGACCTGTAACTGCTACTTATACGAACAGTGCGAGCCAGACCTACCAATCTTCTTCCAATACTCCCACCATAACCGTAAATGAAGGAAATAAACAGAGAGCGGATGTCGAAACCACAATGAATCTGGACCTCCTGTCTGTGAGAAGAAATGAAAAGATCACCTCAACAGTGATTTTGAAGAATACAGGAAATGCCCCTGCTGAGGCTGTCCGTCTTGATATTATGGTTCCGGAGGGTATGAAATACATCAGCGGGGACGAAGGGATTGAAACCATCGGTGGAAAACCCAGAATATACATCGATACTCTGCAGCCCAACAATGACAAAGAGTTCAGTTATACATTAAAAGCAAAGGAAGTGGGGAAATACAGTATAAATTCAGAGCTTTCTTATGAATACAGTAACGGGGTAGATGCCCAGAATATTAAGCAAAGTGATAAGTTTACAACTTCCAGCATCAGCGTGGAAGAAGGAAGATTTGACTTCCTGTTGAAAAATCCGTTATACATTGTAATTTCGATAGTTATTCTTGCTGCCATTGGAGTTCATGTATACAGAAGGCACAGAGAATACAAGTATTAAATAGAAGAAACTATATTAATAATATAAAAAAGAAATGAAAATATAATCCGTCCCGGACAGAAAAAAATGGGAATTTACCTTTTAAACGGAGGAGTTTTTTGCTCAATATACTGGTAATAGGAAACGGACAATGTGGAAACAGGATTCTGGATTCCATCAACCGGCATGCGATGGGAGGGGGAAAAAGCTGTAACAGGCTTGCTAAATTCTATTCGAGGCAGAAATTTAAAAGCCATGTTGAAACCCTTGCTTTCAATACTGCAGTTAATGACTTAAAAGAGATGAAGTTTACAAAAGCAAAAGACAGAATCCACATTCCCCATCTGCATGGAGTTGGTGCAAATAGGAATATTGGAAAGCAGGTCTTTGAACAAAATAAAGAGATGATTATGCGGCAGGTTGAGGAAAGGGGTAATTTTGATATTGCTTTTGTACTGACATCAGCCTCAGGTGGCACTGGTTCTTCTTTTACCCCACTTCTAGTAAGGGAAATGAAGAATCGTTATAATTATCCTGTTTATTGTATTGTTGTCCTTCCTTTCAGGGAAGAGGGAACACTTTACCTTCAAAACACAGCCTTTTCTATCCGGGATATCCGTCAGAGCGGGGTAGACGGAATTATACTTGCCGATAACCAGTACCTGAAAAATATAGGAGGAAGTATTGAGGAAGCCTATAACGGTATAAACGATATGATTGCAGAGCGTCTTCTTTTCCTTCTTGATGCCCTTGACAGTGAAATGATGATGGTAACGGACCTTGGTGACTTCAAGACAGTAATGAGCGGAGGTGCAGGGCTCGCAACTATCGGCTTTTTCAGGGCTGATAGAGAAATGCCTATCAAAACGGCAATCCAGAATGCACTCTCTCCTTCAGGACTCCTGTTTTCAACCAATGTTTATGAAGAAGCAAGCAGGGCGATGGTCGTAATCAAAGGTGACCGCAAATACCTGAGCATAGACGAGATCTCAACTGAGGTTGAGAAACTTTCCGGAGCTGTAGGACATGTTTTCAAAGGAATCGTTGTGCGCGACGGAGAGTATCCACAGGTCCTTTCGCTCCTTACCCTGGAATCAGCTCATGAACTGGAAAAACTCTATAGTGTAGCGGTTCAGGCGATTCATTATGAGAAAGCAAAAAAGCAGCGTATGGAAAAAGGAGACGAAATGAGAAAAACCTTTTCTCAGATAGAAGGGATGGAACCTGAATACTGAGGGCCCAGGCCCCTCCTCTTTTCCCTTTCTGATTCTCTACTGTTTTTTTAATTTAGAATTTTTTCTGTTTGAATTCATTAAACGTTCAATCCCCTTTTATTGATTATTACCAGTTAAATTAAGAATTCTAAAAAATAATACCTATTTTTATAGATTATCGATATCATAAAAGTTAATTGAAAAAATTAGTTAATTTTATGTAATACTCTTCCTCTAGTGAATTAGAGGAAAGTAATATGAAAAGATTATCAAGTAACAAAATGAATAAGATCATTTTCATAGGAGTACTAATCGTTGCCCTTATCGCAACCTCAGGGTGCTCAAGCAAATCCACATCAGTTGAGGACGGAGAAGGTGTGTCGCCAGCAGAATCTGCCGGGGTTACTCCTAACACCGGAGAGCTAACAGAAGCGGCAGGAATTACAATTACAGACGGATTTGGCAGAAACGTTACCATACCCAAGAACGTTGAAAGCGTCGTTTGCTCCGGGTCAGGGTCTCTGCGCTACCTCGTATATCTTCAAGCTCAGGACCTCGTAGTCGGAGTTGACAGCCTGGAAAAGAAAGAGTCAGAAATCGAGGGCAGGCCATACGCTCTTGCAAACCCGCAGCTTAAGGACTATCCACTGATCGGTGAGTTCAGGGGCAAGGATGACCCGGAAAAGATCATAAATATCAACCCTCAGGTAGTCCTGAAAACCGGTGCAACTGGTCAACCTTCGGCAACAAATGCCGCTGAAGCCGACAGCCTGCAAGAAAAAACAGGCGTGTCGGTGATTTCATTCCCTTACGGGTCCCTGAAGAACGAAGAGCAGAAAGCCGAAATATACAGTTCACTCAGGATAATGGGTAAAACAGTGGGCAAAGAGGCAAGGGCAGAAGAGATAATCGCCTATATAGAAGCTACGATGGAGGATCTCGAAAACAGGACAGCAGGCATCCCGGAGTCGGAAAAAAAGACTGTTTACGTAGGAGGGGTAAGCATGGCCGGAGCTCATGGAATAATCTCAACTGAACCCGCTTATCCGCCATTCCTCTGGGTTAATGCAAATAACGTTGCAGCCGGAATTGGTACAGACCATGCTGATATTGCTAAAGAGGCGCTTGTAGATTGGGACCCTGAGTACCTATTTATCGATATCGGGACCATCCAGGTGGGTAATGAAGGGGCTATAGGAGAACTCAAGAATGATAAGGCGCTCGCAGGACTTTCAGCTGTGAAGAATAAAAAGGTCTATGGAGTCATCCCCTACAACTACTACAGCACCAACTATGAGTCAGTGCTCGCAAACGCTTATTTCGTAGGAAAAGTGCTCTATCCAGACCGGTTCGAGGACATCGACCCTGAAGCCAAAGCAGATGAAATCTACACCTTCTTCCTTGGCAAACCTGTGTTTTCCGACCTGAACGGACAGTACAATGATACTGGCTTCAAGCAGATTCCATTGTAACACGGAGGTACAAGCAAGTGCATTTTGCCGACGGAGCAGTTCCCGAAGATTATCTTGTGTATGTACGAAGAAAATGCTTCTGGATTCTGGGGGGGCTCCTGCTCCTATTTTTTATGCTCATCTACTCAATATCGGTAGGAGAGGTGGCAATACCTCCTTATGAGGTGTTGCAAACGATTATGGGACAGAGTATCTCTGATAAATGGGACTCTATCATCTGGAACATCCGACTCCCTCAAGCCCTTGCTGCGATAGTAGCAGGAGCCGGGCTCTCAGTTGCGGGAGTAGTAATGCAATCAATCCTGCGCAATCCGCTCGGGTCTCCGTTTACTCTTGGGATCTCTAACGCTGGGGCATTCGGAGCTGCGGCTTCTGTAATTGTTCTTGGGACAGGGAGGATGCAATCAACCGCTGCAGAAGCCATCATAATAAACAACCCTTACCTGACCACGATGGTAGCCTTCCTTTTCTGTCTCCTGGCTACAGGGATAATCCTTCTCATCTCCCGAATAAGAGCATCTTCACCTGAAGTGATGATACTTGCAGGTGTTGCCCTATCTTCCCTCTTTACAGCAGGGACGATGTTTCTGCAATACTTTGCTGACGACACTCAGCTTGCAGCAGTTGTTTTCTGGACCTTTGGCGATGTAGGAAGAGTAAACTGGCTGGAACTCAAGATTATGACAGGTGTTGTCCTTTTTGCAACTCTGTTCTTCATAATTAACCGCTGGGACTACAATGCCATAGACGCAGGAGACGAGACAGCAAAAGGGCTCGGAGTCAATGTGGAAAGGGTCAGGATGGTCGGCATGGTTGTTGCAGCTCTTGTCTCTGCCGTCATCGTCTCGTTCCTTGGAGTAATCGGATTTGTAGGGCTGGTCTGCCCGCACATGGTAAGGAGAATCATAGGGGATGACCAGAGATACCTGATACCCGGTTCAACCCTACTTGGAGGAATCCTCCTTCTGGCATCTGATACCGCAGCCAGGCTTATAATATCGCCATATGTGCTCCCTGTCTCTATCCTTACTGCTTTCATGGGAGCACCGACTTTCATTTACCTGCTTCTCAGGGGGTACAAACGATGATTCTATCTGTAGAAGAACTCCAATTTTTGTATCGTAACCGTAAAATACTGCATGAAATCGCCTTTTCAATCGATGAAGGAGAAGTTGTCGCAATTCTTGGCCCAAACGGAGTTGGCAAGACTACCCTGTTGAAATGCCTTAACAGGATTCTGCACCCGAAAAGAGGAGCAGTCCATATCGAAGGAAAAAATTTGTTTGACCTCGGGACTATGGAGATTGCGCGCCGGATAGGCTATGTCCCTCAGCGTGTGGAGACGGGAAGGCTGACTGCTTTTGATGCAGTCCTGCTGGGGCGGCGGCCCCATATAAAATGGGACGTGACAGAAAAGGACTTAAAGGTAGTAGATTCGGTCTTCAGGTTGCTCTCGATGGAACACATGCGCCTGACATACATAGATGAGATGAGCGGAGGCGAACTTCAGAAAGTAGCAATAGCGCGTGCCCTTGTCCAGGAGCCAAAAGTCCTCCTCCTTGACGAGCCTACAAGCAGCCTTGACCTGAGAAACCAGGTAGAAATCCTTGCCATAATCAGGCAGATCGTACTTGAGCATAAGATTGCGGCTGTAATGACTATGCATGACCTGAACCAGGCTTTCAGATATGCAGACCGGTTTATCCTTCTTAAAGGCGGGAAGGTTCACGCCCATGGTGGAGTGGAAGTAATTACTCCTCAAGTAATTGAAGAGGTATACGGCCTGCCAGTTATCATAGGGGAAATTTCAGGTATGCGATGCGTGGTCCCTGGAAGTCCTGTATGGGACTGCAATACAAGCTATGTTGAAAGCAAATCATGATTCAGTGACGATACAGTAAAGAAAAAGCAGTATAACTAAAAGCAGTACACATGTGATCAGGTTATATTTAATTGAAGAAGTTAAGTTTTAAAAAAAGTTTAAGGATGTTTGCCAAAAAGGCAAACTCAATCCTTAAGTGAAAAAATCCCCTGAAAGGGGAATTTCCAGGTTTATCTGGTAATCATCATTTCTGCGGTTTCAGGCTTATAGAACCAGTCCCTCGGAAGTACCTTTTCCTGCTTGTAGTACTTAACAAGCCTTCTGATTTTGGATTCAGTCAGGTCGAGGGCACGCTTGTTGTGGACATCTTTCTTGTTGGAAGAAAGGTGCTTTCTCAGTCCCAGAGCCTTTACAATGAGGTTTGTAAGGTCTTCGGGAATGTTAGGAGCAACGTTGTTCTCCTTGAGAATTGTTGTGATCTTCTTACCTGTGACGAGCTTGGCATCAGGGACTCCATAGCGGTCTCTTAAGATCATTCCGATTTCGGATGTTGAGACGCCCTGTTTCCAGAGGTCAACTGTAATTGTGGTGACTTCGTCTGCTCCAATCTTGCACCACTCAGGCGGCTCGGTTCTGATAGGCCTGGTGGAAGATGATTTGCCTTTTCTTTTGGTGTGCATTTTTGCCATAATAACTCTCCTGATATCAATTGATCGATGCCCTGAAGAAATTTTTCGGGCTGAAGTTATATCTTTACCGATTATAACGGACCAACACATCGATCGGGAGATTTTAATCCGCCACAGCAAACTGCTGCGTGGCTTTTCAGGGATTCCTGTAAAAGCTTGAGTTTTTCGGTAAAAACATGACTAGAGAGCGCACCATATAATATATACTTTGTGTCGGAATTCTGGATCTGATCGAATTAAAACTGTTTCCAGAGATAGAGGACTACTCTTGCCCCTCCTGGGTTTATCTGGCGGTAAATATCCTCTATCTCGGAATCCCTTAGAGCCCGGGCCTCGGAGAGGTCTTCAGACTCAACTATGGCATAAACAGTTTCGTTGATTTCACCTGAAAATTCAGCTTCAAGTTCTGCCCGGATATCTGCCCTGATATGATTCACAAGCATGAATTCAAGTCGAGAGAGATCTGCAGTGGATACGTTTTCAGAAGAACTACCGGAATTGAGTGCAAACCCTGTTTCAAGCAGGCCCGAGAGATAAGCATTAAATTCATCTTCTGTTGAGAAGGAATTTTCCTCCCCCGCATTTCCAGAAACCCCATAGAGAAGGGTCTCAAAAGACTCATCTACGTCCTCTCCGAAAACCGATCCCGAATAATCCGAGGGGAGAAGCAGCTTAACCGCCATCTCCGCCCCTTCAAGGGCTGCAGCATCAAGTGAAGCATTAAAAGCCCGGAAAAGTGCTGTTGAAGCCTCTTCGTCAGAAGCGTTAAGGGAAGCTTCAAGAATTGAATCATTTACGCAGGCAAGTAGGGAATCCCTGGAAGGTGCACCCGCATAAAGAGGCATGGAAAGTTTTGTACTCTGCCGGATAGCATCCACAGGCGGTTCTTCTCCGATTACAAGTTCGCTTCCCATGGGGAAAGCTTCTAAAGGATGCCAGTAAGCTTCAAATCGATAAGAAAACCTCCCTGCTGCCTTTCTGTCCAGATAAGCAATTATGGTTTCGGAAGCCTGATCGGAATAGTCCTCAGCCAGCGGGTTGAGGGAAAAAGAAGAGCCGTTTCCTTGCAACCTGAGGGAAATAGCCAGATATTCGGCTGTCAGGTCAGCAAAAGTCCTGTGCTTCTGCTCCTTTCCGAAAAGGGTATGAACAGGACTTCCCACAATTGAGTTTTCCGGGACTGAAACGTTAACCGCTGAAAGAGGCGAGATTTCATATTCGAAATCTTCTAGCCTGCAGGAAAGAAGCGATTCAAGAAGATAGGTATCCAGTTCTGAAGAAGTCACATATCCGGCTACAGTATATTGTTCATCAGCCTGAAGGGAGGGCATAAGAATAATTCCGGAAAGTGAAATTAACACAAGCAAAAAAAGGGCATCAAAAACTGTAGAGTAACCTGACGATTCTCTAATGGCCCCGATCTTTACTTTTTCACTATTTACTTTTTGCACCTCTCCAGAGTTTTGAGAATTTCTCAAGGATTTCACCTGTTTCACTTATTCACCTGTTTCTTTCCTGAATCAGATTTCCTGTAAGGGATCGTTAATTTCTGCCTTTGATGATACTCCATCCTGGTACGGCATTACATCCAGGGAGTGTTATAAAGTACTACAGTGAGGGCCCCCGGAATCGTTTCTGCTGAACTTAATTCGATTACTACAGGCACTGAAGCCGCAACTTTCTCCTGTTTTCCCATAAGGTAGCCGGATTCGACCATTTCAGGCCTTATGACCCATTGCCATTGCCCGTCGTCGGTCCGGACTTCAACCAGGAACGGATAATTTCCTGAAAATGTGGCAAAAAACTCCTTTCTTTCATCATATCCTTCGGTACCCGAAAGCCTATCAAGTGCTGATGCAGAAAGCGCGCCCGGGTTTTCGGCTTTCAGGACATTTGCTTCTGCTACGGTTGCTGCAAGAAGGGAAGCACTTTCATAATTCTCAAGAGCAAAGGAGCGGTCTTCATATCCCGTATATGCCCTTGAAAGAAGAAATGCAAGTACCACGAAACCTATAACAGCAAGAGCAGTGGCAACAAGATCGGAATGAGGTTCAAGAACTCCTCTCTCATCCTGCAGAATTGAATCGTCAGGTTTTTTTACAAAATTTCTCACAGATTCCAGCCAGTTATTGATAAACGAGGACATACTCAAAAGCAGAAACCCCCTCACTGCCTCTTACATAAACAAATTCTTTTTTTATGGAAATGTCTTCATCTGCGCTTAAAAGAGCCTCTTTGGTTCCGGAAATCCTCAGAAATTCTTGAATTTCCTGAAAATCAGCTGAAAGTGGAGATCCTTCGCTGCCATCGTTTCCGAACCTTGTGTACAGTTTTCCCCTGAGTTCCGACTCATTGAAAGGCAGTACCCTGAAGGTAAAGGGTCTTACAGCACTGAAACTTTCTCCACCTGATTCAGCCTTCAAATGGACATATTCTCCTGACACGTAAACCTCTATATCATCCCCAAACTGAGAGGTTAAAAAGACTTCATTTTCATCAAAACGATAAGAGATTTCCTGAGTTTCCCCGGGAAAGTTCCCTGCTCCGGCCTTATCTACTGCGGCTTTGAAATCCCTGGCAAGAAAATCCAGCTCTTCCTGTGCCTCAAGATCTTTAAAACCGGCAGCCAGTTGAAAAAGGGCTGCAAAAAGGACTACACTGGCTAAGACAAGTGCAGCTTTTGATATCAAAAAGTCAGCCCATGCAGACTCGTCTGCTGAAATCTCCTTTACCGTACAGGTCTTTTCTGACTTCATTCCTGAATTCATGTCCTTTAGCCAGCTCCGGTATCTGAGATCAGGACAAAAAGCCTGCCTGGTCCCTGGTCAATCTTTGTTGAGAGAAGTAGTCTATGCCTGCCCGGACCAAGAGATACGGGCCCGTTAAGCTCAGGGTTTGAAAATGAAGCAAAAGCAGGATAAAATTTTGATTTTCCTTTAATAGTAATACCATAATTATCCGCATCCTCAGGCCAGTTTCCCTCTTTACCTGGCAGTGCCCCGAAGACCACAGATGCTCCCTGAGGCACGTTTATCTCAACGATAAACTCACTCCCTTCTCCGCGTATGGAGAGCTGTTCGGCAGCAGCTGTTAGTTTTGAAACCTCATCCAGGGTTTCCCGTTCCTTTACTCCTTCCAGAAAACCGGAAATAGAGGCTGAAGAGATAAGCACAAGTGCAGCAAAAAGTATCCCTGTAACCGTAAGCCTGAAGGGTAACCCGCATACTGCAGATTCCTCATTTCCAATCTGACAGGCTAAAACCTGCACCTTCCCAGCCGTAAATTCCCCTCCCTGAAGTCCAGATACTGAGAAAAGTTATGAATTTTAGTTAAGAAAAATTAGTGTGTTTGCCTATAAAAAGATTACTTTATCTATATATAAAAAATATGAAAAACCCGGAAAAATATTTCATTAAATCCATCCGAATAGCCTTTCGAACAATCCGGGTTCC
>ENA-UOOK01004534-UOOK01004534.1-fermentation-metagenome-genome-assembly--contig:-NODE-4534-length-14809-cov-3.725769_pt1 | contig 14809 bp, 6 predicted proteins | sample MGYA00245777_ERZ724023 | MGnify/ENA primary metagenome ERZ724023 (study PRJEB28704, sample SAMN03018312) | fermentation metagenome | biome: anthropogenic terrestrial biome; feature: soil; material...
CTATAAGCCCCTTTAATTTATCATCTATAAATATAGCGATACTTCTTGGTTATTTGTATTGATAAAAGCAAATACACAAAAAATACCGCTATTCATATAATATTTATTTAATCTTTTCGGAACTCACGCAACATTAAAATGTTTGGTACAAGCTGATACAATTTTAAAACATATATTTGTAATCTTATCCTATATTTTGGAACAAAAATAAGCAATTGTATCATCTGTTTTAAAACAAATATTATCAATTATATCCTCTATTTTGAAACAATTGATTATCTTTGCAACATAAATATTAAGTTATATCGACTATGTTTGAACGACAAATAATGGTGCACCTACGCAGGTGGAAAGAAAAAAGCAATCGTAAGCCATTGGTATTGCGTGGAGCACGTCAGGTGGGTAAAACCACCGTTATTAATGCATTTGGGAAAGAATTCGATAATTATCTTTATTTCAACCTTGATGTGGATAGCGACAGAGCTCTTTTCGAACGTAATATTCCACTTGATGATCTTATTGATTCTCTCTTTGCCCGTCTTGGAATGAGAAAGAAAAAAGGTTCTACATTGCTCTTCATTGATGAGATTCAGAATTCTCCCCAGGCGATATCCCTGCTTCGTTATTTCAAGGAGAAACGTCCTGATATTCATGTGGTTTCGGCAGGCTCTCTACTTAAAAATGTTGTTGATGTCAAAGTGTCATTTCCTGTGGGGCGAGTTGATTACATGGCTCTGCATCCATGTTCGTTCTATGAATTTCTCACAGCTCTGGGTAAGGAAAATCTTCGATATTTCATTGATCATCCTGAGCAGAGTGCAGCAGTGCACAATGAATTGATGTCCCTCTTCAATCAATATACCATTGTAGGAGGAATGCCGGAAGCAGTACAGGAATATGCCAACACACGGGATGTGCTGGCTCTTGACGATATCTATGAGAGTTTGATGCAAGGATATAAAGACGATGTAGAAAAATATGTTAAAAATGGTAAGTTGGCGGAAGTAGTACGCTTCCTAATAAGTACTTCATGGACAAAAGCTGGTCAGATCGTTACACTAGGCGGTTTTGCCAATTCCGACTATAAGGCCCGCGAGGTGGGAGAATCTTTCAGATTGCTTCAGAAGGCCATGCTTCTTGAACTTGTTTATCCTACAACATCAGTAACCGTTCCGGCACTGAGTGAAGAGAAACGCCAGCCTAAAGTGATTATGCTCGATACTGGCCTTACCAATTATCAAGCCGGAGTACGCAAAGAGCTTATTGGCGCCAATGATATCCTTGATGTATGGCGTGGCCATCTGGCAGAACAGGTGGTAGCTCAGGAACTTCTCACACTGAACGATAAAGTGAGCCAGCGTCGCCAGTTCTGGGTGAGGGGGAATGCTTCTGCTGAAGTAGATTTTGTGCTGACATTTGATTCACATCTTTTCCCGATAGAGGTAAAGAGTGGACGCAATTCACATCTCCGATCTATACATTCATTCATAGACCTGTCGCCAGTTGACATAGGTATCAGGGTTTGGTCTGGTCCATATTCAGTGGATGATGTTCAAACATCATTCGGTAAGAAACCATTCCGACTTGTGAATATTCCATTCTATATGATTGGTAATATTGAGAAAATAATAGCAACGCTTTAATTTCATACCTGCTTTTGCCGGTGCTGACTTTTTTTTAACGGTAAGGGGAACGTCTATGCTTCCTGCATTCAGGCCTGATCATTGGCCGTTGGAATTATCAGGTCTATGATATGACGATGAGAAATTGGAACAAACCTTATATTCTTTCATCTAAACATAAAATATTTCCAAGACAACAAATCTCTACAATTTATCATCTATAAATATAGCGATATATTCTGTATATTTGTATTGATAAAAGCAAATACACAAAAAATATCGCTATTTAAATAATATCTAGATGCTTAATCTTTTCGGAACTCACACTATATAAAGGAGGAGTCTCTTAAAAAAAGATTAAAGTAATGCAGTTTGTTAAAGGATGACCTATTTAAGTTTCAAATCAAACGGAACCCAATAACCACCGGCCATAATCTTTGAACGAATATCTCCTTCTCGTCCCGTTCCTTGATATTTCGGACAAACTCGATCTGCAACGATAGAAGGATCCTTATAACGCATAGCCATACGATTCATCACTGGATAAACCTTCCCTTCACAAGCAAATTCCAACATGGTTTCGTTCAAAATAGCCATATCATTATATTTAATAGTTAAATTATCGCCTAATTCATCTGTGTTTGTTTTCACAGGACGCGCTGCCAAATTCAAACATCCCCGGATTCCCATACTTGGATACTTTCGTGTACCCCATTCTGCACTTGATGTCCAATTCTGGGTAAACCCTTTCCATTCAGGATCTGTAGGTGAAAAATCTGCCGTTTTCACTCCACTATTCAAAACTGCATTCATTGCCTTAAACCTTTTTAAATGATTCAAAGCCTCTGCGAGCATCATATGATACTGAGTTGCCCTATATATATAAATGTGAACATCGTCCTGATAAGCATTAGCTCGATACCAACTGCCCGTTGGACGATACTTAGCAATATAATAGCTGCCATTATTCATACCGAAGAGACATCTAGCACGTGTTGTCCTGTCACCAGATGCCCCGGGATTAAAATCATTATCAGAGAACCGGTTCATCCCTATTAGAGATGGTCTTAACCAATATTTATTAGGATATTCATTAGAAAAATGCTTTAATAATGTATTCGTTTGATTTTTTGAATAATCATAAATAATAGCTGATATAGTTTCAGCTGCATAGGGTTGTTCATAATCCCAATAACTTCTATAATGACCAGGAGTTGTTGCTGTTGGCAACCAATAAGGAGAATTGCCGGAATAACTTTCATTATTAATATATGTATTTAAAGATGCAAGCAATAAGTCTGCTGCTTTTTGATAATAAACAGTAGCATCCTGCTTTTGTGCATCTAAAGAAGCTCCCTTCCACAGGCATAACTCAGCATATAGTCCGTTAAAAGGCGGCACCATATAATTCCATTTGCGATATTGGCTTTTGGCTATACTTGTCACATTACCAGGATCAAGCCAGGCAATCCAGTCAATATTTCTATCTAATGTTATGCCATCAATACCATTATCCATAACACTTAAGCATTTATCGATAAGTTGTGGCATATCCATCACTTTGAAATTTGTAGAATCAGCAATGCTTGTTATCTTCGTTATCGGATCATCAAACCAGACAGCCTTACCATATATCTCCCCTAACGTCTTATATATCCAGACTTTAATACGTGCCGTTGACGCTACAAGATTATCATAAACCGTTTCATCAACACCTGGCTCTTTCTTATATGCTTTCATTTTGGCAAGATAATCATTGCAAGCTATGATCACTTCATAATATCCAGATGGATCTGCATAAGAGTTATTTTGAAGGTCCGTGTCATAATCATATAATGCAATCAATTGCTTATTTGAATTATCTGTTGGTTCAAGCAGTTCGCCCCTGGTATCTGTAAGTAATATTTCTTTATCTCCTATTTCCTGAACCTTTGTAATAATGCCAAGAAATCCTGTATACATCTCAGTATTTGATGAAATATAATCCTTTCCATTCAACTCATCATCAGTATTTGGATCAAAGAAATCCGCACATGACGTAAAGATATTAGAAACAAGGATAATAAATGCCAATGTTGATATTGAATATATTATTTTTTTCATATCCATGTACTTTTAAAATAAAAATCTATATTTATGATTTCTGAAAGATCTGATATTCAAAACTTTAACTTAATACCAAATTCTATTGATTTTGGAGCGTTTATCTTCCCATCGTCAACACCTTGTAGCACACTACTATATGAATAAGAGAACTCAGGATCAAGCCCAAGATAATCAGTCAGGCAGAATAGATTTCTTCCAGTTAAAAAGATTGAACCTCCTTGGATAAAATTAAATAAAGATTTCTTCCATGTATAAGTTAAAGTTATATCACGTAGTTTTAAATAAGATGCATTCTCTATCCAACGGTCTGAGAAATCATTGTTGCCTATTTTATCCCCATAAGATACTTTAGGTATATCAGTTACCTGTCCCTCCATTGACCAGCGCCTGTTTAAAGCTGTACTTTGATTTGAAAAATCTAATCCTGATTCAGTAATCCTTCTTACAGCATTATATGCATCATTTCCACAGGAATAGACAAAAGTCATATCAAGTGCATAATTTTTATATTCAAAACGAGTAAAAACATTCCCGAAAATATTCGGAATAGCTGATCCCAAAACGACTTTATCTTTATCATTGATAATACCATCATTATTTTGATCTACATAGTGAATATCACCTGCACTATATTTGACACCATTAGAATTGGTCAAATGTGCAGAATTAGCCTCTGCTGTAGTAGAAAAAACACCTTTTGTCTTATATCCATAAAAAGAATAAGGAGATTCACCCACACGTGTAATAATCTCCGCATCATCACTCAATGTCGTAATGTATTCATTTTCATCTGCCAACTTTTTAACCTTATTATTGAGTGTAGTCAAGTTTCCGCCAATGGTCCAACGAAATCTTTCATTATAAATTGGAGAAAAAGAGACTGACAATTCTAAACCCTTTGAGCTTATTTCTCCCCCATTGCTATAACATGGACTTACGCCAAAAACAGAAGAGTGGGAATAATTCAAAAGTACATCTTTTGCCTGAATGTTATAATAGCCAAGATTTATTTGAAGTCTATTGGATAACATGGACGTTTCAAACCCTAAATTCAGAGTATAATCCTTTTCAGCCTTCAATTTTGTATTAGGAACATTTGCACGGACAATTCCAGCTATAGTCTGATAAGGCTGACTGGTATAATAATATTTTCCGTATTTAGATGAATAACGGCTATTTCCTGTAATTCCATAATTTGTATAAACATTCAGTTTGTTAATCCATTCGATATCTTTCAACCTTTTGAATTGCTTAGCCATTAGTACAGCATTTACAGCAGGATATAAAGTCATACGTGTGGCATTTTTACCGATTGAAGATGCCCCGTCATAAGATGCAATAGCTCCCAACTTAATTAAATGATTATAAGTATAATCTACATTTGCAAAGAAGTTCATCCAATTCCATTTATTATTGTATCCTGAAAAATATTTTCCTAAAGCCTGCGCATCACCTAATGTTTGATAAAAATCATTATTCGAATTTCGTCCAAAAGCTGCATCATATTCATAAGAATCAATTATTGCTTGCCAGCCTCCCATAAAACGAAATTTGTTCTGTTCGTTCAAATTAAGTACATAACTGGCATTAAGCCCATAAAACATATTAAAAGTATGATTTGTCCCAACTCGAATTGTATTATTTGCTTTTCCATATTGGTCAAAAAGAGGAGAAATATCATTATTATTAATTCCTGGAATAAAAGTTTGTTCCTGATTATAGTTGTAATACATTCCAACTATACCATTGAGGGACAAATGAGGCTTCAACTGATACATAAACTGTATTTTAGCATTAATATCATATTGCCTGTTTTTTCCAGAAAGAACATTAATAATAGCAACAGGATTACTAACAATAAAATTCTGATTTTGAATAGCTCCATACCAGTAACTTGAATAGGCATCAATCAGGTTACCATATATATCACTCTTGTAAGGACTAAGCAATGGAGACCTGCGACAAGCAGCGAGCAAAGGATTAGTTTCCATACTCAATCCTTGTTCCTGATATTGTCCCTTCATATACGCTGTATTTATAGCAGTACGAATTTCAAATTTCTTATTGACAAGAATACTAGCATTAATCTGTGCATTGTATCTGTTACTTTCCGTGCTTCTCAAGGTACCTCCATCATTCATATAACCAAGTGATATATTATATTTCGCTATATTATCACCACCTTCTACCCGGAAAAGATAATCTTTTGTAAAATTATGATGATAAATTTCATCCTGCCAATTCGTATTATATTGATACAAATAGGCATGATTCGCATTCGGATCAGACAAAAAAGAAAAATCATTAAAGAAATTTTCCATATTTTTATAGTAGGTTAATCCGATATCTGACAAATAACTCTTATATTGATTAGAATTCATTAAAGGGATACGACGATCATTCCAATTACTTCCAAAAATAGTAGAAAATGAGATACGAGTATTCATATCTGTAGCTGAAGCCTGGTCTGTCTCTATCATAATCACGCCATTGCTCCCCATACTACCGTACATTGCCGCCTGGGCACCCTTAAGTACCGTAATATTGCGTATATCCTGGATATTAAAAGCCTGAAAAATAGATCTTGAATATCCATTGATAATCTGTGAAAGATTCTGGTCAGGCATATAAGGAACCCCATTGATGACAATTAATGGCGAATTTTCTGCCTGAAAGGATTTTATACCTCTCAATTGCAAATAAGCACCCTCTCCTGTCATCCCACTTTTATTAATGACATTAAGTCCTGTAATTTCACCTTTTATTGCATTATCTATAGATATAGATCCACGAGAAAAATCTTTCTTGTTAATATTTTCAACCCCAGCTATAGAAGGATCACTATTGATAAGATGATAAGGTAGAATAGCTGTTTCATTATACCTGGTCTTATCCTTTTCTACCATATATATTTTTATTTTATTTTCAGTATTGTTATCAATATATACTGTTTTACTAAAAAATCCTTCATGCCAGATATTCATAACATCCCCTGCCTTTATGCTATCTACAGTAAAGCTTCCATCACTGGCTGATCTGATAGATTTACCATGCTGATAAGAAATCACTGCATCAACGACCGGTGCATGAGTTGATGACATAATATATCCAGTAATTTTTTTCTGTGCAAATACATAATTAATGGAAATCATAAACATTCCTATGCACAGTAAAATTTCTTTTATTCTATTTTTCATTTCTCTTTTATTATTTGGAAAAGTGTAAAAGACTATCCACGATGTCTTATATCAATAATGTTCCTTTATATTTTACATGATGACATCCGAATCTTTCTAATAATTATTAATGGTAGGTCTAAGACACCAATGATTTAGTGTTAGTTTTTTCTGCCCATTCCAATCTGCACACTTTATTCTGAGATCAACTTTTACAGGTGAACCGTCTCCTTTTATATCCGGTATTGTTACCTCATTTATAATTGGTCCACCATCTGTATCATAATTGCTGGCTTTCCTATTATAGTTGGACATTAGAGACACATCATATCCTTCTGGGTAACAATTTGGCAAGGTCGAACCTCGATCATAATGATATGATGTTGATGAACCCAAAGATATCATTGGAGATTCTGCGATAACTTGTCCATCCACTAACAAGGAAACTGTAATATTCAAATTCTGATTCTGAACAAATCCCATAGCCAACCGGTATGTCCCAGGTGGAATGAGATAAGGGACGACATTTGTTGTATTATCAGCATTTGTATGTAATCTGATAAGCGTGAAATCCAACTGAAATCCTTCTTTCTTATCTGGTTCTTCCGGTGCATATATCAAGACCCTATCTTCATGCAAGGGCCATACTCCGGCAAGAGGCGTCCATGCAGAAACTGCTGTTTTAATTTGACTGAAAACGAGGTTGTTAGTTTTAAAATAGTCCGCCTTTTGTTCATCAGTACAATTTTCATAATAATAAAACCAATCTTTAAGACGATACATCAACAGATTATTGGGGAAATGTAATTTCTTCACTTTATATACAACTCCGTTAGAAAGAGCTATAGGATTCTCTGCATCTACTTTTTGAATATTTGTACGCCATTGAGTACCAAAGATACTATTCAGGTCATTATCTTTAGTGGTTTGTATCTGATCGGAAGAATATTTTTTATTGTAAAATGCAGCCTCGAGAATCCACTTCTTCATCTTATCCTGATTGCATGTCATGTTCCATGAATCTAACCTGTTCTTTGCATCGTCCAAGGCACTATTAATAACATCATTAGAAAAGAGCAACATCGTTGCAGTAAGCGATTCGGAATTCATATCAAATCCTCTAGAATCAAAAAGGGCATTTTTATATATAAACACAGAATCATATACCGTGTTTCCTTGTTCATTGACTCCAATTATCTTACTGTGTGATTTATCAAAGATTTTACTCCCGGAACTTATCACCATATCCTTAAACATAGAATAATTATCATCAAGATTATTAATATAATCATATAGAGATGTAGGAGTATTAATCATATCAGAAATAACATAAATATACCCGTTATTTGTTTTTATTACCTCATTGACAGTAGCATTATTAAACATGATATGGTTGATAATCAGTCCAGCCTGTCCAAGAGAATCAATATCGATATTTACATATTTACCATGCCACATCATTAGACGTTCACCATCAGATAAATTTGCAGGAGACATTTCTATGTCAGAGATATGTGATTTCGCAATAAAATCCATATTTTTCGCCTCAGGTTTCTTAAAGTTCTTATTTGTTACTACAAGGATTGTACTTCGCTGACCTTTTGCGTCTAGTTGTTTATAAATACTATCCGAGAGAAAAAGATCATTCATATCAGAAAGATCTGAACGAGACTTGATATAATTCTCTGAGCTCGTATTTACTATCTTCAATTCATTATTCTGTATATCAGAGTTATATCTGCTATAATGCTCATCATCATCTAATGAAGAGCAGGCCGCTGTAAAAAAGACAGCGATCAGCAGAATCAATAGTTTTCTTGTTTCTTTCATAATTAACAAGTTATCTTATTTTACAATTATCTTTTTAATCCTTTACAGGTATGAATGTTATACAATCAATCTGTAAGCTGAAATGACTGTTTGTACTCGCAGCAGGATCTAACACAACAAATCTAAAAGTATGTGATGCAGTTTTACTAAATTCAATCTGATTAAAAACTGTTGAGGTATAAACTCCAGGAGAGGCACTCTGCACCTTTGTATAAGGTGCAGCATAGGTTGTCATATTATCCATATTATCAAATGAAATCTTCAGCAATCCTCCATTGCTATCAGCCTGTTGTCTCATAAAATTATGATCAGTAAGATAAACGATCGTCAGCTCGACTTTATATTTTCCTTTTATAATAGTCGGCGTTTTCATTTCTACACTTCCCATATATCCTAGATTAAATACCACACGGTCATAATTGTTAGCTTTTGATAAATTTGATCTGCATGTCACATAATCAATATCTCCATAAGAATGATTAGCTGTACCAGATTCTCCCATCTCATAATTAAAGCAAGGTGCTGATGCTATTTGACAACTGTATTCAGATGCAGTAGGCGTAGAAGGCTGATAATTTTCTGAAGGTACCAGATTTTTTATATCCGCATTATCGGCTAAATCCCAGACTACACGTGCTTGAGAAGGTTCACACACAGGCAACCAACTGTCAAGTTCATGCACATAGCCATTTTTAGCTAATAGATCTGAATTCCCGCTAAGAAATCTAGCTTTGCTGCCTGCTGAATTAATAATATATTTATCGCTTTTATCAAGTGTCAAGCTATCATAAGTAATGGAAAACACTTGATTTTTTGCTGAAGTATTCCATATTTTGATGCTGTCATATCCTTTCATCCTATAGAAAGCCTTAAGGTCATAAGCATTGTCCAAGATATGATAAGCAACATATTCTCTTAACAAGGAATCTTCACTTAAACCTTGTTTATCACGTTCTTTTAATTTTTTCTTTAAATCACTCAGACTATTGATGTCATTTTTTGCAAATATGTCATCCGTAACATTCAGAAATGTAAAGTATTTCTGAATGATAACTTGTTCACGTTGTTTATTAATCGTCGTATCAGAAATTGTACTTAGCTGCTTTTTCCACCCAGCTTCATCTATAGCCTGCCTCATAATTCTACTATTTTTATCTTTTACCAGGCGATCATAAATCGTTTCTACAAGTGGAGTCATGGCCCTAGACAGAACATAGATCTTCCCATTATAGGCACTCAGCCCCATCTGCGCAACATGCCCCTGATTATTAAGCCAAGCCTCTCCTGTTTTCAACGTATCTATAGTAATATTCAACTTATCAGAACTAAGATTCCTGACATAACTTTTCAAAACAAATTCATCAGGCAATATAGAATCCTTCACCGTATGATAAAGCACAAATGCTTTAGTATAACTTTTGCTCAATTGTTTCAGGCTATCTACACCACATCTCTGATAAAAATCTATCATAGCTTCATTTGTAGGCGCAAAAGCAGTAAAACTCACTCCGGATGTAGACTGATTTAGCGCATTAAACATATCTGAATAATTTAATAATTTGACATATTCAGAAAAATCAGGTTTACTTGCCAGATAAGTCGAAATCGGAAGATTTGAATCATTAGTATAGCTCGAATTTTTAAAGGAATCTGAATTAATATTGAATACATCAGCATCACATCCATATAACATATATATCCAAATAGATGCCAAGAGAATTTGTTTTAATAAATTCAACTTTTTCATATTGTTTCTCCTTATTTCGTTGTTGAATAATATGGGTTTTGTACAAGAGACTGATTATGGTCTATATCGCTTTGAGGTAATGGCATATACCATGCATTACGGTCTTGCAATACGGATTCTATCCACGACTGATTGGTAGTCTGATTGCCTTCTACCACCATAGAAATAAATTGTTTTTCATATTTATAATTCTGTATTTTTCCAAACCAAAGTAAATCATACCATCGTTTACCTTCTCCCATAAATTCCATCTCTTTTTGATTAAGAATCTCTTCAAGAATTGTCAGTTCATCTAATTGACTGACTTTCAATTGGGCATCATCAGAACTTGTATCTATATCCTTAAAGTTTCCAAGTCCTGCTCGTTTTCTCAATTTATTGATTAATTCCACAGCTTGAAGATATTTTCCTTTCATCGTCAAGGCCTGAGCTTTCATCATCATAATCTCAGCGACCCTATATATAATAAAATCTGCATCTTGATGAGTACGTGCACCTCCTGTGACATCTTGCACATCTGTTCCATAATATTTCCAGATATAATATTGATTAGATGTATTCCATCCAGTCGCTGTACCATTATCAGGAACGTATGTAGCTAGGAGCATACGCCCCATCCTTGCATCGTCAGAAAATCCATTATCCTTCAGTTTTTGTGTTTCGGCCATCATCTTAAGACATGCCTGTTGCGTAGGGCGCAGACGAGAGGAGTTATCTTGTCCAAATAAAGAAGAAAAATTATTGGTTTCCTGACTTGTAGAATAATTCCAGTTTAATTCAAAAATAGACTCATTGCTGTTACCCGGATAAAACATGGTGAACCAATCTGCGGTATTGGTCATAAATACAGGCCTGAAAGAATCTTTCGCGTGAAGTATTAAATCACAATATTTTATACATTCATCATAGTCCTCATTCCAAAGGCATACATCAGCCATCACAGCATAAAGAGCCCATTTGGTAGCGCGTCCCTTTGTTTGCCAATCCTCACCATAAGTCGTTTTTGCAGCTCCGGTAGCAAGCGCAGTTGTTACATCTTCTTTTATTTGATTGACTATTTGTGCATCAGAGGCTTTCGGCTGATTAAAGTTCTGTCTATCATCAACATAAGCATCTATTATTAAGGGGACTTCTTTATAATTCTTTAATAGGATCAAATAACAATAGGAACGCATGAAATAGGCTTCACAAAGATTTGATTTCATCATTGATTCATAATACGTATTATCAATACTTCTTACTCCCGGCGCATACTTTATAACAGAATTGGCCATTCCTATTACTTTATATAAAGTAGAATAATCACATAAGGCATCATTAGGGGTTATGTTAAAATCCTGCAACTTTGTGTCTATAGCATTATTAGAATAAATCGCGCCTCCTCTTAGCTCACCCCATTTGATGAAAGAAGGGACACTTTCCCTAAGATAATAATAACCAGAGGCAAGCACTGATTCTACATCTTCTTTCGATTTCCAATAATCATCTGTTACTTGTTCATTATTCGGAAGTATATTTAGCCAGTCATTACATGATGATGTCACCATGACAAGACATAAAACCAATATAACATATAAAACTTTCTTCTTCATAATATTAAAAATTGATAGTAATACCAAATACGTAACGCTTCGAAACAGGGGTCGTAGCCGTGTCTTTAACCAATCTGGTAGCAGACGGAAATGATACTTCAGGATCCTGACCTGTATAGTTCGTCCAGGTAAACAAATCGTACCCTGTAGCAAAGATATTGGCTCTAGTTATTCCCCATCTTAATTTCCGAAGCCATAATTTGGGTATATTCCAACTGATTGAGAGTGTTTTGAGACGTAAGAACGAAGCATCTTCCACAAACCGATCTGATCCCAGGTAATTATATCCCATTCCATAAAGTGCACGTGGCATATCTGTGGCATCACCTTCATGTTTCCATCGATGTAAAACAGCAGTACTCTGATTCTTGGTACTGTACATACTCTCAAGATTCATCCGCGCTGCATTTATCACTTTTTGCCCATACCTTCCATAGAAGAAAGTTGTCAGAGCCAAATCTTTCCATCTGATCTGAAAACCACCACCACCGATTAATTTCGGATTGGCATTGCCAAGATAGACTATATCGTTTTCATTGATAACACCATCATGATTCACATCTTCATATTTAGCATCTCCAGGATAAGTCAATGCAGTTCCATTTCTCATAACAATAGGATTTCCATTATAATCATTCATTACATTGCCCTTTTGATCACGTGCATAAGTGTCTTTCGTATTTTGGTATACTCCTTTATACCGATATCCATAAAAAGCTCCTACAGGTGCTCCTTCAACAATACGTAACGCATATTCTCCGTTCCCAAAAGTATAATTATCACATTTCCAGGTTTTAGGCAGTTGGGTAACTTTATTAATGTCCCTGCTCACATTAAGATTATTCAAAGTAATAGTCCAATCCTTATTTCTGAAAATTTGATAATTGAAACGTAACTCAAAGCCTCTATTGGATAGAACACCGGAATTTAACCATTTGATAGTAGAATACCCTGTTGTAGACGGCAAACTGGTATTTCCAAGTAAAAGATCACTTGTCCGTTTATTATAATAATCAAATGAAATATTCAACTTATTAAACAAGAACAAATCTACACCGAAGTCAAGCTCTCTCGTACTTTGCCATTTCAATTTATTCAACTGCATACGTACAGGATAAATCGCAGACATATCAACATATCTTCCTAATGACTGATATGCTCCATAGTAATATGCAGCTCCATCAGGAGCCTTCCCTGCCCAGCCAATTCCCAAACGCATTTTCGCTTCATTAAGCCATTTCTTCACTTTATCACCTAGAAAATGTTCCTTATCAATATTCCAAGCAAATCCAAAAGCAGGAAAAGTCCCAAATCTGTTATTTTTACCCATTGCGGAGCTACCACTATGATTTACAGTAGCTTTCAAGACATACCGACTGTCATAAGTATATACTGCTTGTCCGATTACTTCTATAGATCTTCGCTCTGAATCCCCAGAATTAGAACCCGCTACGACACTCCCGACAATGGGATCTGCAAGATGTATAGATGCATTCCCATAAGTAGTATTAGAGTCACTGAAACTTTGACTTTGGTAAGTTCGGAAAACGGCGGTACCTATCAGATTATGTTTACCCCATGAATTATTATAAATAAACCTTCCTTCACTTTGCAATGTAAAGGCATCAGATGTAGCATCCGTTGAACGATTTGCATTTGAACTGGTCCAAAGAACACCCGTAGCAGACTGTGGTAGAAATTGTTTATTCTTTGTTGTTCGCATATTCATCGAAATCCACCCCTGAAAGGATAAACGAAATGGAAATTCGTAATTCAATGTTACCGTCATCTTCTCTTCCCGGGAAGTTGTCTTATTAAACCCGTCATTAACTAAAGCCACTGGATTATAATTACTACTATAACCACCTTGAAAATCACTCTCCGGCGTAAAATAAACTCCCGTAGACTGTTTCGTTTCATCGTTTATATAATATGGACTTAAATTCGGCATCTTCTGCATTGCCATAGAGCGAGCATTAGATAGCGCATTAGCCTGTTTATTTGTATCTGTAAACGAAAAATCTGTGTTAACCCTTAACCTGTCTGAAAAATTATATGTTACTTTCATTTGAGTGAACAAACGATTCAGTCCCGTTCCAACAGTTGTACCAGATTCATTATAATATCCTAAAGATAAACGATATGTAGCTTTTTCACCACCTCCAGTCATATCAAAATTATTATCTGTAATATAAGCATTCTGTTTAATGGCAGAAAGCCAGTCTGTGTTGGCATTATACTCATCATAATATTTATAATTTGGATTATAGTTGATTTCATTACTATTAAATAACATATTCATTTCATTCGTAGCATTTTTTACTCCTTTGGCATTAGCAGCATTCCATAATTCATCTTGCATCAACAATGCAAATTGATCACCATCCAATAGGGGAATTGTTTCCGGTTCCTGTTTTGCTGTAAGTTTACTGGAGAAAGAGAATCTTGTCTTCCCCATTACCCCGCGCTTCGTATTAATAAGCAATACCCCATTTGCGCCACGGGTTCCATAAATGGCTGTAGCTGAAGCATCTTTCAGACCATCAATACTCTCAATATCTGCAGGTGGAATATTCAGCAAAGCTCCAAAGTCTTCTGCATTCGCAGTAGAAAAATTGAAATCATCAGAGATATCTGTATCATAAGGAACCCCGTCAACAACAATCAGAGGGTCTGAGGATCCAGTCAATGTATTCGTTCCACGAATACGGATAGAACTTCGTGCCCCAGGATCCC
>ENA-UOOK01004535-UOOK01004535.1-fermentation-metagenome-genome-assembly--contig:-NODE-4535-length-14807-cov-9.976410_pt1 | contig 14807 bp, 18 predicted proteins | sample MGYA00245777_ERZ724023 | MGnify/ENA primary metagenome ERZ724023 (study PRJEB28704, sample SAMN03018312) | fermentation metagenome | biome: anthropogenic terrestrial biome; feature: soil; material...
ACCATTGTGAAAAAGAATATGCTAGCTAGTCTTCCAGTAAGTCCAATATTGAAATTTGATAAGATATACCACAAAAATACTATACCTATAGCAACCCAGACTACCATATTTGATGGAATTGGAATAAAGAAATTTAATGCAGTGATGAAGATAAATGCCATCATCGGCGGCTCAACTACCTGTACTAGGAACATCATCCATTGGGCAGCCCATCCAGCTTTGTGACCAAATGCATTAGTTGTCCATATGTCAACAGCAGATGAGAATGGAAGCATAGCAACTAATTCTGAAAATGCCAACCCCACTGGAATAAGTAAAATTGCAAGAATAGGGAATACAATTGCTGAACCTGCACCAGTAACTGAGAACCAATAAGGTGCTTCTGCCAGCCAACCTCCGATAACAGCTCCAGATGCAATTGCAATCATTTGTATAAATGAAAGATTACGTTTTAACTTAGTATCTGATTTTGTATCTGACATAAAATAACCCTCCTCGTTATTTAATAGCCTCTAGCAATTCATCGGTATTGATTACGTGACAATAAATATTATTTAGAATTTCGAGCTCATTTTTTTGTATTCGTTCAGTGGATGCCATACATGCATCTTCAATTAGCCAAACATGGAAGCTTTCATCGGCTAAAGATCTCACTGTGCCTGAGACGCATTGATCAGTAAATACACCTGTTACAACTACTGTATCAATACCCATGTTATGAAGTATTAGTCTTAGGTTGGTTCCTGTGATTGCACTGTCAGTTGTTTTTGTGATTACAAGTTCGTCACCTATTGGGCTCAATTCATCAACTATTTTCGAAGCTTCAGAGCCTTTCGGAAGTAATAGCTCATTAAATCCAGTAGCCTTTTGTACAAGAGATCTGTCACTTCCATTATCCTTATGAGATTGTATCATTGCAAATCCAACCTCAATTCCTTTTGATCTGAAGGCTTTAAGTATCCTTTTGTTGTTTGGTACTACGATTTCATCAATCTTTTTGTAGAAGGGCTCCCATCTTTTCTGAAGAAGGATGTCCAATTCGTTGGGGTTTTCAATTACTGGTCTTGTTATGAAAACCTTTTGCATATCTATAACAAGTAAGGCGGTTTTTTCAGGATTGATTACTACATCTCCTATGTCTTCGTCTAACTCGTAATAGAAAGATACATATCTATCATTTACTTTCATTGCAAATTCCTCCCTTTATAATTGATTTTACATTTTATCAAGTATATAATAGCATTAATATGATTAAAGATTCAGAATATTGACTTTGTAAATTGGGTTGTATACTGCAAGATCTAACAATAAATAGGACAAAATATGCAAATGGTTGATAGGTGTTCTTTTGGATAAAGGAGGAAATCATGCTTTATACTATTATGGTCGTTGATGATGAGATAATTGAAAGGGAATATATTAAAAGTATAGTATTAAAATATCCAAACAGATATTGTCTTGTTGGTGAGGCTAACAATGGGAAACAGGCTATTAATATTGCTTTGGATAAAGGACCTGATGTAATTATAATGGATATAAGCATGCCGCTTCTAGACGGATTGGAATCATCAAGGCTCATAAAGTTGGAATATGAGAATTCTATAATAATACTAAACAGCGCTTACTCAGAGTTTGAATTTGCTCAAAAAGCGATTAGTTACGGTTTGGATGCCTATCTTCTGAAACCAGCCAGTGAAAATGAGATAATTGATACTATCGAGTCCTCCTTAAGAAAGGCAAAGTATCAAAGCAGAGGGATTATGATAAGTAATGAAAAGGAGAATATTGATATACGCGAATATCCATATAATCTAGTTGACAATATAGTCAGTTCCATAGAAGTAAAAGACATAGATATGTTGGAAAAAAGTGTCGAAGATTTGCTAAAAAGACTAAAAGCCTTGGCAATAGATGCTGATAAATATAGGCTCTTTATCATCAATACAATATTTACTATTATGAGAACGTTAAACAATATTATGGATGATAATGTGAGCAATACATTCAGAAGTGAAGAGTATCTTGAAAGGGTAAGCAGGGCTTCTTATTGGCACGAAATATACTCATTGATTGAAGAATTTTTGAGCAATGTTATAGCATTGTTAAGAAATAGCTATCAATATACTAATAACTTTACTCTGTTAGTTGAAAAATATATTGAAGAGAATTATGATAAAAAACTTACATTAGATAAACTTTCTGATGTTTTTCATTTTTCTCCAGCATATCTTTCACGTAAGTTTCATCAGGAAAAAGGATGTACAATAAACGACTATATTAGAAATACGAGAATAAGACATGCCATTATCCTTATTGAAAGCTCTAGCTTGTCAATAAAACATATTGCTATTAAATCGGGATTTTCTAATGTATCACATTTTAATAGAGTGTTTAAATCTGTAACTGGAAGTACACCTTCAGATTATAAAGCAAAAGGGGTTAATTAAAAGATGAAGTTTACATTAAGAGATATACTGACAAAGGATTTTATTGAGAGATTCCAGGATTCTTTTGCATTTGCAACAGGCTTCGGTGTAGTATTTGTGGATTTGGAAGGTAATCATATTGGAGAAGGTAGTAATTTTTCTATATATTGTAGAAAAATAAACGAGACTAAAGAAGGTGCTTCTTATTGTGCAAGTACCAATAGGAAAGCAATTGATATTGCGATTAAAACAAATAAACCTAGCATTTACATATGCCATGCTGGGCTCGTTAATATTGAGATTCCCTTAACCTATGAGGGTGAATATATTGGGGCTGTGACAGCAGGACAAGTCTTATGCTCAGATGGATATATTTATCCAAAGGATAGTGTTATAAGTACATTGCCTTGGATGAAGTCTGATGAAGCAAAGGAGTTTTTTAGAAATGTTAAGACTCTGACTAGACAACAAATTGAAGCTACTGCTGTATCACTTGAAAATATTGCAAATTATATTATTCAAATGACTATGTACAATAAACTTCAGGAAAGGCTAGTGGAGGAACAACGCAGAAGGCTTCAATATGAAAAAAGACAAATTGAAATGGAACATCAATTAAAGGTAGCTGAACTAGACGCATTGCAAAAACAAGTTACACCACACTTTATATTTAACGTTATTAATTCTATATCAAGATTAATATCAATGGAGAAGTATGATTCAGCAAAAAATATGTTGGATTCTTTTTCAAGGATGCTAAGGTATAGCCTTTATGATATCAATACGAATATAACTCTCAAACAGGAGCTTGACTATATAGAAAATTATCTGAAAATCCAGAAGAATAGATTTGGTGATAGACTGGAATATGAAATAATAACTGACCATGATCTGGCTGATATGAGTATTCCTTATTTTTCTTTACAGCCTTTGGTAGAGAATGCAATAGAGCATGGGCTGCTTCCTCTGGAATATGGTGGCCTTCTGAAAATCATATGTAAGAGTGGGGATGGTATAGCTAGAATTGAAATAATTGACGATGGTGTGGGAATTAGTCCAGAAAAGCTTAGAGAAATTAGAGATATTTTGCGAAGAGGAAATAACTATCAAGGAACTTCTCATGTTGGAATGAGGAATTGTTATAGAAGGTTAATGCTAATGTTTGAAGATCGTCTTAGCTTTACAATAGATAGCTCTATAGATACTGGAACTAAGGTTAGTATAAGCATTAGATGAGTTTAATGAACCAGATGGACTAGTTAATGAGATTATCAGTGCTGGAATTGAATTATCAATACCAAGAAATATAACTAAGACAGGTACAGCATAGGAAAGAGCGCAAGTATTATTTAATAACTTATCTAAATTTGTTTATACTAATAACAATATTTTAACATAAAGGAGAATAACACTATGCCAGAGCTTCCTGAAATGGAAACCTATAAAAAGTTACTTAATAATAAACTTGCTGGAAAAACTATTACAGATATTGAAGTTAATAGGGAAAAGTCAATCAATACATCTAGCTTACAATTCATTCAAGAAATACAAGGAAAACAAATTGTAGAAATAGATCGAAGAGCGAAGCATTTAATTTTTAGATTAAATTCCCAGAAAAATCTTCTACTACATTTAATGCTAGGTGGGCAGATGTATATTGGAAGTGAACATGATAATCCTAATCGTACCAAACAGGTCATTTTATCCTTTGATGATATGAATCTCTATTTTATCGGATTGCGATTGGGCTATTTGCATCTCCTTGATGAACAGGATTTAGAACAGAAATTCTCTGATTTAGGATTAGAGCCACAAGAACCAGATTTTACTTTCAATCATTTTCAGGATACCTTGCAATCTAAAAGAGGGAAATTAAAATTGATTCTCATAAACCAAAAGATTATCTCTGGTATTGGTAACCATTATTCTGATGAGATTTGCTTTGATGCAAAGATCAGACCTACTGTGACAGTAGATTCTCTTGAAACAGATAGCTTATTCTCTGTTTATAATTCAATTCATACTATTTTACGAAAAGCTATTTCTCTTGGTGGGTATATGGATAATCCTTTGTTTTTAGGAGATCAACTTACAGGAGTATACAACAATCATACCCTCGTTTATGATAGAGAAGGAGAAAAATGTAGACGGTGCGGAGGTACTATTGTTAAAATTGAGCTTTCTTCACGTAAATGCTTCTATTGCCCCGATTGCCAAGAAGGGTGACTATGGACAAAATATGGTATAATAGATTAGTAATCATTGTATGGCTATTTTATTGTTTTCTTCTAATCCCAATAACCATAATACACTTACATCTAAAGCATCGGCTATTGCTACAAGTTCAATATCAGTTACTGGTCTGGTTCTTGATTCAATTTTTGATATGGTTGTTTTTTCTAATTCTATACCACGAACAGCAAGTCTAGCCAATAGATCTGTTTGAGTTATTTTTGGACTGCTTTTATGACGCGCTTGACGCAAACGATCCCCTATTAAATTTTTGCCATTCAAATCATTTATATTTATCATAGACAATCTCCTGAAATAATTATTTATAAACTTGATTATAAAGCAAGTTTGATGATATAATTTGCTTACTGAGCAAGTTATATAAATATAACGGGGGATATCATAATGGATACCTTAAAATACATAGAGGAATTAAGGGAAGAATTGAATACAATTGTCGATGACATGGAAAGCTGTGATGGAGAAAAGCTGTTGGAGGTTAGCCAGAGGCTGGACAAGGCTATACTTGTGTATATTGAAGAGGAACAGGTGAAGTGAAATACTATTCCAAGAAGTTGTTTATAATCATTCATTGTAAATGGCTGTGGTTGTTCATGAGTAGGTTTTTGCAGAAGCATCAAATAAGTTAAATACATAGGTATAACAATATAAATTAGGTATATTTGACTAATACATGAGCATAAAGTATAATTATAAATAGTAAACCAAAGGGGGAATTTATTATGATAATGTCAACCAAGGATAAGTCAAATAATGATATTTGGGAACTTAAAAATGAAGAATGGGAAGAAAATATTAAATATGTTAAGGAAACATTGACACCTAGGAGACTAGCCTATTTTGTACCAATTTTGGATACGGGAAGAGAGCAATGTAAATCTGTAATAGAACTAAATTCAGAGTATTATTCTACTCCTTATTTTGGCAATATAAAAACAGACCTTTTGACATTTAGCATAATGAGACTTTTTGATAAAAAATATTTACCTATAAATTTTCCTTATGTGGTAGAACCAACTATCATAAATAAAAGAAATAGATATGTAGCACCTATACTGAAAATTGGAAATATAGATATAAATATTTTAAAAGCATATAAGCGCAACAGAATTGATGATAATGATAGAAAATACTTAAAAAAAAGATGTAAAGGAAATGAAGTTCTTAGAGGTCAATTAGATTTATTTGATGATAATAGTGAGAATTCACATCTACATGGAGTAGTGACTTACAATATTAGTAGAAACTGGGATAAATATAATTTCATAGACTTAACTTTTTTTGGACCTAATCTTAGAGAAGTAATAGTAAAGGTAGATTTACTGAAAACATTACACATTTATGGTGGAGATAATAATATTGATACTAAGCAAAGCTTAGTTGATGATGAAAATTTGAGACAAGAAATTCAAAATGAACTAAATAAAATACTTAGAATTAAATAAAATTAGAAGGAGTTTTTATATATGGGTAATAGGAATAATATAAACCAGCTATATAATATCGAAAAGACGATTATTCCTGATAGGCTGAAAGACGCACGTATATATAGAGGATATTCACAACAAGATTTAGCTAATATGGTGAATGTATCAAAGCAAGCCATATCCTCCTATGAAAAGGGGAATAAAAATCCATCAGTTGATGTTTTATCAAGTATTTCTATGGTGTTAAAGTTTCCATTTGATTTTTTTTATAAGGAAATTACAAATAAGGATGTAAATCCTGTATTCTTTTTTAGGAGTAATTCAATTGCCAAAAAAAAGAAAGAAATGTTATACAAGAAATTACAATATTTTAATAATGAAATATTAGAATTTTGTAATAACTATATAAATTTCCCCAAAATTAATCTCATTGAAGTAAGTCGTAATGACAATTTTACTCAAGATGATATAAGAAATATTGTATCTGAAATTCGTGAAAAATGGGGTATTAATAATTCTCCTATAAATGACTTAATGTATTTGATGCAAAAGAATGGATGTATAATATCATGCATAGATTTAAATTCTGAAAAAACTGATGGATATTCTTGCTGGATAGAAGATAGACCTATTATTCTACTAAACAATGTTAAAGATAGTGCGTCTAGGCAAAGATTTACATTAGCACATGAATTAGGGCACATAATATTACACAAAAATTTAGATAATGATGAGTCGTTAAAACAAAGAGAGGCAGAAGCTAACTTTTTTGCAGGAGAATTTCTTTTCCCCACGGAACAAGCCATAAATGAGATATATAGTGCATCCTTAGATAGTTTCATACCAATTAAATATAAATGGAAAATCTCCATAGCTGCTATTATTAGAAGATGTATTGACTTAGAATTAATTACAGATGACAGATATTTAATACTACAAAAACAGTTAAGTAGAAAGGGTTGGAGAGTTAAGGAACCATTAGATGATATAATTGAGGATGAAACTCCTCAGTTAATTCAGGATATATTTGATCTTCTAGTAAAAAGAAATGTCTTAAGCAAAGATTTCATATCTAATGAAATACGTTTTGATAAGGAAGAACTAATAGAGATTTGTGGGTTAAGAGAGGATTTCTTTAAAGAGTCATTAGATGTTAGATTACTTAAAAGTGTTAACAATCTTTCACATATTAGAAATTTGACATGATTATACGGCTAGGATTCAAAAGTTGCCCCAATATAATAAGTCCCTATTGCTAGGAATGATTTCTAGTAATAGGGGCTTATTTATTGTTTGTACACTATAAATTCATAATCTCCTCTTTAAAATTGCAGAACCATCAAATAAGTTAAATGCATAGGTATAACTGATTTCACCAGATTCTGCTCCCTGGATTACACTTTTTGCGAAGCTATTACTATAACGGGATTTGCTGGTTTCATCTTTATCCTTATTCCATAGTTCATTGATTGTAATTTGGAACATGCTTTCATAAATTCTTTTGTAAATTATAGATATTTTAATAAGTATTATTGAGTAAATCATCTGTGATTTTTTATGTTTGAAGCGCTTGGACGAAAATCACAAGGGTCTTTAATTAAAAAAAGCTTGCATTGTACGTACATTGTAAGATATAATGTACGTACAAATATAAAGGAGGGAGACGTATGAAAAGGATTGCTATTTTAGGTAGTAGTGGTGGAAACCTTTATAACTTAGGTGGGAAAGAGCCACTAAAACTATTAGGAGAAATTGAAGCTCAAATCAAAGTAGCTAGTATGGAAATAGTTGCAATTCAATTTATAGGGGCGAAGGCTTCTATGGACAATATTAATAAAGATACCAAAGCTAGACTTTATACTTGGGATGACTTGGATAAGAAAATAATATTTACTGATGAAGAGTATCTAGACAAAATAAATGAAATCTCAGAAAAGGTAGACATAGAAATTGCAGATAGAATTGAAAATGAAGAAATAGATGGACTTATTCTAATGAGTTCTGATCCAAAGAGAGCAAATAAACATTCAATTAAAGCTGCTGCAGATAAGAAGATTCCTATAGTAGGAACTGGTGGTACTTCAATGGCTACTGTTCAGTCTTTAGGAGGAAATGTTATATCAACTTCTGGTACAACAGGTACTACAAATAGGACGAGAGCTGTAGCTTCTGTTCAAGCTTTAAGTAAGATTTGGAAAATTAAATATAAACCAACCATAGGTTCATCTTCAGCTAATAGTGAACCAGGAGATGATAACGTATTCAAAAGAATAAGCTTCAGAGGAATTATGATGTCTGCTTTACCTGGATTTATATCTTTGGCATTAGTATTAGCACTAAGCAAGATTCCAGCATTAAGTGAATTTAGTGAAATATTTGATTTATTAATAGGTGGTTTACCTGTTGTAATAGCAGCTATTGCTGCAAAACAGGTTTCAGGTTTAGATGAAGTAGGTATAGTAGCAGGTGTTATAGCTGGACTTCTATCATCTGATGGTGGCATTATAGGTGGTTTGATAGGTGGTATATTAGCTGGTATTTTAGCAATTTATTTGATAAAACTAGCATTAGGCTGGAATTTTCCAGGAACTACTTCTAATATTGTTGCAGGAGGATTATCCGGTTTAATAGCAGGTTTAATTGTATTTTATTTTATTTCACCTATTGCTTTGGCACTTGGTAATGGTATTAGATCTGCAATTGAAGCGGCAGTCAACTTTAGCCCTGTTTTAGCAGGGGGCTTAGCGGGATTATTGATTTGGCCGGCTATTATCGGTGGGGTTTATCATGCAGCGATATTACCAATTGTATTGCTTGAGATGGAGACCACAGGAGTTAGCTTTTTAGGTGCTATAGATATGACTGGATTGGTAATGGTATCAGCAGGTATAACTTTAGCTAATATAATATTTCCTAAACAAAAAAGCGAATCTGCAATCGCGGCTCCGGGATTCTTTATAAATGTGGCATTTGGTACTTTTGTAGAAGCAGCATATCCATTTATGTTCTCTGATAAACTGGTATTTGGAGGAGCCATTGTTTCTGCAGCCTTATCAGGTATAGTCGTAGGTATGTTTAATGTACAAGGTACGGCTTATGTGCCAACAGTTACAGCTCCTGCCCTTTCAACTAATCCATTGGGATTTTTTATAAGTATGATGGTAGGAATGATTTCGGCATTTTTGATAACAGCATTTGCTAATAAAATTCATAGATCAAAGAAAGTGGAGGGATAATATATGTTTTCATCAGAAATGAATAAAAAAAGAGAATTGTCTTTAAAAAAAGTACTAGATGCCATTAAAGCAGATGGCGGTACTACAATATTAAGCACTGGAATAACAGGTGACGATGCAAGGTTAGCTAAGGCAGTAGTTGATGTCGGAGTTAAATTATTAGAACCAAATCATCCGGCAGTTGCATTGGCTAGGGGATATAGAGGAGTTACAAATATGCACGATGCTGAGCAAATTCGTCATGAAGTACCTATGTCTGATATGATAAATGTAGTTCGAGGCGTTAGAAATGTGGTGGGTAATGATATTTTTATTACTGTAGGTATTCCTGGTGGTTTTCATGAATTAGTTCCAATTGAAATACCGGATGAAGTATTTATAGAATTATCAACAGTTGGAGCAAATGGGCTGCATACTCATAAATCAAGTTTGGAAGATTTGTGCGAACTAGTGAAAAAAGCTCATAAATATGGATTGTTAGTAGACGCTTATATAGCTCATCCTGATGATCTTCATACCTTTGGTATAGGTGCAAGAACACCTGAAGAAGTTGCCAAGGTTGCTAAGGATATGGAAGGCATAGGAGTAGATATGATAGGATTAATGACTGGTATGAGCTATGAAGGGGCAGCTGCTGGCGAAATTCATCCCATAGTTAAGGAAAGATTGCAGGCATTGATTGAGTCAGTAAAAGTGCCTACATTAGCTGAAGGTGGAATCAATATAAGTAATTATACTGCCTTTGCCAATACAGGTGTAAATATCTTAGTTATAGGAACTGCTATTGATGATATGGTAAAAAAGGCGGCTCAAGATGCAGTTAAACAATTTATTAGTTAAAAAGATAAGAGTGGAGATAATATTCAAGTATTATCTCCACTTTACTTTCTTGGCATTGACGCAAAAAATACATATTTATCTCCAATATAATAGCTTTCAACAAAATATAAAGGTTCTTTATTGTCCACATAAACTACGCATTGCATTTTTAATACTGCGGAATTTTTAGGAATTTTCAAGTAGTGAATATATTCATCTGGGCAGATTTCAGCTTCTAGAAATATATTGCCATAATTCAAATTTAAATTATAATGTTCTTCATATAATTTATAGAGAGAGGTATTGTCATTTATTAATCTATCTATGTCTGGACACAAATCTCTGGAGATATATGTTGTTTCAAAGCACATTGGGGAGCTATCTGCAAGTCTAAGTCTTTCTATTTTAAAGACCTTTTCATTATTTTTTATATTCATATAATATCTTGCTGCATCACTAGGAAAATCCAATGTTGTATTTATTATCTTACTAGATGGGATCATACCCATATTTATCATCTGTTCTGAAAAACTTTCTAAAGATGTCAGCTTATATTCAGATTTACTATTAATAAAAGTACCTTTACCTGCAATTCTATTTATATAACCATCTTGTTCTAATCTATCAAGGGCTCTTCTTACCGTATGTCTGCTTAAATTATATTGATTGACTAATTCATGTTCAGTAGGAAGTTTCATACCCTTTTTCCATAACTTATTATCAATATTGTTTTTTAGCTCATTGTATAATTGCATATATAAAAATCTATTTTTATCAGTCAAATATTTCACCTTCCTAATGTCTAAGAGAAATGTTTATGTTTCAATTTAATAGTATTATATCAATAAAATGAAGTCAACTTCAAGGAATATGTACTGATTAATAATAACTTGAAGTAACCAGTTGAACATAGTGACAGGTTTGGTAGCTACATCGCACCATATGGTGTGAATCTTAGTGTTTAAAGATTATTTTGTGTATAATATAGATAACTGATATATAGAAATATAAATAGCCACCATTGTAAGGAGGAAACTTTTATGAAATGGGAAGATATCAGACAAAAGTACATTGATGAATGGATAATAATTGAAGCTATTAATGCACGTACTGAGGATGGTAATAGAATTGTTGAAGAACTGACAATAGTAGATAATTTTGACAATGATAATAACAGAGCATTGCGTAAATATGTTGAATTCCATAAAGCTAATCCTAAAAGAGAGTTATATGTTGTTCATACTTCTAGGAATAAACTTAACATAAAAGAACGTAGATGGACTGTGGTGAGACAAGCATAATGAACAAGGAAAACAAATTGTAAAAATAGATCGCCGGGCAAAGCATTTAATTTTTAGATTAGATATTGGGAAAAAATTTTCTATTACATTTAATTGCAATACCTTACACCTTTTGATACTATAAGCTTAGAAAGATAGGATATCCAGCTATGAGCTGAGAGGAGAGAATATGAATGAGCAATACATTAAATGGTAGCTTAGTTTCCGATTTAAAAAAACTAGGGGATAAATATTTAATTGATAAAATTGTACTTTTCGGTTCTCGTGCAAGAGGAGATAATAAACCCAATAGTGATGTTGACCTTGCAATTTTTACATTTCCTGGATTTGATCATAAGGGATTTTTAATTAGTGATATAGATGAGCTTAATACACTTTTTAAAATAGATGTTGTATTTATAGATAAAGATACTGACATAGAACTATTAAAAAATATTGAAAAAGAAGGAGTTATGTTATATGAGCAATCATCGAACTAAATTTGATAATTTTGTAAGTGCTATTGAGCAACTGAAAAATGGTATTTTATTATTCAATAATGAAAATGATTTATTAAGAGATGGATTGATACAAAGATTTAATAATACTATTCTAACATAAAGGAGAATAATACTACGCCAGAGCTTCCTGAAATGAAAACCTGTGAGCTTTCTTCACGTAAATGCTTCTATTGCCCCGATTGCCAAGAAGGTTGACTATGAACAAAATATGGTATAATAGATTATATGAGAAACGCAATATTGAAGATGTGAAATAGAATTATTAAAGGGGATAAACCTATGACTAAAGATGTATTAGAAATTATTCAACGCAAGATAAGAGAGCTTGAAGGTAATTTGCTGTATTTAAAACAAATATCCTTAAATATGAATAAAGATAATATAAAAAATGATATCATAGTTTACTGGGGAATCGAGAGAGGAATACAGATATGTATTGAATCAGTTATAGATATTGCAAATATAGTAATTTCAGTTAATGATGTAAAGAAACCTAATACCTATAGAGAGACTGTAGAATTAATTGGAACACTTGGAATTATCCCTAAAACCTTTGCAAAGGAACTTAGTAACATGGTAGGTTTTAGAAATATATTGGTACATGATTATATCAAGATTAATGAAGATGTTATTTTAGAAATATTATCTAACAATCTAGATGATTTCATCAAGTTCTCTAACTATATAAGAAAATATCTAGATGATTATTTTAAATAAAGGTGATAAGAATGCAGAGAAATTTACAGGAAGTAAAGTCTATCATAGATGTTAATATAAAAAAGTTAATCGAGGAATTTAATATCTCACTTATTTATGTTTTTGGTTCATATGCTAAGGGAACCAATACGGAAAACAGTGACCTTGATATTGGCATATTAATTAATGGAGATACATCTCTAATGACAAGGCTAAGTGTTTTGAATGAAATGGTAGGTATACTGGATAGAGAGGATATTGATTTAATAATATTAAATGAAGCTGATGAAGTTTTAAAATTTCAGGTTATCAAATATGGTAAATTAATATATGTAAGAGATTTAACAGAAAAAGTACTTTTTGAAGCAAGAACAATGTCTGAATATATGGATATGGAGCATTTTAGGAATACAAGGAATAAATATATGGACATAAGATTTAAGGAAGCTTTTGGATCTAGGACAGAGAGAGAGGATTAAAACTCCATGAGCCATACAATGATTAAAGTAATCATTGTATGGCTATTTTATATTGATTTTTGGATTGCTTTTATGACACGCTTGACGCAAATGATCCCCTATTAAATTTTTGCCGTTCAAATCATTCATATTTATCATAGACAATCTACTGGGATATTATTTATAAAGGGATTAGTTATAGCTTGTACACTATAATCTAATACCCACTTGTCTCATAAATTGGAATAAGTCAATATATTTAATTCCAAATTGTTCACATACATTAGGAATTTTTATTCTCTTTTTAGTATCAGAATCAAATTTCTCTAAGGTTACTATAGTGTCTTCATAGGCTAAACCATAAGCACATAACCATGAGTCTGCTATGCTAGCAAATTCATCCTTGGCTGATTGCTTGTATTGTTTATTTTTGGTTATAAAATTTATTATTTTGCTATAAGCTGTTATTACTTCTTGGTCAGGAATTACTAAAATGTTAAAATTAGATTTCTGACTTTTATACCAGTCAGTTAATATGTCTTTACCCTTCATTATCTCCTTGTCAACTTTTTCGATTATTTCTATTTTACCCGATGCTTTATCTACGAGTTGATTCCAGAAACTTGGGGCTATATCAAAGGGATAGAATTGTCTATGGGCTGTAATGAATATATTAGCATCAATTAAGTATTTATTCGCCATAACCCATAATCTCCTCTTTAAAGTAATCATAGGTTTTTGCAGAACCATCAAATAAGTTAAATGCATAGGTATAACTGATTTCACCCGATTCTGCCCCCTGGATTACACTTTTTACGAAGCTATTACTATAACGGGATTTACTGGTTTTATAAAAGTTTCCCCCATTGGATTCAGTGTCTCTACCTTCCCAATCCACCTCGTTTTTTTGTTTTATTATATCAACTGTATTCTGTGTAACTATAGACATATCATTAAGTTTAATGGCCACTGCTATTTTACTAACATGGAATAGTCTACTAAATACCCCTATTTGTTTTATTTCATCTTTATCCTTATTCCATAGTTCATTGATATGAGATGCTGGGACTAAAAATTCTGCTGTTATTCTATTTATCTTTTTCTCATTTTTGTTCTTGTGTACTTGATATTCATCTATAAATATATCATCCTCTTGCAGCAAAAAATGAATATATTCATGAATCAAAGTAAATATTTTTCCATTTGGACTGTCCTTAGAATTAATAAATATAAGCGGAGCGATATCATCATATAATAAAAATCCTCTAAATTCACTTACGTTTAAATTGCGATGGGTATTAGTTCCTACAATTCCATTTTGCATCACTATAATTCCCTTAGCTTCAAATTTTTCTCTTAGATAATTAAAAGCAAGTCTGGTGTCCTTATATTCTTTGTACCAAAATTCATTTAAACCAAGATAATCTCTAGCTAATTGACTGATAACGTTAAAATCCTTTTTATTCAAATCTTTATATTCATCTGGGATTAACTTATTCCAACCTTTATTTCTACGATAATCGCTTAACCAATCTTTCTTTCTACCCATGTTATATAAAGTATCATATAGATCCTTGCTGATACTTGGCACTTTGTTTCCAATTGTTCTAAATTCAGATTTTACTATATTAGTTTTTGGAGGCTTATCTAAAAACATATATCCTAAAGGTATTTTCAAAAAATTAGCTAAA
>ENA-UOOK01004538-UOOK01004538.1-fermentation-metagenome-genome-assembly--contig:-NODE-4538-length-14799-cov-8.648535_pt1 | contig 14799 bp, 8 predicted proteins | sample MGYA00245777_ERZ724023 | MGnify/ENA primary metagenome ERZ724023 (study PRJEB28704, sample SAMN03018312) | fermentation metagenome | biome: anthropogenic terrestrial biome; feature: soil; material...
TGGTGGATTTCCTTTTTGCGGACAATTTCAATGTTTGCCAGAGCTTCTTCAGCCTCTTTTCTCTTGGTAATATCAGTTAACATACTAATTGAGCCCATGAACATGCCATCCTTATCAAAAAGGGATTTAGCACTTACGAGCACCCATAAGAATGAGCCACCCTTACATATTAATTTCAATTCGTAGCTCTCATTGACACCCTGCAATCTCCTTTCCTGATTCAATTTGATGATAGCCTCACCTTCTTCACTGACGAAGTCCCATATCGCTCTGCCAATAACTTCTTCCAGAGGGTATCCGATCATATCCGTCATTTTCCTATTAGCGTAAGTGACTATGGCTTCATCGTCAATTATGAATATCCCTTCGTTTGCGGTCTCTACAATGTTGCGGTATTTTTCCTCACTTTCCCGAAGTTTTTCTTCTACTCTTTTCCTTTCGGATATATCTCTAGAAATGAACGAGATCGCAGTAAGCTTTCCATGGCTATCAAAAACCGGAGAGAGAGTTATTGAAGCATGTATTATCTTCCCGTCTTTTCTTAACCGTGATGTCTCATGGTGATGGATCTTTTTCCCCTGTTTAACCATCTCAGTTAATTTTTTAATTTCTTCACATAAAAAGGGTTGAGTAAGGGTTGACCCGGCTTTTCCAAGAATTTCTTTAGCCGAATAACCATAAACCTGCTCTGCCCCTTTATTCCAGCTTGTAATAATTCCGTCAAGGGATAAAGTTCCAATAGCATCATTTGATGATTCTACAATATTTGCCAGGACCTGAATTTTCTCTTCTGATTTTTTACGCTCAGTGATATCCTGAACTATTCCTTTAATTCTAACGGGGATATTTTTATTATCCATAACAAATTCCGATCTCAGGTGGACTATGCTTTCTTCCCCATTATGCAGGACAATCCTGTAATCAATGCCAAATTGTTTTCCTTTTTCAGCTTTTTTAATGGCATCACAATAGTAATCTCGATCATCAGGATGTATATAATTTAAATATTCATTGTAAGATGGTGCTGGTTTTCTGGGATCTAGTCCAAAAATACGATACATTTCCTCGGACCAGTACGCTTTATCAGTTGCAATATCCCATACCCAGTTTCCAATATGAGCTATTTTTTGAGCTTCTGATAGACCTTCTTCACTTTCTTTCAATGAATTGTAAGCCTTTTCAAGCTGGACAGTTCGCTCTTCAATTTTTTCTTCTAAATTGTCGTATGCTTTTTTAAGAGCTTCCTCCGCTTTTTTGCGCTCGGTAATATCCTTTGCGATCTCGAACCGCACATCTCGGCCGTCTGGCCACTTGATAATCCGGTCCATGATCATGAAATACCGGTCCACAGTGTTGTTATGATATTCCCAATGATATGGTTTGCCTTTCTCCTTTAAAATAATCGAATTGGTGCAGAAATCGCATGGAGAGCCACTCTGCTGGAACTCTCGGTAACAAAAACTCCCAACGAATTCGCCGCCGAACTTTTCCTTCATCGACTTATTAGCGTACAACACCTCGTAGGTGTGCGGATCAGCCACATACACCACATCATCGATACCATCGAAAATGGACAGGAGCTGTGATCGCTCGAAAGCCAGTGCCTCCTCGACCCGTTTGCGCTCGGTGATATCGGTGAGCATGCCCATAGAACCGGCGAACTTTCCATCCCTGTCAAATAAGGATTTAGTATTTACAAATGTCCATAAAGGCGAGCCGTCTTTGCATATAAACTTAAATTCATGGCTTTCATCGATTCCCTGCTGCCTCTTTTCCCTGTTCAGCCTGGAAACAGTACTATCAATTTCATCGGTGAAGTCCCATCCGGACCTGCCAATCATTTCATGTCGAGCATATCCCAGCATCTCTGCCATTTTTTTATTCACGTAAATAGTCCTGTCTTCGGCATCAATTATCCATATGCCTTCATTTGCTGTCTCCACAACACTGCGGTATTTTTCCTCGTTTTCCCTTAGCGAATTAACCAGAGCGTCGCGTTCAACCAGCGACCGTGCCAGCTTGATGTTGCTGTAACTTAGCTGCGAGATCATGTGAGCAAGCTTGGTTAAGAAGTTCATGCCTGCATTCACCATCTCACTGTTCAACTGCGGCACTTTCTCAAGTGCTGCTATGTATTCCTCTTCGTTGAAGCCGTATTTTCGGGCCTGGGCTCGGAAAAGCTCGTAGTCCAGAGGCTCGTTTTCAAAAAAGAACTGGCCTGAGAAGATATTACCGATATGCTGGCCACCCAACATAACCGGAGTCGCTATGTCCCACATATTGTTTCTGCACCTGTAAAGCTTAAACTCTCCAGGGAGAACACCCGCAGACAGCTTTGTATCGCTTTCTACACAGTGCTTGCAGGTTTCAGGGTGGGCCCTGTGGAATCTGGTGCAGATATCCTGCCATCCGACGCTCACCAGAACATTGCCTTTGAGATCGACCAGGGCCATGGTTATGTGGGCAAACCTGTAGAAATCATCCATTAGGAACTGGATCGCCCGGAAATCAATAATATCAGCAAGCTCCAGGTTTACCATCTCCCGAGCAGGTGAGAGAATGCTCTCCAATTCAGACCTGATGTGCTGTTCATTCTGGCTCAGAACCTTCTCTTCTGCCTTCTTGCCACCGGCAATATCCTGAGCAGTATAGAAAACGCCATGCGGTATACCGTTGTTGTCAAGTTCCAGGTCTGTCTTTTCGCACACCCGCCTGATTTCATTTTCCGTGGTAATGCGGGGCTCCATGTCTTGCCAGTTCTTCTGTTGAGTTTCCCCGGTCATTTTGCATCCGGTTATATTTTTCCACCTGGAGTTATCTATCCTTTCCCATTTTCCTTCCTTTTTGATCAAAATAAATTGATGGCTTGAAGCTGAATCAATAACATCTGCTGTACTGGACTTATCAAGAAAATACGGGTAAAGGGTAATTGTCTGGTATTTTTCAATAACAGAATTTATTTTTTTCTCATAATTAACAAAATTATCCCAATTTCCTTCTATCAACCAGGAAGTACTCACTGCTGCTCTAATCCCTGAGAAGCCATTTGCCAGAGCCTGGTTTAATTTTATAACCAACTCATGTATGACTTTCTCAGAAATGACTTTCTCAGAATCAAAGGCACCTTCATTTGCATGTCTCCGGCTGAAAGAAGTAATTTCTATTTGTCCTTTCTCCAGATAGGCATCAATATCGGGAAAAGCCATTCTCAGGGCTTCTTTTGCCTCTTCTACTCCTGAAGGTTGTGATATAACCCAGAAGCAAAATTCATTATTTTCCAGCCCTGTTTTGAAATAGGGAATGAGTATATCCACCAGATCTTCTTTTGTCTGGTGGAATTGACAGAGGTGAGCCCCCTAGGGCACATTCCCAATAATTTCAATTCCAGACTTTCTCAAATTTCCTCCCATTCCACTCTACTCCAATCACAAAATAATTTAAAATTCAGCATAATTGTCTGCGAGTAAGCCTGATAATTTTTGTATTATAAGGGGAGTATAAATTACATATTATTCATGAGACTCTTGAATTATTCTTTATCTTAGGATTATAGTCTCAAAATCTTAGGATATAATCTCAAAATAATCAGAAGATTTATTTCAGTAATAATTTAAATCAGTAATATATCATTAATTTCATAAAGACATTTGGATACGTTGATAAATGTTTTGTTAAATGTGTTTTAAAAGGAAAAATAGGATAGGAAATTGAAGAAAGTGATTATGTGAGTAGAAACTTAAAAATTAGAAAGATAACATGGCTATTTTCTATGGAAACTTAAAATCCTTTGCAAAAGATACAAGCCAAAAAATTACTTTATAACAAAACCGCTATTATATGGTGAACTACTATTACCTAAAACTCACTGCCTGCCCATTTGCTCATACTGGTTTCTCCGGGTTTTTGCGTTTCCTGCCTCCGGTCTTACTTCTAACCTTTGTATGCTGCAGCTTGCGGATATTCTTTATCAACCCGAGCCTTGTCCCGTCCAGCAGATACACTTCAGCATTTTCAAGTTCAATTCCCCCTGAAGAAAAAACCGGACCAAGAAGGTCTTCCTGTGTTGACTCGTTGAAGGGTACGCCTCCGCAGAGTTCATTAAAAGCGGGCATAATAAAGACCTCAGGGTCTGCCCAATCTCTCCTGTTTTCAAAATCAAGGCTTCCGAAGTGCCCTTTCAGGACTTCAACATTGAACTTTGTCCTGATCCAGGCAGGCTCAACTATGGAATACCCGAAGGTATCGGTAAAACGGACTGTGGGGTGGTTATGCGCAGTTATTACGTGGGATACAGCCAGAAGTTCAGGGGCAGGCCAGGTATGCCCGTGGAAATACCCCACTCCGTCGATGACCGCACCCCGAGCTGAATGAATCCTTATATCCTTTTGCCCGGTGAAAAGAGATTCAATTCCTCCGTCATGGTTCCCTGGTAAGATGTCAACATGTGCATTTTCTGCAAGTGTTTCAAGAAAGTGAGGGATCTCGTCCTTCTCCTGCCAGGAGATCTGAGGGACATTATGCTTCACATCCCCAAGTAACACTATCCGATCAGGGGAACATGTTTGCAGATATCCCATTACCCTGTCCAGCCGGGCTTTGATCCGGCTCGGCAAATTGATCCCGCTCCTGTAGAGGTCCCACTCGATCCCGAGGTGGATGTCGGCAATGACCAGAGCGGTTTCGTTGTTCGTGACAGTGAGGGCAGGCTCGTTTAGGATTGGGGCGATTTCAGGGAACATAATAAACGGAAGATCGTAAACGGAAGATCGTTTTTAAGTATTTGAAAAAATAATTTTCTCTGAAAAGAGAGCTATTCTTGAAAAGAGAGCATAACTTTTCAGACCCGCAATATGTCGTTTACGATATTTAAATGGTCGGGCACTGGCAAACCGTATATAATAGGCATGGATGTCGTTATATGACATGGCGGAGAGCGGAATAAGGAAGGAGCCAGGATGACCTCGGCGTCCGGAAGCAAAAAAGATCGCCGACGGCATGTTCTATTCCTGGGGAGGAGCTTATCGTCAATCAGGAGAACGCTATAATCCAGCTCTCAAAATCGGCAGGGAAGGATAATGGCGGAAGGAACAACTGATCACATATGGAGTTTAAAGGAATTATTAATGTTTAGAGTTCCTGTTCAATAACCTGGGGATACGACCCGATTTTTAGTGGATCGGCAATCACAGCGCCGATTAACAGCCCTGTGGAGATCGCCACAAAGGTCAGCGCTACCTGGATAAGACTGGCAATGGAAGAGGAATAGTTCTCCACCAATGCAGCTAGGCTGATAAATCCAAGTGCTCCGGGAACCAGGACCCAGAATGCAGGTATGATAGATACATAATACGGAGTTCTAAGCCTGGACCGCTCCAGAAAAGTTCCCAGCATGGTCATGATGAGGGAACCTATGAAAGCCCCGAAAAGTCCTCCTAAAAAGTGGTTTCCCGCTTGTTGTCCCAGAAAAGTGGCAAACAATACAATTAAAACCCCTACCATGTCCTTGTTTCTTATAGACATAAAGAGGTACATTCCCAGGGTGAAAACAAGAACTCCAATATAGGGAGCCCACCAATTTATAGGAGTTGCCTTGTCAGCTATTATGTAGACCCCGGACAATCCTGCAGCCTGGAGGCCTACTATCACTCCAAATAAGAGAAGTAATAGTATTACAACTCCCTGAACCAGGCGGGTTGCACCAGATACCACATTGTTTGCTGCCAGTTCGAACATTCCCGTGGACAAAACTGCTCCGGGGATGAAGTAGGCAAGTGCAGGGACCATTATGGTCAGGGACCCGTTAACAATTCCCTGTTTAAAACCGAAAGAGAATATGGTGGAAACAATAAAAGCCGTTAGAACAGGCAGAACCAGAGTAAGTTTTGGTTTATCCTTAGAATAAGCCAGTATAAGTCCCACTACGGCTCCTAATGCCCCACAAAAAAATAACCCATTAAGGGTTGGCAAAAAGAGTGTGCCCAGTCCTGTGGAAAACAGTGCATAGCCTAAAATATTTTTAATATAGTTATGCTGGCGTTTAACGTTTATTATTTCATTAATACGCCTTATTCCCTGTTCAGGTGTTATTTCAGCATTTTCTGCCAGGTAGATTAACTCATATAATCTTGAAACCTGGTCTAAAGGGAGTACTCCGGGTTTCTGCAGGGTTACTTCCAGAGCTTTTGAATCGCCATCTGCAATCTTTATGAGTAAAAAGGTAGGTAAACTAATAACTTCCTCAGCTTTGACACCATAAGCCTGACATATATTTTTCAAAATTGATTCTATGGACATCACCGCGATTCCTGCAGCAGTCAGAGCTCGGGAGATCTCAACGAGAAATTTCAGAAGTTGAGGAGGAAAAACACTCTCATCTGAAATATTTAAAGGGTATATGTAAGATGAATCAGTATGTGGGACCATTTTACCAGTAACTCCCTGAACTTATTCTGCCCCCATACATAAAATTGTTTTTGAAAAACGATTAAAAAAGATTATACCTGAAGAGGATATTATTTCAGGAATAACCTATTTTGCCGCACTCAGTGCTCATCTCGACTCTTTTTCCGAAAGCTTTTCGACTTTTTCCGATAGCTCTTTCACCATCTTCCGCATTTCGGCAAGCTCGTCCTGCACCTCAAGTATCCTGTCATACATTGGGCTCCGGTTGTCCTTAACTGCCTGTTCCTGAGAAAAACGCTGTTTGCTCGGCAGGACATAAACGTAAACAAACCACATAGAAACAAAGCCTATGATACTCAACCCCACAAAAAAGAGGAAATAGTTCGGAAAAACTGTCCTGATGTACGAATCTCCTTCACTGTAATATTGCAGCCTGGAAATCATCAGGAAATTAAGGATCGAAAACAGAAACATCGCCTCCCCCACAAGGGTAAGCAGACCTCCGACACGAGTGGACATTTTCCTCTGTTTTGGGATAAGTTTTTCAAACACTTTGGTCACCTTTGGAATCAAAAATAGGAGATAGAAGTTTAGATATAAAAAATTATGACTATCAAAGAATATAAAATATTGCAGGACATAGCTTATTAATTATTCCTGGCATCCAGATCAGGAAGCCTGCTCTAAGATAAAATCGAAGATTTCCGGCCTGGATTGTAAAAGTCTGATATGCAAAATAACCCATGACTTCAAAAGATAAAATGACAGGGGAAAGAAAAAATAATGTAGAAGAAAAATCCCCTTTCCAGACTTATTTAGAAACAAAACTGTAAGAAGACCTCGATTCCGCCTCTCACAAATCTTGCTTCTCGTGAACTACCATTCAGCTAAAGACTGAGTGGCTTCCTGAGTCATCCTTCCGCCTAATGGCAGCAAGTCATACAGGCTCTAGCCCCTCGTTCCGAAGGTGAAATAGAATATGAGCATGAGATCATACTTGAGATGCTTTTACGCTTCCGGTTTTCTCCGGCTTAATGTTCCCGATCCCTTCAGGTATAGGCTATATCCTGCTCTCCAACTCCTCAGCTTGGTTTTCGCATTTTGGTTGTGGTGACTATAGCATATATTGTACTGTTATTATAATATATGCAATTATTCAGAATCAAAAACGGGTGACTGTTTAGGTTGACGCTTATATCCCCTGAGCTAAAGACTCAGGGGTTTTACGCTTCTTCATATAAATTTTACGTCCCATAGGTTTTACGTCCCCATAGGTTTTACGTCCCACAGGTTTTACGTCTCATATTTCAGCACGTCATCAATAGTATCCACGTACTCGACGTCTATCCCGACATTCTCTTTGATATATTCCTTAGCATCCACAGTTTTTGGAACTCTTTCAACTACTGTAAAGCCACCAATACTTCTTTCCCGAAGGGTATAAGTGATAAGCTCACTGTTTTCTCTGGGCAGAAGGAAGAGAGTTTTACCTCCGGCTTCTGCTGCCTGGGCTTTTTCAAGGACACCGCCTATAGCGCCGACATTGCCTTCGTTATCAATAGTACCTGTAAGGGTTATGCTGTCGTTAAGTTTGTTTCCATTGATTGCGGAAATTGTAAGAAGGGTCATGAGAGCCCCTGCACTGGGACCATCGACACCAGGGATTTCCTGATCTGCAGTAATGCTGAAGATAACGTCACTGCTTGAGAGTTGCTTTCCGGTTTTATTCTCAGCCACAAAAACTGCAGTGTTTGCTGCATCCTGAAAGACCACACCCATAAGAGGTGTTGTCTGAACAAGCACGCGGCCTTTTCCAGGCTGTATCTCAACCGAGATATTTATCAGGGCACCTTCTTCAGAAACCGACTGTCTGATAAAAGGACCGTTTTGCTCAGTCTGGACTTTCTGGAAAACTGCAGGCCCCTGGAGGGTGGCAGATCCTTCCATACTCACAGGACACATTTGAGAACCATTCTGAAGCTCGTAGACTTTTTCACGATAATAGTCGAGCTGAGAGGCATAAGACTGGAGAGACTGATTATCCTGAGCTATCTGCGTCTCGAGTCTTTTATTTTCCGTTTCAAGAGAATTTATCTGTGCATGCATTTTCTGGACCTGCTCCCCCTCAACCGGAGCCTGCGCGAATAGAAGAAAGTAAGCATTCGCAACAAGGGAAAGGACAAGAATAAAGGTGAGAAGCTTGGATTTCATATAATGAATTATTTTGCAACGGCTGGTACTTATTTCTTCCTTTGGACGTCTGAAGGGACAAGAAAAAGAAAACTCTTCGTTTGAGCAATCGACAGTGTACCGGGAACAGAGACGGTGTACAGGAAAGAAAGACTGTGTACAGGGAAACTACTTATTCAGGTTGCAAAAAGCCAGCCTTAAAAACTGACCTTTCAGTAGATTTCTTTGTTCTTTTCCTGCTCGTCACGTTTCCATATTAATGTAACGTTCAGACTTTTCTCCTTTTCTGACTTGGTAATGACTGCCTTTCCATCTGTAGTCAGGAGAATATTAAAGCCCAGCTGTAACTGAGAAGGCCCATGCTCAAAAGGTATTTCCTCCACAGCATCTCCAACCATTCTCGAAAACTCCTTAATGAGAATCATTGCATTATTAATTGAACTTATGGATTTCTCTTCTACAGCTTTCGCAGATACGAGCGTCATCTTTATAGTGCCAGTTCCCGGAATATGCCCCAGTTCAGCTAAAATCGGTCTCACTTTCGCAGTTTCCGTATTGGATTTTTGATTTTCATCTTCACTATTGCTCTTGTCTTTATTAACAATGCTTTTAAGATTCATGTATTACCACCCCCAGGGTAATACAGGGACGTATGACAGAGAAAGAATACATCCCGGAAAGAGAGAATAAGATACATAAAATTGTATATAATTGGATAAATAAATACTGCTTTTTATTTTTAACTTTCTTCAGCTTTCTTTATATCCGGCCCTTCTTTTTTGTCCTGTACGACATATCCCAGTGCCTTTATTTTCTCCCTTATGGTATCGGAAGTTTTCCAGTCTTTCTTTTTTCGGGCAGCCTCACGTTCCTCCACAAGCCTGACAACTTCTTCCGGGATTTCCTCTCTGGCTGCCTGTGCAAAAAGGCCCAGGACATCCGAAAACTGCCTGTAAAGGGCATGGACTTTTTCCAGGACCACCCTGTTTTTTCCGGCTTCGAGGTATACGTTAGCTGTGCGCGAAAGTTCCCTGAAAACAGTCAGGGCCTTAGGCGCATTGAAATCATCTTCAAGGGCTTCCCTGAACTGGATCTCAAATTCAGGAAGGGATTTAAGGACCTCGCAGTCTCCTGGATATGGTTCATCTTCTGCATTTTCAAGGGCAAACTCAAGGTTATGGAGGGTCTCTTTAAGCCTCAGATAATTGTTTTTTGCATTTTCTGCAAAGGATTCGGAATAGTCCAGTTTTTTCCGGTAGTGAACTGAAAGGAACATGAAACGGACAACCTCGCCCCCGTACGTCTCAACTATCTCGGGCAGGGTGAAAACGTTTCCTTTGGACTTGCTCATCTTCTCCCCTTCAACTATCAGGTGCTCCCCATGAATCCAGTATAATGCGAAAGGCTTTCCGGTTGCACCTTCTGACTGGGCAATCTCATTTTCGTGGTGCGGGAAGATCAGGTCCACACCTCCTGTATGGATGTCCAGGGTCGGCCCAAAACTGTTCATTGCCATTACCGAGCATTCAATATGCCAGCCTGGACGGATTTTTCCCCACGGGCTTTCATAATAGATCCCCCTTTCAATTTCCTCAGGCGTTGAGGCTTTCAGTAGAGCAAAGTCCCTCGGGTTGTCCTTGTCATACTCGTCCACATCCACAGACGCGCCGATCAGGATGTCATCAAAATTGAGCTTTGAAAGCTTGCCGTAATCCGGAAAACCTGAAATCCTGTAATAGACAGACCCGCCTTTTTCATAAGCCAGCCCCTTTTCAATCAGTTTCCGTGCAAGCTCGATCATGCCGTCAACGTTTTCCGTAGCCCTTGGATATGCAAAAGCCCGCTTTATATTCAGCATGTCAAGCCCTTTAAAGAATTCTGCAGTGTATTTATACGTAAAGTCCTTGAGAGACATTCCGGCTGCTTTTGAGTCCCTGATAGTTTTGTCGTCTATATCCGTGATGTTCATTACGAGTTTTACCCTGTACCCCAGATACTCAAGAGTTCTGACTACATTGTCAGTCATCAGGAAAGTCCGGTAGTTCCCTATGTGAGGCATATTATAGACCGTGGGCCCGCAGGCATAAATCGAAACCTCACCTTCCTTTACAGGTTTGAATATTTCTTTTTCTCTTGTCAGGGTATTGTAGACTTGCAGCATTCGGCACGCCTCTGTTTATTTAATTATGGGAAAAATTAGCCCAATCCTCGATTAGCACTATCTGTTACTATTACTTCCAATTGCTTTATTACTTTTGCAGCTCGGGCAAAAACTCCTGAATAAAGAGCTTGAAATTCCCTGGCAAGAAAGGAGTCAGGAAAAGCCTTTTTCAAACACCGACACCCCAAGCCTTTCCAGGATTTTACCAAGCCGAAAAAGAGGAAGCCCAACCACATTAAAGAAATCCCCATCTACTTTTTCCACCAGCACCGCCCCTTTTCCCTGAGCTGCAAAAGCTCCTGCTTTATCAAGAGGCTCTCCCGTCCTTACATAGGCTGAAATCTGTTCTTTGCTTATTTTAGCCATCCAGACATTTGTTGATTCGAATTCACTGATTTCCTGCATGCTGTCAAGGTCCAGGACCGTGAGTCCGGTTATAACCTGAATCTCCCTCCCGCTCACCTTTTCCAGCATTTTTTCAGCATTTTCCGGAGAGCCGGGCTTTCCCAGAATTTCTCCATTATAGATAACCGACGTATCAGCAGATATTACAATTCCGGAATTGAAGTGTTTTGCCACATCCCTGGCTTTTTCTACGGAGTGCTTAAGGAGAACCTCTTCAGGGTTCAGGCCAGGCTGAGGAGGTTCTTCATAAGAACTTGGATAAACAAGAAATTTTTCTCCTATCAGCTGTTTAAGAAGTTCTTTTCGCCTGGGGGATGCAGACGCTAGAATTATCCTGCGCATAGGGGAAAGTCTGAATGGCTAGAATATATTTCTATGTATAATATCTCTATGCGTAAAAGATATCTCTATGCGTAAAAGCGAAAAAATGGTAAATTTTCGCTTATGAGGGGACGCTTTCAAAGAATTTCCGGACATTATACAGGTCTTCGGCTTTCCCAAGGAGGATGCAGGCATCATTTGCCTGAAGAAGGAAGTCTCCGGCTGGAGTAGGGAACATATCCAAACTCCTGCGAACTGATATAATAGTTAATCTATGCTTTTTCCTGAAATCCAGATCTGCAAGGGTTTTTCCATCGAACCTCGAGTCTTTTCCCACCTTGAGAACCTGAATATCGATTCCCGGAAGCCCGTCCTTTATACTGAACCCACTGTCAATGCTCGGGTCGACAACCAGTTTTCGCAGTCTTCTGTAGCCGTTAGCTCTCAAATCATTTACCATTTTTTCTATATCTTCCCTTGGAACAAGATACTTTTCAAGCAGGCGGACAAAGATCTCCACTGAAGTCTCGTAATCTTCGGGAATTATTTCATCCGCGCCAAGTTTGTTGAGCTGTTTCATTTCCTTCAGGTCATGCACCTTTGCAATTACACAGATGCTGGGATTCATCTCCTTTGCAGTCTCGACTATTTTCCTTGTAGTATCTGCATCAGACATACCAATAACAAGGACTCTTGCATATTTTATGCCTGCATACTCGAGTACGGCTCCAAGTGTTGCATCCCCATATTGTATTTGTTCCTCTTTTTCTCTTTCTTGCCTGACAATGTCAGGGTTAGATTCTATAATCACATAAGGTACGCCTGCAGTTTTTGCAGCTCTTGATATTGTTTTTCCGGAGAAACCAAACCCTACAACTATCACGTGATCTTTAATCTCAGGCTCGATATTTTTTTCTTCTTCAAAAGTTCCTGATAAACCCTGTACAAGTTTCATGCCCAAAACCGTATTTGAAGCTTTTTTTACAATGAAATCGGCAGACTTGTAAGAAGAATTGATCAAAAAGGGGGTTACTCCCATAGTAAGGATTGAGACTGCTAAAATTGTCTGGTAAGTTTCCTCTGTCAGGAGAGAATATTCCAGTCCTAACCTGGAAAGAACAAAAGCTAACTCGCCTATCTGTGAAAGTGCAATTCCTGTTAATATAGTTGTGCGGAGAGGGTACCCTAAAAGAAAGGATACAACCGTTCCTGCAATTGTTTTCAGGGTAATGACGCCGATTGTTGCAAGGATAAGAGTAGAAAAATTATCAAGCAAATAATTGACATTCAGAAGCGTGCCTACAGACACGAAGAAAAAACTCATAAACATGTCTTTTATGGGTGAAATATTACCCAATGCCTGATGGTTGTAAGAAGACCCTGATATAACTGTCCCGGCTAAAAAAGCCCCAAGAGCCAGAGATAACCCTATACTGGAAGTAAAGACAGCTGCTGACAAACAGATGAATAAAACACTGACAAGGAATAACTGTTTGCTACCTGTCCTGCCTACATAATAAAATATCCGGGGAACCAGAACTTTAGCACTCAGGATGAAAACCGCGATAATAAGGGAGCCTTTAAGAAATATACTGGAAAGTTCTACATCAAGACTCACAGAGTTTCCTGCAAGCATAGGAGTCACGAGGATCATAGGTACGATAGTCAGGTCCTGAAATACTAGAATTGCAAGTGAGGTTTTCCCATGAGGAGTAAAGATTTCGTTTCTATCCTGGAGAACTTTGAGTACTACTGCAGTACTGCTGTGTGAAAGCAGGATACACCCTATGAAGATAGAGGTGGCAGGACTGAAACCCAGAACCAGGCAGGCAATAGAAACGAAAACTGTCGTGAAGAAAAGATGAAGAGATCCTCCCATCAAAGCGTCTTTTTTCATTTTCCAGAGTTCACTTAAGGAAAGGTCAACTCCTATTGTAAAAAGTAGAAAGATCATACCAAGCTCGGAGTTTAAGTCTACCAGGTCAGACCCGCCTTTCAGAACTCCAAGCCCATAAGGGCCGATCAGCATTCCGGTTACAAGAAATCCCAGCACTGGAGGGATTTCAAATCTGGAGAATAGAGTAAGGATTAAAATAGCAAAGCCAAGGATTACATCAACATGTGCCAGTAGTATGGAAGAGTCCATCTCGTTTTGCGCCCCCATAATCAGAACAAAAAAATCTTAAAAGTTCTGAAAATGAATTTCTTGATTTTTCAAGGGGCATATAAATCAGAGTATAAGTTTTATACTCGCCCCCCTCAAATATTGTACACTGTAAATAAACAAATATATCAACAGATATAATATTTTTGGTAGGAAGTAGACAAATAGTGGAGAAAAAATTTTGTATTTAGAATCGAGCATTCAGGTTGTACTTTTTTCTCTATTGAATTCATTTTTCTCAATATTTCTACATGGAACTGTTATTATAGAAAACTGAGATAGGGCCGTTAAAAAAGAGACGCTGTTGATAAAACTAAAAATTGTATTTTCATGGGATAAAAATCCAGAAGTTCATAGAAGTTAATATTGTCTCTACAACCGTTCGTAATATTTAAAACAAATATTATAAAATACTTCAGACTTTTGCCCTAAAAAGTTCCCCTATATAAAGGATTTTGAGTGCTGACATTAAATAAGGTATTTTTTCTCGCCTATTTATTCCTTCAAACGACTTTTAAAATTTGTATTATAGAATTGACCAGATGCGCCATTTTCAATGGAAACTAATATATAAGGAAAATAGAATAAAATTAAATTGATAAAAACTGGATGATAAAAGTGTATAAGTAAAAAAATAGAAAAATAAGGGGGAAACATGAACGGAGTAAAAAGGCTAACAATAGTGTTCATAGCCGCTATGGTAGCACTGGTCGCCTTCATATCAAGTGCTTCTGCTGCCGCACCTGCACCTAACTACGGGAGTGGAATTACGGTCGATGGGAGTTATTCAGACTGGGATCTTAGTGCCGACTACTTTGCGGATATGTATCGCGCTGGAGACCCAACTAAGGTTGTGGAGTCAAAACTGTACCTGCGTTACAATTGCAATGAAAATGTAATGTATGCACTGGTATTGGCTGAAGATAGAGCCCAAGCCTTGGAACAGGCTGGAAATGCCTGGATTGCAATTGATACCACAAGTAACAAGGTTGTTACAGGAGGAAGTGGCGATGATGGGGTTCCTCCAGATTTTCAGTGGGTCTACGACACCTCTGGAACCCTGATAGGTTACGAAGCTTCCTTTGCAATTGATGAAGGCACCTATAAGATACTTGCACATATTGAAGTGTTTGACGACGGTAAAGAACAGACATCT
>ENA-UOOK01004539-UOOK01004539.1-fermentation-metagenome-genome-assembly--contig:-NODE-4539-length-14796-cov-7.963164_pt1 | contig 14796 bp, 7 predicted proteins | sample MGYA00245777_ERZ724023 | MGnify/ENA primary metagenome ERZ724023 (study PRJEB28704, sample SAMN03018312) | fermentation metagenome | biome: anthropogenic terrestrial biome; feature: soil; material...
GTTGAAATTTTCGCTCAAACCTGTTATGCTCTAAGAGCTTTTTATTTTGTTGCACAACTTAATTTTAAAGCAAAAAGCTGGAGCAGCCAACCCCTTTCGGGGTGACTGCTCCGACTCTTTTTCAGAGGCATTTTGCAACAGCCCCCTGTTTATGGAATTCCGGTTAATTCCACCGTAAGGTGAACCGGCACGAGAGAACTTCTGCGTCCAGGCGGTATTTCTGAGAAAGCTGCGGCCCGCAGCTGTTGGAACCCACGCCGCTCTGGGCGCCGTCAATGCAAAGGACGGTGCAGCCGCAGGGCTTCAGCTCAAAATTGTGCGCCCTGCGTTCCAGTTCTTCCTGCGTGTAGCGGGAAGCATTGAAGCAAAAGCCGCGTCCCGTAACGCGCAGGGTGTCTCCTCCCCCGGCCAGCCGAAGATAGGAGCAGTTCCAGCGGGAGCCGCTTTCCTGCGGGCGGATGTAATCGGTGAACAGCCCGTCCACGGTGTTCCGGAACAGCCCCAGCCGGCACGCGCGGTGCTTGTCAATATAGCTTTCATCCGGCCCGAAGCCGAAATACGTCGCTTCCCGGAAGGAGTTCGGCAGGAACAGCCGCACGCCGAACCGCGGCAGAAACGGGAAGGCGCGGTCCCGGACTGCGCCGAGGTCGGCCTCCACCGTTCCGTCGGCCCAAACGGTATACCGGGCGTTCACGGTCATAATCTTCTGGCGGAACAGCGGTTCCAGCGCAAATTCACAGTTCACGACGGCGCGGCCCGGCAGGCTTTGTGCCTCCGTATGGTATACGCGGACCGCAGCGCGGTCGTATCCGGCTTCCTTCCACTGGGCCTTTATATTCCGGTCGTTATCCGTCGGTGCGCGCCAGATATTGTACTCCATCGGCTTTTCGAAGCACGGCCGCCCATTCCGTTCCATGGAGGTAAACGTCCCCTTCAGTTTGGAAAAACGGCAGGTAAAATTCGCCGACTTCAGGGTATACCCAGTTTCGTCTTCGCTGACGCTGACCGTCCCGGCTTCGGGTTCCGGCAGATCCGCCGTGTAGCTGCCGCCCAGGACGAACTGGTCAAACCCAAGCTCGTACCCTTTCGGTGCATACGGCAAGTCATGTTTCTGCCGGGAAGAAAAGCGGATCAGCGTAATCCCTTTGCCCGGAATTTCCGGGTGAAGATCAAATTCCAGGCTTCCGTGGGCGGGAATGTCCGGGCTTTCCAGCCTGCCGGAGGCGATTTCCGTTTCGGTTTCTCCCCGGCAGTTTGTAACGCTCCAGAATATGTCTGCAAAATCTTTCAGGTTTGCAAAGTCAAGGCAGTTTTTCAGGAGGTACCAGCCGGGCTTTTCCCCGCGGAAAATCCGGACCGGGCGCAGAACGTTCTTATATTCGCGCAGGCTGTCCGAAAATTTGCGGTCGGGCGGCACAAGGCCGTCCACGCAGAAATTCCCATCATTCGGGAAATCACCGAAATCGCCGCCGTACAGGAAGCGCTTTCTTCCGTCCGGCGCCGTGCCGTCCTGCACGGCGTGGTCGCACCATTCCCACACGCAGCCGCCCAGAAACGCGGGGTTCCGGTAAATCAGGCTCCAGTAATCCTCCAGGTCGCCCGGCCCATTGCCCATGGCGTGGGAGTATTCGCACATGATGTACGGCTTTTTGCGCGGCACACTCAGCTTTTCCTTTACGCTTTCCAGGGATGGGTACATGCTGCTTTCCATGTCAATATGGGACGTGTCGCGTCCCGGTTCATGGATGCTTTGGTAATGGATCAGGCGTGTGCCGTCGTACTCTTTGGCCCATTTGGCGGCGGCGATAAAATTCGTGCCGTAGCCGGCTTCGTTCCCCAGTGACCAGATCAGGACGCTGGGGCGGTTTTTGTCCCGCGTTACATTCCGCTTCATGCGGTCGAGCGTTGCGGCGGCGAAGCGTCTGTCATCCGCCAGAAGGTTGATGTTACGGAACGTGGGCGGATAGATTTCCGTTGTCCCGTGGGATTCCACATCCGCTTCCGCAATCAGGTAAAAACCGTATTGGTCGCATAGCTGCGGAAAAACAGGGGCATTGGGGTAATGGCTGGTGCGGATAGCGTTGATGTTCGCCTGCTTCATCAGTTTCAGGTCTGTTTCCATCTGTTCCCGCGTAACGGCAAAGCCCGTGACGGGGTCGGAATCGTGTCGGTTGACCCCTTTGATTTTAATCGGGGAGCCGTTCAGGTACACAACGGCGTTCTTTACGGCCAGTTCCCGCACACCGACGCGTTCGGAGATCGCTTCACCGTCCGTTTCAAAGGTCATCCGGTACAGGTACGGGTTCTCTGCGCTCCAGAGCACGGGGCTTTTCAGCGAAAAACACACGCCGGACATCCCTTCTGCGGTTTGCAGCAGGTTTCCGTCTGCATCCAGCAGACGGACGCGGACGGTCTGGGGCTTTCCGCAGAACTCGAACGCGGCGGAAATTTGTGCCCCGCTGTCCGTCAGGTGCGTTGTTACCCGGTAATCGCGGATATGGTTCTGCGGCCGGTGCAGCAGGTACACGTCGCGGAAAATGCCGGACATCCGCAGTTTGTCCTGGTCTTCCAGATAGGAGCCCGCGCACCATTTCAGCACAACGGCGCACAGGGAGTTTTCGCCCGGATGCACAAAATCCGTCACGTCAAATTCACCCGTGCTGTGGGAGACTGTGTCATATCCCGCAAACTTGCCGTTGATCCAAAGGTACAGGCAGGAATCTACGCCCTCAAAATTGAGGTAATGGCGCATCCCGTGGGTTTCCGGGCCGATCTGAAAAGTCCGGCGGTACAGGCCGCACGGGTTTTCCAGCGGAACGCGGGGCGGGTCGTACGGGAACGGGTAGCGCACGTTCGTGTACTGATGATGGTCGTAGCCGTGCATCTGCCATACGGACGGAACGGGAATGATATCCATATCTCCGTCGTCGTAGCCGGGCTGCAGCATTTCTTCCCGCAGATCAAACGGGCCGGCAAAATAGGCGAACTTCCATTGGCCATTCAAAAGGGTCATACGATCCGAACGGCCCTTTTCCGCTTTTTCCGCGTTGGAAGCAGGCAGGTAATAGGCCCTGTCCCTCTCTGTGCGGACGCGTGTAACCGCTGGGTCTTCGTAGTAAGGTTCCAGTTTCATAGTTAGAATTCTCCTTCCGCAGGGCGGCACTTTAATAAATTCTATCATAAGGCATGGGTTTCGTTTTTTCAACCGGTACAGAGATTAATGTCAGCCGAATTAAAAAAGCGCCCGCGCTTCCCGCGCAGACGCACAAACCAGATCCGGTTCTTCCGCAGCCGGAACAGGCCGCTTTTCAGCTTTGAGCCAAACGGAACTGTTCCCGCAGATCCCCGGCTCCGGAGCGAAGGGCCACGGAATCGCCGCCTTCGGTCTGTTCCGGCCCGTTCCCGAGCGTAATTTTCGGGGGGCGGATATCACACCGGCAGTCGGTTTCCGACAGGGCGGAAACCGCGTTCCCGCTGATGATGTTGGCCATCTCGCCGAGCATGGAAGTCGCAAAGTCGTCCACCTGCGAAATGTCCATGCCGGAAAGGGTTTTGACAATATTCAGCGTGGTTGCCTGCGGAAAACGAAAAACAACGTCCCCAGAGTAATCCCCGGTCAGACTGATGGTAACGGTCACGTCTTTGCCCGCATCTGCTTTTTCCGGGCTGTCCGCGCGGGTAATTTCCATATCCAGCATACTCTTAAAGACGCTTTTTGTTGCGTCGTAAAATGGTTTTTCAACGGTTCTTTTCGGCTCTGCCATTTCATGCACCTTCCTTTTTTACGTACCGGCTCATTTTGAGATCCGTGGCAACCACATGGTTGATCAGCCAGGCCAGCAGCTTCCCTGCAAATTTCTGCACGTCCCGTTCGGGATACCCGTTTTTTTCAAAGTCTGCTGCGCACTGTATGACATAATTCGTAAAGTCTTGGTGGATCTGATGGTGCTTTTCCCTTTCGGGGTACCCGATCTGCTTCTGATACACTTCTTCCGCAGCAAAATGGTCCACGACATAGTTCTGCATGAAGGCCATAGTCTTCTTTATTTCCGGCAGTTTTTCTGCCCATTCGCCGTCTTTCCGCAGGGCGGCCACAAACTGTTCCACCCGGTCGAACAGCTCTTTGTGCTGCCTGTCTACCAGCGGAATGCCGATCCGGTATTTTTCTTTCCACATCATCCTGTAATCAGCTCCTAAAGCAAAATAACTTTGTACAATATAATAATGATTACTATTATTATAATCAATCATCAGGGGCTTGTCAACCCTGCGGTGGCCGCGGGGCGCAAAAATGCGCTTCCCGGGCGGTGCAGTCCGCTCAAAGAAGCGCATCGGATTTTTTTTACAGGGCCCGGCGCCCGAAGAAATCGTCTGCCTGACTGACAGGCATGGGTTTCGCGTAACGGAAACCCTGGATTTTGTTGCAGCCGCACTGCCGCGCGAAATTGTCGTGTTCGGCGGTTTCTACGCCTTCGGCAGTCACGCCGAGATTAATTTTGCGAAATATTTTAGTCAGTTCCCGGATGACAATGCTGCACCGTTCATTTCCAATCGAATCCCAGATCAGGCTTTTATCCAGTTTGATTTCGTCGAACGGCAGGTCGATCACGTCCGTAATATTGGAATACCCCGTTCCAAAATCGTCCAGGGCAAGCTGGATTCCGGCGGTGCTCAGCTCCCGGATTTTCTGCCCTGCCTGGACGAAATTGCTGATAAGCGTGCTCTCCGTTACCTCCAGCCGGATCCGGTTGGGGGAAATGGAATTTCTGCGGATGATATCCAGAAGCTGAGACACGGCATTCTGCTGCATCAGCTGCACAACGGAGAGATTCACAGAAATCGAGTCGATATCAATCCGGCAGGAAAGAAGGTAGCGGATGTATTCGCAGACCTTCTCCAGGACCATGCTGCCGATGCTGACGATCAGCCCGTCCTGCTCTGCTACGGGAATGAAACATTCCGGCGGAATAAATTTTCCCGTATCGTCCTTTAGGCGCAGGAGGGCTTCCGCTTCGGTAAACTTGCCGTCGCAAATCGTATACAGAGGCTGGTAGTAAATCTCAAACCTGTCGTTTTTTAAGGACCGGTACAGAAGATCTTCCAGGGCAAACCGGTTTTGGAGCTTGTCCAGCATCGGGCCCTTTGCCGGTATATTGCCGATTCCACCGTAGTTCCGCACAAGAAAATCTCTAAAAGACCTGTTTTTGTCAGACATAGCTATCACCCTTCGGTTTCGATTCCGCCCGAGGCGAATATCTTTTTCGCTTTCCAGTCGGTAATTTGCCCTAAAGAGTCAGATGTCATACGGCAGTCATTTATACAGATCAAATCATAAAAAGGTATAATCTGCCATAATTATACTCCTTTAGAGACAAAAAGTACAGCGGGATGAAACGGTTTTATAGTATATTTCCACGGGACGGAAGAAAAATACTATACGGGGTGAAGCGGATGAAAACCAAAAAAGTCCTTTCAATTGTGGGAATTTCGCTGCTGGTGCTGGTGCTGGGGGGCATGTCTGTTTATGGCTTCTTGCAGGCAGAGCGCTACCGGCGCGACCTGCAGTACGGGTACAAGCGCTCTCTGAACGATCTGAGCGACTGTGTGGGAAATATTGAAACCGCACTCGACAAAGCGTCCTATGCCAACACCGCGACCGAGCAAAACGGACTGGCGGCGGAGCTGATGCGGGAATCCAGCCTGGCGGCGGCGTCGCTGGCGGCACTGCCGTCCGACGACCCTGAGCTGGACAACGTCAGTAAATTTGTCACGCAGGTCGGGGATTTTTCCATGGTGCTGTCCCGCAAGATCTCCGGCGGGCAGAAAATCACGCAGGATGAGTACAAAACCATGAAGAGTCTGGAATCTTATTCCCAAAAACTAACCCAGGATATGGGCAACGTCGATCTGGACAGCACAATCAGCACAAAAAATTTCAGCCGGTCCATGAAAGACACGGCCAAGGATTTCGCTAATTTTCCAACGTTGATTTATGACGGCCCATTTTCTGACAATGTGACCCACCAGAAGCCCAAACTCACGCAGAGGAAAGAATCCATCCTGCAGGGGAACGCGCAGAATATTGCCGCGGGTTTTCTGAATGTGCCGCAGGGGCAGCTTACGCATACGCAGGATACGGCCGGCAATCTGCCCTGTTACAATTTCACGGCGGACGGGGGGCGCGTGCGTATTTCCGTTACCAAGCAGGGCGGCTTTATTTCGGAAATATCCGATTCCCGGGAATCGGGCGAACAAAAACTGGATTATGAAGCGGCGTCCCAGAAAGCGCGCGCGTTCCTGCAGAGCCGCGGAATTCAGGATATGAAGGAAAGCTACTATATTATTTCCGACGGCATCTGCCTGATCAATTACGCCTATGTGCAGGATGAGGTTGTCTGCTACCCTGATCTTGTTAAAGTCGGCATCGCTCTGGACACCGGAGGAATTGTGCGGTTTCAGGCCACAGGGTATATTATGAACCACACAAAGCGCAGTTCTTCCGCAAAGCTTACGGCAGAGCAGGCGCAGAAAAACGTCAGCCGCAGCCTTACCGTTCAGCAGTCCCGGCTGGCCCTTATCCCCACCTCCGGCCTGAACGAAGTCCTCACCTACGAGTTTCTCTGTTCCGGCACACAGAAGGAGCGCGTCCTTGTTTACATCAATGCCAGTACCGGATATGAGGAAAATATTCTCATCCTTCAGCAGTCTGATCAGGGCATTTTGACCCGGTAGGCAGGGCCGTTACCGGGCAAACAGAATTTCGGGGGTAAGCGCGTCGGAAAGAAGGAACCCCTTTGGGGTGAAACAGAAGCCGTTCCCGGCGCAGTGAGTCAGGCCGGCCGTTTCGTACCGGCGGGCGGCCCGTTTGAGCCGCTCCGGCACGGGAAACCCGAACCGCGCGCGGCAGGCTTCATCCGTCAGCCCTTCTGCCAGGCGCATCCGCAGCATGGCAAACTCATCAAAATCCCCGCCGGAGCCGTCCGGGACGGCCGGATCCCCGCGCAGAAACCCCGCCATGCCGCGTTCAAAATGGAACCGCTTCCCTTCCAGAAAAGAATGCGCCGAGGGGCCGAGCCCGAGGTATTCTTCGCAGCGCCAGTATTTCAGGTTGTGGCGGCTCCGGAAACCAGGGCGGGCAAAATTGGAAATCTCGTACTGCCGGTAACCGTGCTGTCCCAGCAGGCGGCAGGCAGAAAGATACCGTTCCGCCGCCGCGTCTTCATCCGGAAGCCGCAGTGCGCCGCGGTTTTTCCAGTAGGCCGTATGCGGTTCGATCTGGAGCAGATAAGCCGAAACGTGCTGAACGCCCAGCCGCGCGCAGAAATCCACCGACCGGGCAAGGCTTTCCTCCGTTTGGTCCTGCACGGCCAGCATCAGGTCGAGGGAGATGCTGCCGAACCCGGCTTCCTGCGCGTCCCGGACGGCGCGTTCTGCCTGTTCCGCAGTATGCGTACGCCCCAGCAGCTTCAGTTCGGCGCCGTTCGCGGACTGGAGGCCGAGCGAAAGCCGGTTTACCCCCGCCGCGCGGATTTCCCGGAAAAAGCCCGGGGAAACCGAATCGGGATTTGCTTCCACCGTGATTTCGGCGTTTTCCAGCCCGAAGCCCGCGCGCGCGGCTTCCGCAAGGCGCCGTATCCGCCGCCCGCCGAGAAGGCTGGGCGTCCCGCCGCCGAAATACAGCGTGTCCGCGGGACGCCCGATTTTTTTTGATTCATATTGTATTTGGCCAATCATCCGATCCGTATAATCGTCCATCATACCGTCCGTGCAGCGGACCGAATAAAAATCGCAGTACGGGCATTTTCCCCGGCAGAACGGGACGTGGAAATACAGGCCGATGCTATTCATCCAGTTTCAGGACGCTCAGGAAGGCGTCCTTGGGGATTTCCACCGAACCAATCTGACGCATCCGTTTTTTGCCTTCCTTCTGTTTTTCCAGCAGTTTCTTTTTACGTGAAATATCGCCGCCGTAGCATTTGGCCAGCACGTCTTTGCGCAGGGCCTTCACGGTTTCCCGTGCAATGACGCGCCCGCCGATGCACGCCTGGACGGGGATCTCAAACAGCTGGCGGGGAATTTTGTCCCGCAGTTTTTCCACCATCCGGCGGGCGCGCGGGTAGGCTTTGTCGGAATGGATGATAAAGGAAAGCGCATCCACCGGTTCCCCGTTCAGCAGAATGTCGAGCCTCACCAGATTGCTCCTGCGGTAACCCGAAAGTGTGTAGTCCAGTGAAGCGTACCCGCGTGTGCGGCTCTTGAGCGCATCGAAGAAGTCATAGATGATTTCGTTGAGAGGAATTTCGTAGTGCAGCTCCGTGCGGGAGGCGTCCAGGTACTGCATGCCCTGATACTCGCCGCGGCGAGTATCAGGGCATGCAGTACCTGGACGCCTCCCGCACGGAGCTGCACTACGAAATTCCTCTCAACGAAATCATCTATGACTTCTTCGATGCGCTCAAGAGCCGCACACGCGGGTACGCTTCACTGGACTACACACTTTCGGGTTACCGCAGGAGCAATCTGGTGAGGCTCGACATTCTGCTGAACGGGGAACCGGTGGATGCGCTTTCCTTTATCATCCATTCCGACAAAGCCTACCCGCGCGCCCGCCGGATGGTGGAAAAACTGCGGGACAAAATTCCCCGCCAGCTGTTTGAGATCCCCGTCCAGGCGTGCATCGGCGGGCGCGTCATTGCACGGGAAACCGTGAAGGCCCTGCGCAAAGACGTGCTGGCCAAATGCTACGGCGGCGATATTTCACGTAAAAAGAAACTGCTGGAAAAACAGAAGGAAGGCAAAAAACGGATGCGTCAGATTGGTTCGGTGGAAATCCCCAAGGACGCCTTCCTGAGCGTCCTGAAACTGGATGAATAGCATCGGCCTGTATTTCCACGTCCCGTTCTGCCGGGGAAAATGCCCGTACTGCGATTTTTATTCGGTCCGCTGCACGGACGGTATGATGGACGATTATACGGATCGGATGATTGGCCAAATACAATATGAATCAAAAAAAATCGGGCGTCCCGCGGACACGCTGTATTTCGGCGGCGGGACGCCCAGCCTTCTCGGCGGGCGGCGGATACGGCGCCTTGCGGAAGCCGCGCGCGCGGGCTTCGGGCTGGAAAACGCCGAAATCACGGTGGAAGCAAATCCCGATTCGGTTTCCCCGGGCTTTTTCCGGGAAATCCGCGCGGCGGGGGTAAACCGGCTTTCGCTCGGCCTCCAGTCCGCGAACGGCGCCGAACTGAAGCTGCTGGGGCGTACGCATACTGCGGAACAGGCAGAACGCGCCGTCCGGGACGCGCAGGAAGCCGGGTTCGGCAGCATCTCCCTCGACCTGATGCTGGCCGTGCAGGACCAAACGGAGGAAAGCCTTGCCCGGTCGGTGGATTTCTGCGCGCGGCTGGGCGTTCAGCACGTTTCGGCTTATCTGCTCCAGATCGAACCGCATACGGCCTACTGGAAAAACCGCGGCGCACTGCGGCTTCCGGATGAAGACGCGGCGGCGGAACGGTATCTTTCTGCCTGCCGCCTGCTGGGACAGCACGGTTACCGGCAGTACGAGATTTCCAATTTTGCCCGCCCTGGTTTCCGGAGCCGCCACAACCTGAAATACTGGCGCTGCGAAGAATACCTCGGGCTCGGCCCCTCGGCGCATTCTTTTCTGGAAGGGAAGCGGTTCCATTTTGAACGCGGCATGGCGGGGTTTCTGCGCGGGGATCCGGCCGTCCCGGACGGCTCCGGCGGGGATTTTGATGAGTTTGCCATGCTGCGGATGCGCCTGGCAGAAGGGCTGACGGATGAAGCCTGCCGCGCGCGGTTCGGGTTTCCCGTGCCGGAGCGGCTCAAACGGGCCGCCCGCCGGTACGAAACGGCCGGCCTGACTCACTGCGCCGGGAACGGCTTCTGTTTCACCCCAAAGGGGTTCCTTCTTTCCGACGCGCTTACCCCCGAAATTCTGTTTGCCCGGTAACGGCCCTGCCTACCGGGTCAAAATGCCCTGATCAGACTGCTGAAGGATGAGAATATTTTCCTCATATCCGGTACTGGCATTGATGTAAACAAGGACGCGCTCCTTCTGTGTGCCGGAACAGAGAAACTCGTAGGTGAGGACTTCGTTCAGGCCGGAGGTGGGGATAAGGGCCAGCCGGGACTGCTGAACGGTAAGGCTGCGGCTGACGTTTTTCTGCGCCTGCTCTGCCGTAAGCTTTGCGGAAGAACTGCGCTTTGTGTGGTTCATAATATACCCTGTGGCCTGAAACCGCACAATTCCTCCGGTGTCCAGAGCGATGCCGACTTTAACAAGATCAGGGTAGCAGACAACCTCATCCTGCACATAGGCGTAATTGATCAGGCAGATGCCGTCGGAAATAATATAGTAGCTTTCCTTCATATCCTGAATTCCGCGGCTCTGCAGGAACGCGCGCGCTTTCTGGGACGCCGCTTCATAATCCAGTTTTTGTTCGCCCGATTCCCGGGAATCGGATATTTCCGAAATAAAGCCGCCCTGCTTGGTAACGGAAATACGCACGCGCCCCCCGTCCGCCGTGAAATTGTAACAGGGCAGATTGCCGGCCGTATCCTGCGTATGCGTAAGCTGCCCCTGCGGCACATTCAGAAAACCCGCGGCAATATTCTGCGCGTTCCCCTGCAGGATGGATTCTTTCCTCTGCGTGAGTTTGGGCTTCTGGTGGGTCACATTGTCAGAAAATGGGCCGTCATAAATCAACGTTGGAAAATTAGCGAAATCCTTGGCCGTGTCTTTCATGGACCGGCTGAAATTTTTTGTGCTGATTGTGCTGTCCAGATCGACGTTGCCCATATCCTGGGTTAGTTTTTGGGAATAAGATTCCAGACTCTTCATGGTTTTGTACTCATCCTGCGTGATTTTCTGCCCGCCGGAGATCTTGCGGGACAGCACCATGGAAAAATCCCCGACCTGCGTGACAAATTTACTGACGTTGTCCAGCTCAGGGTCGTCGGACGGCAGTGCCGCCAGCGACGCCGCCGCCAGGCTGGATTCCCGCATCAGCTCCGCCGCCAGTCCGTTTTGCTCGGTCGCGGTGTTGGCATAGGACGCTTTGTCGAGTGCGGTTTCAATATTTCCCACACAGTCGCTCAGATCGTTCAGAGAGCGCTTGTACCCGTACTGCAGGTCGCGCCGGTAGCGCTCTGCCTGCAAGAAGCCATAAACAGACATGCCCCCCAGCACCAGCACCAGCAGCGAAATTCCCACAATTGAAAGGACTTTTTTGGTTTTCATCCGCTTCACCCCGTATAGTATTTTTCTTCCGTCCCGTGGAAATATACTATAAAACCGTTTCATCCCGCTGTACTTTTTGTCTCTAAAGGAGTATAATTATGGCAGATTATACCTTTTTATGATTTGATCTGTATAAATGACTGCCGTATGACATCTGACTCTTTAGGGCAAATTACCGACTGGAAAGCGAAAAAGATATTCGCCTCGGGCGGAATCGAAACCGAAGGGTGATAGCTATGTCTGACAAAAACAGGTCTTTTAGAGATTTTCTTGTGCGGAACTACGGTGGAATCGGCAATATACCGGCAAAGGGCCCGATGCTGGACAAGCTCCAAAACCGGTTTGCCCTGGAAGATCTTCTGTACCGGTCCTTAAAAAACGACAGGTTTGAGATTTACTACCAGCCTCTGTATACGATTTGCGACGGCAAGTTTACCGAAGCGGAAGCCCTCCTGCGCCTAAAGGACGATACGGGAAAATTTATTCCGCCGGAATGTTTCATTCCCGTAGCAGAGCAGGACGGGCTGATCGTCAGCATCGGCAGCATGGTCCTGGAGAAGGTCTGCGAATACATCCGCTACCTTCTTTCCTGCCGGATTGATATCGACTCGATTTCTGTGAATCTCTCCGTTGTGCAGCTGATGCAGCAGAATGCCGTGTCTCAGCTTCTGGATATCATCCGCAGAAATTCCATTTCCCCCAACCGGATCCGGCTGGAGGTAACGGAGAGCACGCTTATCAGCAATTTCGTCCAGGCAGGGCAGAAAATCCGGGAGCTGAGCACCGCCGGAATCCAGCTTGCCCTGGACGATTTTGGAACGGGGTATTCCAATATTACGGACGTGATCGACCTGCCGTTCGACGAAATCAAACTGGATAAAAGCCTGATCTGGGATTCGATTGGAAATGAACGGTGCAGCATTGTCATCCGGGAACTGACTAAAATATTTCGCAAAATTAATCTCGGCGTGACTGCCGAAGGCGTAGAAACCGCCGAACACGACAATTTCGCGCGGCAGTGCGGCTGCAACAAAATCCAGGGTTTCCGTTACGCGAAACCCATGCCTGTCAGTCAGGCAGACGATTTCTTCGGGCGCCGGGCCCTGTAAAAAAAATCCGATGCGCTTCTTTGAGCGGACTGCACCGCCCGGGAAGCGCATTTTTGCGCCCCGCGGCCACCGCAGGGTTGACAAGCCCCTGATGATTGATTATAATAATAGTAATCATTATTATATTGTACAAAGTTATTTTGCTTTAGGAGCTGATTACAGGATGATGTGGAAAGAAAAATACCGGATCGGCATTCCGCTGGTAGACAGGCAGCACAAAGAGCTGTTCGACCGGGTGGAACAGTTTGTGGCCGCCCTGCGGAAAGACGGCGAATGGGCAGAAAAACTGCCGGAAATAAAGAAGACTATGGCCTTCATGCAGAACTATGTCGTGGACCATTTTGCTGCGGAAGAAGTGTATCAGAAGCAGATCGGGTACCCCGAAAGGGAAAAGCACCATCAGATCCACCAAGACTTTACGAATTATGTCATACAGTGCGCAGCAGACTTTGAAAAAAACGGGTATCCCGAACGGGACGTGCAGAAATTTGCAGGGAAGCTGCTGGCCTGGCTGATCAACCATGTGGTTGCCACGGATCTCAAAATGAGCCGGTACGTAAAAAAGGAAGGTGCATGAAATGGCAGAGCCGAAAAGAACCGTTGAAAAACCATTTTACGACGCAACAAAAAGCGTCTTTAAGAGTATGCTGGATATGGAAATTACCCGCGCGGACAGCCCGGAAAAAGCAGATGCGGGCAAAGACGTGACCGTTACCATCAGTCTGACCGGGGATTACTCTGGGGACGTTGTTTTTCGTTTTCCGCAGGCAACCACGCTGAATATTGTCAAAACCCTTTCCGGCATGGACATTTCGCAGGTGGACGACTTTGCGACTTCCATGCTCGGCGAGATGGCCAACATCATCAGCGGGAACGCGGTTTCCGCCCTGTCGGAAACCGACTGCCGGTGTGATATCCGCCCCCCGAAAATTACGCTCGGGAACGGGCCGGAACAGACCGAAGGCGGCGATTCCGTGGCCCTTCGCTCCGGAGCCGGGGATCTGCGGGAACAGTTCCGTTTGGCTCAAAGCTGAAAAGCGGCCTGTTCCGGCTGCGGAAGAACCGGATCTGGTTTGTGCGTCTGCGCGGGAAGCGCGGGCGCTTTTTTAATTCGGCTGACATTAATCTCTGTACCGGTTGAAAAAACGAAACCCATGCCTTATGATAGAATTTATTAAAGTGCCGCCCTGCGGAAGGAGAATTCTAACTATGAAACTGGAACCTTACTACGAAGACCCAGCGGTTACACGCGTCCGCACAGAGAGGGACAGGGCCTATTACCTGCCTGCTTCCAACGCGGAAAAAGCGGAAAAGGGCCGTTCGGATCGTATGACCCTTTTGAATGGCCAATGGAAGTTCGCCTATTTTGCCGGCCCGTTTGATCTGCGGGAAGAAATGCTGCAGCCCGGCTACGACGACGGAGATATGGATATCATTCCCGTTCCGTCCGTATGGCAGATGCACGGCTACGACCATCATCAGTACACGAACGTGCGCTACCCGTTCCCGTACGACCCGCCCCGCGTTCCGCTGGAAAACCCGTGCGGCCTGTACCGCCGGACTTTTCAGATCGGCCCGGAAACCCACGGGATGCGCCATTACCTCAATTTTGAGGGCGTAGATTCCTGCCTGTACCTTTGGATCAACGGCAAGTTTGCGGGATATGACACAGTCTCCCACAGCACGGGTGAATTTGACGTGACGGATTTTGTGCATCCGGGCGAAAACTCCCTGTGCGCCGTTGTGCTGAAATGGTGCGCGGGCTCCTATCTGGAAGACCAGGACAAACTGCGGATGTCCGGCATTTTCCGCGACGTGTACCTGCTGCACCGGCCGCAGAACCATATCCGCGATTACCGGGTAACAACGCACCTGACGGACAGCGGGGCACAAATTTCCGCCGCGTTCGAGTTCTGCGGAAAGCCCCAGACCGTCCGCGTCCGTCTGCTGGATGCAGACGGAAACCTGCTGCAAACCGCAGAAGGGATGTCCGGCGTGTGTTTTTCGCTGAAAAGCCCCGTGCTCTGGAGCGCAGAGAACCCGTACCTGTACCGGATGACCTTTGAAACGGACGGTGAAGCGATCTCCGAACGCGTCGGTGTGCGGGAACTGGCCGTAAAGAACGCCGTTGTGTACCTGAACGGCTCCCCGATTAAAATCAAAGGGGTCAACCGACACGATTCCGACCCCGTCACGGGCTTTGCCGTTACGCGGGAACAGATGGAAACAGACCTGAAACTGATGAAGCAGGCGAACATCAACGCTATCCGCACCAGCCATTACCCCAATGCCCCTGTTTTTCCGCAGCTATGCGACCAATACGGTTTTTACCTGATTGCGGAAGCGGATGTGGAATCCCACGGGACAACGGAAATCTATCCGCCCACGTTCCGTAACATCAACCTTCTGGCGGATGACAGACGC
>ENA-UOOK01004540-UOOK01004540.1-fermentation-metagenome-genome-assembly--contig:-NODE-4540-length-14794-cov-5.487618_pt1 | contig 14794 bp, 16 predicted proteins | sample MGYA00245777_ERZ724023 | MGnify/ENA primary metagenome ERZ724023 (study PRJEB28704, sample SAMN03018312) | fermentation metagenome | biome: anthropogenic terrestrial biome; feature: soil; material...
TTATCGCAAATATGCTTAAAATTAAACCTTTATTAGAGTTTTCTCAAGATGGCCACCTATTTGCGAAGAAAAATATTAGAACATTTAATAAAACTTTGCTTGCAGTTGTTGATGCCGTCGTTGAAAAAGTTGCTTCAGATAAAACTGAAATACATGTTTTATACACTAACAACACTGATGATCTTAATAAGACTATTGCTTTAATAAAAGAAAAATTACCAAACAACGAAATTAAAACATTCACCCTATCACCTACAATTGTTGCCCATGTTGGCTTAGCTGTAATTGGTGTAGGATGGATAAACTTATAAAAACCTGGAGGAAAAAATAATGTTTGATAAAGTAGCTAATATAATCTCTAAAGGATTAAATATAAATAAAAAAGATATTAAATTGGAGTCGCACTTACAAGATGATTTAGGTGCTGACTCATTAGATGCTGTCGATTTAATTATGACTATTGAAGATGAATTTGGAATTACTGTTCCAGATGATGATGCTCAAAATTTTAAAACAGTTGGGGATATCGTTTCATTCCTAGAACAAAACAATTAATTGGGTTTTGATGAGACGAATAATTAGTAAAACTATTCGTCTTTTTAAATAGAATTGAGGAGGAAATATGGATTTCAAACAAATACAAACGATAATAAAGGACTTTGAAGAATCTAATTTAACGATATTAGAAATTGAAAAAGATAACTTTAAAATTCGTTTAAGCAAAAATAATGATACAGTTTTTGTAAAACATCAAAATGAGGAAGTTATCGCTGCTTCCGAGCCTGAGGTGACATTTCCGGGTGAAGGCGTTACTGAAGTAAAGTCTCCATTAGTTGGTACTTTTTATACTTCGGATAGTCCTGATAATGAGCCATTTGTTACTGTTGGCAGTCAAGTCGTTGTAGGACAAAAACTATGCATCATTGAGGCAATGAAAATTATGAATGAGATAACTTCTCCAATTAGTGGTACAGTTACGAGAATTATTCCTCAAAACGGTGTTGCTGTTGGCTTTGACCAAGTTTTAATGACAATCGTCTAAAGGGGATATTATGGCTAATAAAATTTTAATTGCTAATAGAGGAGAAATTGCTGTTAGGATTATTCGCGCTTGCAAGGAGCTAGGTATTGCTTGTGTAGCCGTTTATTCTACAGCTGATAAAGATAGCCTCCATGTGAAACTTGCTGATGAGGCTATTTGTATTGGTGGAGAACCGAGTAGTGCCAGTTATTTAAATATGAACAATATTATTTCCGCAGCGATTGCAACTGGTTGTAATGCAATCCACCCTGGATACGGATTTTTATCAGAGAATGAAAAATTCGTCGAAATAGTTGAAAAATGTAATATTAAATTTATTGGCCCTCGCAGTGATTCTATTTCTAGGTTAGGAAACAAAGCTGAGGCAAGAAAAATCGCAAAAACTAATTTAGTTCCCATAGTTCCTGGTTCTGATATCATTAACAGTTTAGAGGAGGCTATCGAAGTAACAAATAAAATTGGCTTTCCTATTTTAATTAAAGCAGTTAATGGTGGTGGGGGGAAAGGTATTTCTATTATTAGAAGTCATAATGAATTAAAATCCTCATTTGCCCGTACTAAATTAGAAGCTAAAGCTAATTTTGGTGATGATAATGTTTATATAGAAAAATATATCGAAAACCCTCACCATATCGAAGTGCAAATTCTCGCAGATAAATATGGAAATACTATTTATTTAGGAGAGCGTGATTGTTCTATGCAAAAGCGTAATCAAAAAATGATTGAAGAATCTCCTTCACTTATTGTTGATGTGAGATTACGTCGTCTTTTAGGCAGAGCTGCGGTAAAGATTGCGAAAGCTGTCAACTATGTGAATGCTGGAACTGTCGAATTTATTGTTGATCAAAATAATAATTATTATTTTATTGAGATGAATACTCGTGTTCAAGTTGAACATCCCATTACTGAAGCTGTTACTGGTATCGATATCATAAAAGAACAAATCAAAATAGCATATGACCAGCCTCTTACTTTAACACAAGAAAAAGTAAGAATTAAGGGTTGGGCAATTGAATGTCGAATTGTTGCTGAAGAACCATTAAATGACTTTAGACCATCCCCAGGAGTAATTAAACATCTTGTTTTTCCTGGTGGTAATGGCGTTAGGCTCGATACTCATATATATAATGGATATGTAGTGCCCCCATATTATGATTCACTACTAGCAAAGTTAATTACTTATGCTCCAACACGTTTGGAGGCAATCAAAAAAATGCGCGTTGCTTTAGAGCAATTCATAATTGATGGCGTTGAAACTAATATTGCGATGTTATATTTAATTATGCATAACCCCGATTTTGTAAGAGGGGTTTATGATACAAGTTTTGTTAGCAAGTTTGTGGAATTAATGAGGGTAGATAGCAATGAATGATTTCTTTCAAGATCGTAAAGCTAAAGTTGATTTGTTTAAAAAACAATATCGGAAAAAGAAACTAGAAGGGCAAAAAGTTGAAATCCCTGAAGGATTATTTGTGAAATGTGATGCTTGTGGAGAACATATATTTTACGATGATTTAGAAGAAAATCTACATGTATGTCCTAAATGTAATTTTCACTTCCGTCTTAATCCTAGACAACGTCTTGCGATTACGGTTGATAAAAATAGTTTTACCGAGATGTATACAAATATTGCATCAGCTAATCCACTTGATTTCCCGGACTATGATGAAAAAATTTCTTCATATCAATCTGAAACAGGAGAAATAGATGCATTTGTATGTGGAACTGGTAAAATTAATAGCATTGAGGTTGCCATTGGTGTTTTAAGCAGTTTCTTTATGATGGGAAGCATGGGAAGTGCTGTTGGCGAAAAAATTACAAGATTAATTGAATTTGCATCAGAAAAACGCCTTCCTCTAATTATTTTTTCAGCGTCTGGTGGCGCAAGAATGCAAGAGGGAATTATTTCATTAATGCAAATGGCAAAAACTTCTGCTGCTATTAAACATCACGATAACGCTGGGCTTCTTTATATCAGCGTCCTTACTAACCCAACTACAGGTGGTGTAGCCGCTTCTTTTGCCTCACTTGGCGATATTATGATTGCTGAAGGTGGGGCATTAATTGGTTTTGCTGGAAAAAGGGTTATTGAACAAACAATTAAGGAAGAACTCCCTAAAGACTTTCAAACAGCTGAATTTCAGTTAGAAAAAGGGTTTGTTGATATCGTAACCAACCGAAATAACTTAAAGAACTTATTAACAAATATATTAAAATTACATAAATAGGAGATATTAATGAATTCTGAGGAAAAAGTATGGGAAAAGGTGTTAATTGCCAGACACATCAAAAGACCCACTGCAAAAGTTCTAATTGAATATTTAATCACTGATTTTGTAGAGCTCCATGGTGATCGTTATTATCATGATGATTTATGCATGGTTAGTGGTATTGGTTATTTAAATGATTTACCGATTACAATAATTTCCCAGGAAAAAGGTGATACAACTAGAGAAAAAATTCTTTATAACTTTGGAATGCCTCATCCTGAGGGGTATCGAAAAGCTTTACGGTTAATGAAACAAGCTGAAAAATTTAAGCGTCCTATTCTATTTATCATTGATACTCCAGGAGCATACCCTGGAAAGGGTGCCGAAGAGCGTGGGCAAGCACGTGCAATCGCAAATAACCTTGCTACAATGATTGATTTGAAAGTTCCTTTAATATCAGTTGTCCTCGGTGAAGGAGGAAGCGGTGGTGCTCTTGGCATTGGCGTTACTGATGAAATTTGGATGTTTGAGAACGCTATATATTCAATTTTATCACCAGAGGGTTTTGCATCAATTTTATATAAAGATGCTTCTAAAGCGAAAATGGCTGCAAGAGTCATGCGATTAACTGCTGAAGATTTATATGCATTTAAAATTGTTGATAAAATCATTCCTGAATATAATGGTGGCCTACACAATGAACACGAAAAGTCATTTTCCGAATTAAAGAAAGGTTTAATAAGTGAATTCAATGAGCTTGCAAAGGTTGATTCAAATTTATTAATCAAAAAACGATATAAGAAATATCGGGATATTGGCATATATGAGGAAACTTAATAACATTATCAATAAGGTTGGCGAATCATTCTTTGAATTCCAATCAAAATTACAATTTTTTGAAAGAGAATATCTTCGTAAATACGAAATTATTGATGTGACACCAACTGAAGTAAAAGTTTTATATATTATTGGTTTATCTAATACAAAATCAATGTCTGATATTGCTGATGAATTACGCATTACAAAAGGTACATTATCCATTACTGTTAACTCTCTTGTTAAAAAGGGATATGTAATCCGTAATCGTCATAAGCAAGATAGACGCATCATTATTCTTTATTTAACGAGAAAATCAATTTCAGTTGTAAAACATTATGAAAAGTTTTATACAGAATTACTAAGAGCGTTATTTAATGAATTAAATGATGAAAAGATTCCTGTTGTTGAAGAACTTTTAGAAAAATTAAATAAAATAATCGAAACAAACTTTTATGAAAAAATCCTTGTTTACGAAGATACTATTGATTTAAATAAGGAGAAAGACACTTATACCTATGTTGAAGAAAACGAGGAAATCGAATAATATAAAAGTTGTTGCTACGGGAAGATATATTCCTGAGAAAATAATAACTAATTTTGATTTTGAAAAGATTTTGACGGAGCCGGTATCGGGAATGGCTTTCAAATCTTATGAAATTGAAAAACTTGACATCTTGGCACTGCTGGTTCAGACCGGTTATCTGACCATCAAGGGAACAGAAGAAAAATACGGTAGAACTTTTTATCGCCTTGGCTTCCCGAACCTTGAGGTGGAAGAAGCCTTTAATACGTATCTTTTGAGTAATTATGTCGATACCCCAAAAGAAGCAATTGATGGTTTGAGCGTCAGGTTGGCGGATGCGGTCGCGGCAGGCAATGTGGATGCTTTTATGGATTTATTGAGCGGTTTGTTCCAACAGATTCCTTATACGCTCCATGTCAAGAATGAGAAATATTACCAGACGATATTCTTTACCCTGTTCTTATCGATGGGGTTGCATATCGAGGCGGAATCATGTACCAATAAAGGCCGGATCGACGCTGTGGCAAGCAATGGTGATTGGACCTACCTGTTTGAGTTCAAGTTGAACAAGAGCGCAGAGATCGCTTTGAATCAGATCAAGGACCGGGAGTATTTCGGTAAATATCTGCATATGGGCAAGCGGATTATGATGATCGGCGTCAATTTCGACTCCCAAACCGGCGAAATCACCGGCTGGCAGAAAGAAGAATTGACGCCTTGAGTTAATGTCTATTTCGAACGATAGTAATATCCCAGCAAACCGGGAATTGATTCGCAGTGAACGATGTCGCCTTCTCTTTGCCAATGGGTTGCGTTTTCGATAATACACCCGCCGTTGAATTTGCCATTCGGACGTTGAGTGTGATAATACTCGATATATGTATCCAGCGTTTCCTGTAGTGCTTTTTCACTCAAAAACATGCAGTGATTCAGGCATTCATACTTGATTTTCCGGACGAATTGCTCGGCATGATAATTCATGACCGGCGCACCGGGGGCAATTCTTTTGGGGAGAATACCGATTTGCGTGAAATACCAGTCGACTTCCGGCGTGTACCGGCGATCCCGGTCTCGGATAAGGAAGCGCGCATTCGTGGAATGGATTTTGGTGGAGCGCATTTAGAGTATTTGTATTTTTCCGGCTTTCTGAAGAACCTGATTTCGTTCGCCGGCGCTCCTCTTTCAATCCCACCCCTCTGCCGGCAACAGGTCAGGTTCTCCATCTTATCCCCCATTTGATGAATACCTTCTGCCGGGGAAATTCATTGTTGCAATGAATACAGCCAGGCTTCGTGATAGCGCTTGAGCGCCGGATTGGAGCGGCCGGGAAATTCATCCGTATCGTCGGCATCCGCTGATGGGTGGGCGGCGAGGAAGTCGCGCTTGGCGGCGGTTTTCGCGATCTTCGGACGGAGCCCCGCCGCCAGATACTTTTGCAGGTATGAATCATATTCCGCGCCCCAGCGAATGCTCCGGGCCAACGCCTTCTCGTGCCGTTTCCGATGGAATCGCCGGTATTTGCCGGCATCGTCGAAAATTGTTTGCAATCGGGCATGGATTTCCGTCTCCGAAAGATCCGCCCAGGCAAGAACCTCACGGAGCATTTCAGGGGAAAGAACCAGGTTATCGGTGGATACTCGAATATTCATGGAAGAATACGGCGAACAGTTTGCCGGACCGTCCGCCGTGTGTGGCTATTTCTGTTTCTCGGCTTCGGCAGGAGCGGCTTTCTGGAAAACCCGGAGTAAGCCGCGCCCGGAAAGCGATTCGTGCGGACGAACCAGTCCCAGCGTCACCAGGTACGGCAGGGATTTTGCCGCCTGGCGGCGGGTAATCCCGCATTGACGGGCCAGTTCGTCCGTGGTCAGGACCGCCGAACCTGTTTTTTCAATCAGGACGGCCACCCGTCCATAGACGAGCTTGACGTGGATCGGTAAATCCGGTTGTTCCAGGATCTCCCGTGGGATAAGCACTTCGGCCTTCATCTGTCACCTGCCTTTCCATGGCATTGCGGAATGATGACTTCATCTTCCGATACGCCGTTGGTCAGGAGATTCCGAACACTCTCCGGATCGATCCGGACCAGTCGCGGGCTGATGTTGACTGCCTTCAGCCGTCCGCTTTTGATATAGCGGTTGACGCTGTTGATTGACACGCCCAGAATCCGGGCGCATTCGCTTCGCGTCAGTTTCTTTTGCACCGTTACGGCGCTTGCCGTGCCGTGCTGCGACAAGGCCGCATCCAGAGATTCGGCGGTCAGGCTGGGGTAGTAGTCCCGAAGCAGGTTTACCGCCGTGGATTGGATCACGGCGGGCGGTTGGTTTTGGTTCGACATTGAGATTCCTCCTTGATGCTGGGTTGTGGTTCCGATTCGCAAACATACTTGCATCAAGGAAGGTGATTTTTCCGTTTTTTCCGGAAAAAATCATCGAATTATGCTCAAATTTAAATTCCCCGTTTCCACTTCGTTTCCGTTTTTCAGGACAAAAAAAGACGCGCAAAGGAATGGTACGTCGTCAAAAAAGATGAGTTTCGAAGACTCAGAATTTCCGGGCTTTGCGGCTCATTTCCTCGTCGGACATGCCATGCGTCACGTTGTGAAGCGCCTGCTTGCCGCGAAGAGCGCCGACGGTCTTGTTGCACCAGGCAATCAATTCTATTTCATTGAAAAAAGAACTGTATCCTTCATAGGGACATTTCCCGTTGTCCCAGTTTTGAATGGTCCGGGTGGTGAAAGAGCTTTTGATTCCGATGTCGGAAAGGCGGCTGAACGCCCGGTTGATGATCGCGGCTTTTTCTTTCAGGGTCAGTTTCGACTTCGAGTCGGTCGCCTGGATGGCCTTTTGCAGGATTTCCACCATACATTCCAGAATGTCATCGGATGAATGACTTTTGATCTTTTCGGAGAGAATTTTCAGAAGCAATTCCTCATAGGCTTCTTTGCGGGTTTTCACGACAAGCTCATCCAACCGTTCTGAAAATCGATCCATTTGAATCACCGGCGCGAGCCAGCCGAGCAGATACAATTCCACTCCCAACTGAATGATTTTATCTTTTTGAGAAGGAGCGAGGCTGTCGTCCGCCAGAATTTCATCGAGATGCTGAACGGGACGGGCCGCAACGGCGAATTGCCGCTCCACTCCGGTTTCAAGAGCGTGCTCCACCCAACTGATGATTTCCAGAGGATTTTCCACATTGTAACCCGATGCCGGAGCCTGGAGAATGGCGGAAGCATCCGGGAGGAGTCGTCGCATAGCTCCGGCTCTTTCGGATAAGGTTGCTCCGGGCGGCGGCCTCTTCCCGACCGCTTTTGACATTTCCGATAACGCAAGAGCATAAATGTCATGTAAATGAACCGCTTTACGCCGGAATTTCGATTCCAGGGCGATTATCAGTAATTTCCATGTCATTCTGGTATAAGACAATATCATCACTCCGCCCTCCTGTTCAGTTGGAATAAAATATACCGATCCGGATAAAAATCAATCCGGAATATGGCAAAATTCCGCGATGTCCACGGAAAACCCTCTGTGCCGAGCTTCCTCGCATTCGCCCCTGACCACTCTTCGGCGATGGCGTGACTGACTGATACGAATTTGCTGCCATGAAAAACTATCGTTTTACTTCGTTTTCTTCCAGCCAAATGCGCAACGGTTTGCCGTCGAACGTCAGTTCAACGAGTACTGCAGTGCCGTTCAGTACCCGGATTTCGGCGACAGCAGGGCGTCTGGCGCTTCGTTGTTGATAGGCTTCTTCGGCGCGCGCGGCAAGTTTTTCCGGCAGGTAGTAGCGGGCGAACGGCAGTTCTTGAAATGTAATCTGGTATTTTCCGGTTTTTTCCTGGCGGTAGGTTCTGCGTTCCTTGCCGTTTTTGTCTTTCTTCACTTCGGGAATGGATTTGGTTTCCTCCCCGGCCCATTGAAGCCGAAGTGCGATATTGGAACCGCCCGTTACCGGTTTCGCGGTAACGTCGCGAACGGTCGCAAATCCATCCTTGTCCTCGATCAAATCCAGGTAAAGCGTCTGCCCTCGGGTCCAGGTCTTGAATTCGTCCCGCCTGGGCAACAGTAAAGGGTTCAATCCCTGATACTGCAAACGCAGGTATCTGCCGCGAAAAGCATCGAACGGGTCAACCGGCGCGGTTTTCAGGCGATAAACCTTGCCATTAAGGAATATGTGTTCATGTTTTGCCACCATGCCGATGATGACCACGAACGGCAGCAGCACGGCGACGGCCTGGATGAGACGAAGTAAAATTTTCTTAGTCATTTCGACACCTCCGGTTGCCGCGCGAAGCGGCGGGAAACGAACCAATTGGACACGAAAAAGAGCAGACCGCAAACGATGAACACGATTCCACGAACGGTAAATGTGTATTCGCTGGCAAAGAATTTAGAGCAAACCAGCGCGAGGAACAGGAACGAACCGCAAGCGGTCAGGAGCAAACGGCGTTTTTGCAAGCCCGTCGCCAGAGTCGCCACCGCCAATACCGCGATGTAAAGGAGCATTGCGGTCACCGCCCAGAAGCGGTCGTTGCTGCCAAGGCTGGATTTTACCCAGAACGCCACCGTCACGGCGACCGGAACGAGTCCCCACAGCAAGACCGTGTAATCGCGTTCCCGCCATGCCCGTTTGCCGTTCAAAACCAGCAGCGCCGCCCACGCAATGAGCAGGAGCGCGAAGAGGGATAGCGCAACGATTTGCCGCGTGTCTATGACCGCGAGGTTGCCGACGAGGTGCCGGACGTTCCAATATCCCTGGAACGTCAGCAAATAAGAGTGTCCCGCCAACGCCAGCACGGACAGGACCGGAAGCGGTCGCTTTCTAAGGCTTTCCCCGTTGCGGCTAAGCCAAATCCCCAGCAGGAACAGGGTCGCGAACAAGGTACTGTCACCCAGCATCCACCAGTCGCCCAGTTCGGCCGGGATGCGGATGGAAACGCCCAGCAGGGTGAAGAATAACGCCCACCATGCGAAGACCCAGCCCGCGACACGATGGTGCAGGAGGTAAAAAAACGGCGCTGCCAAGACCATGTAACCGAGAAACGGCAGCAGGACAGTACGTTGCGACCACCAAAACGGATTGCAAACCCAGAGGAACAGTCCAAACGCATAACCGCAGCCGACAGCCATCGAACGGGTCAGGTAGAGCGGAACGAGCAACAGCAGTGTCCAGGTCAGGGTAAAATCTTCGGGGCGGCCGGAAATGTGGTAGGTTTGGGCGACCAATGCGATGCCCGCGCCGATGGACAGCCCCCACAAAATTCCTAATGGTTCGCGGAAGCCTGCCGATTTCCAACCGCGCCATTCACCAACAGCCCAAACAATGGAACAGGCAAAGAGTGGCGTTATCGATAAAATGGCCCGTATCGGGCGCGAAAATTCATCCCAGTTTGCCGCCAAGAGCGCAATCACCCCCAAGCCAACCAATACCGCTCCAATGGCGGGCAGCAATACCGAACGCCACGTCTTTCCTCCGGTATCCGGGTAACGCGCGCTCAGTTTTTCGCCGGTCGCGGCGTCAATGACTCCTTCCGCGACCCAGCGGGCGATTTCGTTCCGCATCTTTTGTCTATCCATAAAAACCTCCGGTTTTGAAAGGCGTGAAACTAACGGGCGGATAGGAAAAAATAAGCGGCAAATTGATTTGCCGGCATGAGTATCTGTCCGATAATTATGCTGACCGCCATTGGCGAATCCAAAGATATATCAATGTTTAAAATAGTGTCCCGACAAACAATGTCAAGCGTCCATTCTGGAGAAAGGCTGAAAACGTCACATCAACACACCATCGGGAAATCCCGATTTTACATTTTTATCCTTGCGAAAAACTTGCGTAAAGTGTGTCAAAGTTAGAGCTGATACTGGCCTGATACATACTCAGTCAATGGGTGTGATCCGGCAGGCGAGCGCCGGTCCGTCGATGCGCCAGACTCTTTCGATTTGCATATGCTCGAACAATCCCCGCAGGGAATCGCCCGCGGAAAGTTGAACCTGCCCGTATTCGCACAGAAAACGGATCGATAAGAAATCCGGTTCCGCTGTCAGGCTATTTCGCCGCATTCAAAGATGTGTGATTCACAGAGATTATTTCAATTATTCGGAGGGCAAATCAAAGAAAACATTCCCTGAAAATAATTCAGGAAGCCTTTGCCTCTATGAATTTTATCACTCTATAAGGTTTAAGGTTTCAAGCTAAAGATACCCCCAAGAAAATCATTGAAAAATTGGAACAGTCTCTGTGACGTTAACCCATTACCGGAAAATTTTGGTTTCGTGTCTTAATTTGTGTATGTGATGGCATACCATAAATCATATGGAAATAAAACCGTATCGACGATGAAACAGAGCGGCATGTCCACCAAATAAATCAAGGTCGCCGCCGGAACGCCAAAGCAATAATAATCCCAATGCCGAGCCTGACTCTCCAGTCCTGGAATCCAGCTTTCCCCCAGCCAAACTCGACTGATGATTCTGCTATCCTGAATCACGGAACGATAAGCCCATTCCGGTTCGATTCCGCAACGTTGTTCTTCTATGTTCCGAAAAAATACACCGCAACCGCTAATCAAGAAAACAACAACAAACATCAGTATAACTTGAGACACTATTCGCCAGAAAGGGGATATCATTTGGAGATCATTTCCTGCCCGATATATATTCTTATGTGAACCGCCTTTGGAGAATCCAAAGGCACATTGATGTTTAAGATAGTGTCCCGACAAACAATGTCAAGCACCTTTTCTGGTGAAAGGCTGAAAACGTTACATCAACACACCACCGGAAAATCCCGATTTTACATTTTTATCCCTGCGAAAAACTTATGTAAGGCATGTAAAAGTTAGAACCAATACTGGCCTGATACATGCTCAATCAATGGGCGTAATCCGGCAGGCGAGCGCCGGGCCGTCGATGCGCCAGACTCTTTCGATCTGCATGTGCTCGAACAATCCCCGCAGGGAATCGCCTGCAGAAAGCAGGACCTGCCCGTATTCGCACAGAAAACGGATTGACAGGAAATCGGCCGAAGCCCGAACCTGCGAGACCATCGCCCAGCTCAACAGCAGGTTTTCCTGTTCCGTATGAAGCCAGAAACGCGGATATATTTCTCTCCGGTCCAGCACGGTCCATCTTGTTTCTTTTGGCATAATCACCTCCATGTTTCAGTTGTTGTTTGTTTATAAGTCCATGCCGCGGCTACGGCTCTTCGCTTCGCGTGCCCGCAGTTCCCGCGTACGATTCTCTCGCGCCCGGCGTTCGCGGGTCAGGCGTTCTTCTTCGATTGCATTCTGGCGGCGGACTTCGCGTTCGCGCTCCCAGAGTTCCGCGATCAGAGCCTCCGCCTGTCCCATGTTCAACCCCTTCGGATAAGAATCGATGTAGCCCGCCTTGATGAATTCCTCCAACTCCTTGCGCTGTTCCCCGGTGGCGGGGGCGATTTTCGCCCATACCTCGTATTCGGCATATTCTTTTTCCGCCGCCCGCTTTTGTTCCAGCATCCGGTGCCGGCCAAACGCGCCCAATCCGGCGTTTCCCGCCCCGGCGGCATAACCGTGCTTTTCATACAGCGCGATCCGGATTTTGGCTTTCAGGGTATCGTCCGGATTTTTGACCGACATCCAGCGATCCAACTTGTCCGCCAGCACGCTTCGGTCATATTCGGCGATCCGCTCGAAAAGCCCCGCTTTCCGCGATTCATAATACCGCCTCCGAGAAGAACCCGGCGGTTGCTCCTCGTCGCCGGGACGAAGCTCGAGCACCTCGCGGATCGTTTCGACCCGGAGATTCCGCCAGTGAATATCCCGGACTTTTTCCGTGGACATCCAATCCGGAAGCTCGCCAAGCTCCGGCGGCATTTGATGTTCCGCCTTCCGCCGTTCCTGTGTCCGCAGGAACGCGGATTCCTTGCTGGAGAGCTCCGTTCGATCTCCCAGATGCGCGCTCCATTTCTCCTCGAAATCATTCCATGCGTATTTCCATTTGGATTCTTCCTCATATTCCTGCTGACGGATAGCATCCACTTTTATCCGCCAGTTATCCAGCCATGCCGGAGATTCCGGCTCCAGCTCTTGCCTGCGCCGAAGTTCTCGATCCACCGCGAACCGCCGTTCTTCAACCGAAAGCCGGTATTCCGTACCGGGATAAAACTCCGCCTGATACGCCTGCCGCTCTTCCCGGTATTTCTCCCAGTGTGCATCCGCTTTCGCCCATTTGGAAAGCAATTCCCGCCGTTCCTCTATTCGGACACTCCAATCCACCCGCATCCAGTCCGGGTATTCCGGCGCGAGCCCGGCTTCCTGTTTCACCCGCAGCATATCGATCTCAAGCTGTTCGGGCCGGGAAAGTCGATACGGCCCCCGGTCCGGATGAAATTCTTTCTGATACATGGTCCGCTCTTCCATATACTTTTGCAAGCACCGGTCGAATTTTTTCCATTGAACACGAAGCATTTCCGCCCGTTGCCGTCGCAGGATTTCCGTCATACGGCGGTTCTCCTCGTCGGCGCGGTCGTGCCAGTTCCGCAGTTCCGGCGGAATCGCCTCCGGCTCCAGTCCGGCACTCCGGCGTCCAGCCTGGCTTCGGGCGAAAGCTTCTTCCTCCGACCACAGTTTGAATTCGAACGGCATTTGCCGCTCCTCGTGATATGCGTTGCGTTCCTCGATATGCGTCGACCATTGTTTCTTCGCCGTACGCCAGGCGGCTTCAAACGCCCTCCGCTTTTCCGCTTCCAGCCGCGCCGCCAGCGCTTCGCGGGATTTTTCAGCCTCTTTCACGGCTGTCTCCGACCAATGTTCCAGCCAGTGCGGCAGCGGTCCCGGTTCTTCCTGCCGGTGCAGTTTTGCGTTCTGCGTATTCCGGTAACGCTCTTCCGTTTCCGTCAAGGCAAATTCCCCGCCGCCGCTGAAGCGTTCGTGATATTCCTTGCGTTTGTCCACGTAAACCGCCCACGCCGATTCGAAAATTTTCCAGCGCACGTTCCGTTCCTGTTTCCGGGCCTGTTCCGGCTCCAAGGCCGCGCGCTCCCGTTCCAGTGCCGCCTGATCCGGCGTTTCCGGCGCGGGTTCCGGAGCCTTGAACCAACCGCCGATTCGGCCCATGACCTTCCCCAGCAGACCGACCGCGTGTTCTTCCGTTTCAAAGCGCGTATGCTCGTTGAACAGACGTTCCCGATGCTTCCGCATCCGCCTGATCGCGGCGGCGTTGTTCAGCATCGCATTGACTTTGCGCAATACCGCTTTCGTCCGCTTCACCATATCCTTATAAGAGAAGTCCGGCAGCAGTTCCGCCTTCCGCTTCCGGACCGCTTCCGACAGCGGCAGGGTCGCGTCCGGCGGAATCTCCCGGTCCCGGATCAGGTCGTGAACGCTCATCCGTTCGCCGGTCCGATAAGAGAGATTGCGTTTCAAATGTTCCTTATCCGGGCAGTGAAGCGACATCTCTTTGCGGCCGCGGCTCAGCGCTACATAAAATGCTTTCCGGTCCAGCGATTCCGCCACCACCACCACATTTCCCGCCGTTCGCCCCTGCGACTTGTGTGATGTCGTCACCCAGCCGTAATCGAACGCCGCATAATGCTCCGGCATGTCAATGATTTTGCGCGGTTTGCCGTCTGAATACAGCACTTCGACTTTTCCCGGATCGGCGCTCACACGCGCGAGCGTTCCATTGTAAACTTTCCGGTCCTTCAAATTTACCCGGAATTGAATCAGATCGCCCTCGCAAAGCTCGATGGAATGTATCTCCCCGACATCGATGAAATCCGAGGCCGCACGTGCGTATATCCGTTTATTATTATCCAATGTCAGCGTTTTTCCCTCCACCGCTTCCACGCGCGCAACCTCACCCGCTTTCGCCACACCTTTCATGTTCCGGATGAAGCCGATGGTCATCCCCGGCTGGAAATTCGCCGCCTCTTTCAACCACGCTTTCGGCTTGTTCCACGAACGGAATATCTCCGTTTTCCGTCCGGTTCCACGAATCGCATCCGACTCTTTCAGCTTTTCCCGCACCGAATCCGTCAGCCTGTCGCACTCCTCATGCGTCGGCGTCACCAGAATCGCCCGGTCGATGAACCGCCCGTTCTCCGTGTACGCCATGTATTTCGCCGCCGCGTCACTCAAGTAGTGTTGTTTGCCTTCATGGATGAAACGCTGTTTGTCGAACCGTTCGAACGCCTGTTCAAACTGCCCCATCGCGCACT
>ENA-UOOK01004541-UOOK01004541.1-fermentation-metagenome-genome-assembly--contig:-NODE-4541-length-14791-cov-14.185057_pt1 | contig 14791 bp, 14 predicted proteins | sample MGYA00245777_ERZ724023 | MGnify/ENA primary metagenome ERZ724023 (study PRJEB28704, sample SAMN03018312) | fermentation metagenome | biome: anthropogenic terrestrial biome; feature: soil...
ATAGCAGGATTGAAATATGCTTGTGATAAATTAGGATTTAGTGGTGGATTAGTAAGAAAACCATTATTACAGCTAAAAGATGAAGAGAAAGCCGGACTAGAAGAGATATTGGTTAAAGCAGAAGTGTTAAAATAAATTTATATTTAAGAAGGATAACAGGAATGTTATCCTTCTTGTATATGTCATCCTGAGATGGGCAATATAAACTTTGCTACCGAAGAATCTCGGGTTTATGTTATAATAGAACTGTTACACTTATGCCATCCCGATTGCAGTGGAGGGATTCTTCTTCACTGTCATTCTGAGATGGGCAATATAAACTTTGCTACCGAAGAATCTCGGGTTTATGATATAATCAAATAAAAAAGGAATATTTATCTTATTAATGGAGATGTTTAAATGGGAAATATATTAATGTTAATTTCATCCTTTTGCTTTGCCATTAGTTCATATTTTGGAAGAATAGTTTCTACAACTACAAATATGTCTTCTACAATAACTTCATTCTGCAGATTTTTATTAGGAACTATCCTTATTGGGGGGTATTTACTATATAAGAAACAATCATTTAAAGCCAATAATTATAAGACCATATTTTATCGAGTAATTACAAATTGTGCTTCAATAGTTATCTTTGCATGGAGTCTCAATTATGCTACTATTACAAATGCAAATATGTTAAATATGCTATATCCGGTATTTGTAATAATATTGGCTCCTTTAATCTCTAAGGAAAGAATAAAGAATAGTACATATATTTATTTAATATTGGTTGTGATAGGGTCATATGCCATTTCAAATCCAAGTTTTGACAATATTAATATAGGTGACTTAGGGGCTTTGTTTACAGCCATAGTGACCGCATTATCTGTATTTGCATTAAAGAAAGCTATAGAATATGATGATGCAAATTTAGTTCTTTTTTATGTAATGTTAGTTGGTACTATTATAGATATACCTTTGGTATACAAAGATTTGCTTAACTTTGACACAAGTGGATTATTTCCTGTATTTATGTCAGCTGCAACTGGAGTATTAGCTCAATTGACTCAAATTTGGAGCTATAAAACATTGGACTCTGCTACAGGTTCATTGATATCCTCTAGCAGAATAATAATGTCTGCAATAATCGGTTATCTATTATTAGATGAACCATTAAACTTTAGAATTATTTTAGGAATTATTCTGGTAACGATTTCACTTGTTGGTGTAAGTGGGTATATAGAGAAGGTAAGAAGTAGAACGAAACATAATGAGGATATTGTTTAGTATTCTAACTTCAAAATACGAGGAGGTATGAGCATGGTAAAACCTAAGGTGCTAATTGCTAAAAAAATCCCAAAGGATGTGGAAGAATATATTGCAAAACATTGCGATTATGAGATTTGGAGTGATGATAAAAAGGCAAATTATAATACAATAATAGATAAAATTCATGATGTAGAGGGTATACTAATGCCTCCAATTAGGGTAGATGAAAATTTCTTAGAACATGCTCCAAAGCTAAATATAATCAGCAATGTATCAGTTGGATATAATAATTTTGACATTGAAGCTATGAAAAAAAGAAATATTATTGGAACTAATACACCTGAAGTACTGAACAATACTGTAGCAGATTTGATTTTTGGACTAATAATAGCTTCTGCTAGGAGAATTTCTGAATTAGACAGATATGTTAAAGAGGGTAATTGGGAAAAAGGAGATGATGAAATCTTTTTTGGGAAAGATATTTATAAATCATCTCTTGGAATTATTGGCATGGGTAGAATAGGTCAGTGTGTAGCCAAAAGAGCAAAGTTAGGCTTTGATATGGATGTCTATTATCATAATAGGAATAAAAGATATGACATTGAGGATTCCTTAGGTGCCAGATATTTAGAATTGGACTCCTTACTAGGCACTTGTGATTTTGTAGTTTTAATGACTCCATTAACAGATGAGACATACCATCTTATGGATGATGACAAATTTTCAAAGATGAAGAAAGATGCTATTTTTATCAATGCATCTAGAGGGAAAACTGTAGATGAAGATGCTTTAATAAGGGCATTGCAAAACAACAAGATATTAGCTGCTGGTCTTGATGTATATGAACAAGAACCAGTTAGTAGTCATAGTCCTTTGCTAAAAATGAAAAATGTAATTACATTACCGCATATTGCATCTTCGACTGAAAAAACAAGAAACAAAATGGCTATGGCAGCTGCACAGAATTTAGTTCAAGGTATATGTGGAGAGATGCCAAAGGATGTTGTCCCAGAATTGCGAGATTAAGGTATATTTATGAATTATGCACCTTCAATTGGTTAAACTACCATTGGAGGTGTTTTTTATGGCAGTTGCACATAAAGGAGCAATATCCTTTGGTTTAGTTCATATACCAGTGGATTTATATACGGCAACTCAAGATGTAGGCATTAGATTCAATCAATTGCACAATAAATGCAAATCAAGAATTAGATATAAAAAAGTTTGCCCAGTATGCAATATTAGTGACTTAAAGCCTGAGGATATTGTAAAGGGCTATGAGTATGAAAAGGATAAATATGTAATTATGGAAAGCGAGGATTTTGAGAATATTAAGACTGAGAAGGACAAGACAATAACAATACTTCATTTTGCAGATTTAAAAGAGATAGATCCTATCTTTTATGAAAAAACATATTATGTCGCTCCAAATGGCAGCGATAAGGCATATGTACTTTTGAAAACAGCCTTGGAAAGTGAGCAGAAGGTGGCTATTGGAAGGACAGTTTTGGGAACCAAGGAAACTATGGTAACTATCAGACCTGCTAAGGAAGGACTTGTTATAGAAACCATGTATTTTCTAGAAGAAATAAAAGCTATTCCTAAAGGGTATGCAAATGTAGAGGTAAACCCTGCTGAATTGGACATGGCAAAGATGCTTATTAACAACATGACAAGTGAATTTAAGCCTGAATTGTATAGGGACACATATACAGAAAGATTGAAGGAAGCAATACAACAAAAGATAAATGGCGAGGAAATAGTGGAATTGAAAGAAGTATCAAGAACAAATGTTATAGATTTAATGGAAGCTTTGAAGCAAAGTGTTCAGGCTACTAAAAAGGCGCAATAAAGAAAGCGGTATCAAGTTTCATCGTGTTAATGATATCGTTCTTCATTTGCTGCTTCAGAGATAGATAATATTTCTCGACCTCTTTAATTATAATAGTATCATATGAATTTTCCTTAAGCTCATTTTCAAAATCATTCAACAATAAATAAAATTTACTATCGGATTTTAACTCAAAATTTGCTCCGATATTTAGATACTTGTTTGCAAAACTGGATTTGGTATACTTTTCGGATATATAGTCGTTATGAGCAGTATCAATTATCAACAATAAATCCTTCTCCAAATCCTCTTCAAACTTCTTAAGCTGGATTTTGTATTCTGATATTAGTTTATTATAATTTTTTTTATCATTTTCTTGTTTTTCAATATTTTCCTCTGGATGAATGATTAAATCATTCTCTATATGAGTATCTGCATCTAGTACTATATCTTTCTCAACTTCTATAACATCATTTTTTTCACTTTTAATTGACTCACTTGATCTTTCATTATTTTCATTATCCTCATTCTTTACATAAATATCCACAGTATTGGATTCTTGAATTATATTTTCTAAGGGGTTTTCCACAACGTGTGATGATTGTTTTGTATGTAAAAGACTTAAGCCTAATTTAATCTTGTTTAAATTCCTATATACTGTGATTAAGATTACAATAAAAAGTACAACTGAAATATGTTTTTTTATTCTTTTCATTTTACCACTCCTCATGTAATAATTGCATTATTCCACAAATATTGTTTTTTAATGCATGAAAAGTGGGTATGTTAGATATATAATAAAATTATGAAGAATCTCGAGTTAAAATAGGAGGGATATTTTTGGAATACAAATTTCTGCATACTTGTATTAGGGTTATGGATTTAGAGAAGTCATTGAGGTTTTATAGGGAAGCATTGGGGCTAGTAGAGACAAGAAGAAAGGATTTTCCAGAGGATGAATTTACACTGGTTTTTCTTAGTGATGCTGATGGGAAATATGAATTGGAATTAACCTATAATTACAATCCTCAAAAGCCTTATGTAATAGGTGACGGATACAGTCATTTGGCTGTTTCGGTAGAGGATTTGGAAATCTCAAGACATAGACATATGGATATGGGTTATGAGGTTACTGATTTATCAGGGCTACCAGGAAATCCCCCAGGATTCTATTTCGTAACAGATCCTGATGGTTATGATATAGAAGTTATTAGAGCAAAATAAAATCATTGAGACAGGCTCACTGAGGAGTGTCCCCAGCGAGCCTGTTGAATTTCTTTTGAATAAAGTCGATTAGAGTTATACTTCCTGAAATAATGAGTCTTAAATAATAATCTATAAATCTCCAAACAAGTAAAGCAAAGTTCATTATATTCTTAGGAAATATTGCATTAAATATCATATAAAATCCACCTTCGGCTGCACCTGCAGTACCGGGAGTGGGCATGAAAGACACAGCCATATAATGTAATGCCTGTAGAGCAATTACATCGTAGAAATGGGCCCCCTTTAATCCCACAGCACGATATACAAAATAGGTAATTCCAAGGCTAAAGGTCAATTGTATTATAGATATAATTACTAATTCAATAGTGGATTTCTTATTGCTTCTCATTTCATTAATACTATTTTTGTAGTCACTTAAGCTTTTATTTAACTTTTCTTCTGCACTTTGGGTATCCTTAACTATCTTCAATTTATGTCCAAGAGCAACAAGTTTCTTTAAATGGCCCTTAACTAGTTTCTCATTTAAGAAGAATCCAAATATTACAAACAATACTAAAAGATTCAATAGGAAACCTACAACAATAAATGGTATTCCTAAGAGGATTTTGTCCATTAAGAATTTAAATCTAAAAATCAGCATAACTATGGAATAAGAAATAACTACTACCTGAAATATTAAAAATTTGTTGATAAAAATGGATGTAGCTTTTCCCACAGGTACCCCTTCACTTACTAAAGAGTATACTTGAACAGGTTGCCCTCCAGTTGAAAATGGGGTAATAGCACTATAATATTGTCCAATCATGGTTACCTTTAAAGATTTCATATAGCTGCCCTTAATATTTAATGTCCTCTTCATAGCGTAAATAATATAAGCTTCACAAAGCCAATATATCACTAAACATAGAAAGGACATTAAGAGGTAAAACTTATTTGTATTCTTTATTAATGCTGGAAGATTTCCAATATAATTTTCATTCAATATAATCCATAAAGTAACTCCAAAAAGACCTATTAAAATTATATAATTCAATACTTTTTTCATTTGACGCCTACCTTCTTTTATAATCAGATTTATATTATACTACTTTAATAAATCTTAGAAAAGAGGGGTAGGTTTTTTATTTTTAATTACAATGAATGTATTGTTATATTCACAGTTAATCACAGCAGATAAAGAAAAATGATAAAAATCCTAAGGGAACATTTGCAGGAGTGACTATAATTCTTAGTGAATGGAAGATAAAAATCCGTTAAGCAGCTTTCATGTCCCTAAAGATAGACCACTAAGGGAATTGAAAGATGTAGGATTTTTGTCTGGAATGAGCTATAGAATTATTCATCTCCGAAACCGTGAGTGTGTATTTTTATCATTTTTCGATTTTACACAATTTAAAACACTGTAAATAGTAACAATATATTGTATAATGTATATAGAAAACGGTTTCCAAGACAGGAAATATAAAAAAACTACGTCCTAATAGTCAATATAATTTGAGATAGTCTGATATTTAATGGATTTGTGAGTAAGGTGATTATAATGAAAAAAATAAGATTTAGTCTTAGAACCAAAATGATGATTTTTACTTTTATTATAGTTGTTACTTCTGTCGTATTTATTTCAATATTCTTTACTGCTTGGGCAAGAAATAATCTGAAGGATATGATTGGCTCTAAAAATATGAATACAGCTATTATTATTAGTAACTTTCCATATTTTAGTGAGATTTTAGAAAGTGAAGATCCTGAAGGGATTATACAAAATTTTACTTATAGCCAATTAAGTTTAATTGAGGATCAGGATATGATTGTTGTAGCAAATATGGATGGAAAAAGATTTGCACATCCAAATATAGATAGACTTGGAGAGTATTTTGTTGGTGGTGATGAAAGGCGCGTTATTGAAACGGGTGAGAGCTACATTTCTGAAGCAACAGGAACATTAGGGCCATCATTGAGGGCTTTTGCACCAATAATTAATTCTGAAGGGAAACAGATAGGATTTATAATGGTTGGTACTATGTTAGAAGAAATTGCTGCCATTCAATCTGAAGCAGTAAGAGATATAATCATATATTCCTTTGGAGGTTTATTATTAGGGTTAATAGGTGCCATATTATTTACCAATATGATTAAAAAGAGCCTATTGGGTCTAGAGCCTGACCAAATAAGCAGGTTGTACACTGAGAAATACAGTATGCTAAAGGCTATTCAAGAGGGGATTATATCCATTGATCAAAACAAGAATATTACAATGATTAATGATTCTGCCAAGGATATATTGAAGGTATCAGACACTAATACAATCGGAAGGAAGATATATGATATATTTCCTAATAGCGGTCTTGAAGAGGTGTTGGTGACTGGAGTTTCCGAAATTGAAAAAGAAAGACATGTAAACGGCATAGATATAGTATTGAGTATTGTTCCAATCAACAAGAAGGAGGAAGTAATTGGGGTTATTGCATCTTTTAGAGACAAGACTGAGGTTACTCGACTTGCTGAGGAAATCACTGGGTACAACGAAATAGTACAAGCTTTACGATCTAATTCTCATGAGTTTTTAAATAAATTACATGTGATTTTAGGTTTAATTCAAATGGGTGATATTGAGCAAGCTAAAACATACATTTTAGGTATTAAAGATAGTAAAGAACAAATTACATTATCATTGATGAAAAAAATAAAGGATCCAATTATTGTTGGGTTGATATTAGGTAAAGTAAGTAGAGCAAATGAACTAGGTATTGTCTTTGATATTTCAATTGAAACTCATATGAAAGAATATAATGATAAAAATAAAACTACCGCCATTGTAACTATATTGGGTAACTTGATAGAAAATGCGTTTGATGCTACTGCAAAAGATGTTAAATCGGAAAAGAAGGTTTTTTTTACTATTAATAATATAGATAATATTACTGAGTTTGTAGTTGAGGATAATGGTGTTGGAATAGAGGAAAAGTATTTAGATAAGATATATGAAAGAGGGTTTAGTACAAATTCAGGAAATAGAGGGATAGGTCTATCATTGGTAAAAGAAAAGGTTAGTAGTTTATCCGGAGAAATAAAAGTTACTTCAAAAATAAATAAAGGAACAACTTTTAAAATATCTATACCGAAGGAGGATACATATGACTAAGGTATTAATAGTGGAAGATGATCCAATGGTAGCTCAAATTAATAAAAATTATGTTAGCAGTGTAGATGGATTTCAAGTTATAGGTATAGCAAAGAATGAAATTGAAGCTATATCATATATAAAAAAACGAGTGGTTGATTTAGTAATACTTGATATCTATTTACCAAAAGGTGATGGGATTTCAATTTTAAAAGAAGTACGTAGAATACAAGCAAAATGTGACGTTATTATGGTAACTGCTTCTGCGGAGGTTGAAAAAATTGATGAAGCACTCAAATATGGTGTCATAGATTATCTTATAAAACCATTTGAGTATGAAAGATTAAAGAAGTCATTAGAAAATTATCAATCAAGACAATATACATTAAGTAAAGATAATAAAATAAGCCAAAGTGATATAGATAGGTTGTTGATATCTAGAATTAACTTACCAGATGAAACTATTCAGAAAGGGTTGAATAGACTTACATTAAAAAGGGTTATTTCTGTTATAGAAAAAAAGGCAGACAAATTTTTAAGTGTAGAGGAATTATCTGAAGAGTTAGGTCTAACAAAGGCTACAGTTAGGCGATATATGGATTATCTAGATAGAATAGGATATGTAATTCAAGAAATAGAATATGGTTCCGTTGGTCGTCCATTGTATTTATATAAGAAGATGAAGAAATAAATATTATTAAGATAAATTAAGCTGAGGATAGTAGAAAAAATATTGGTGACTTTGCATGTTATAAAGTTATCAATATTTTTTTTATTAATTTAATTTTAAGTATATTATTTAAATATTCTAAAAAATGATTAATTAATATATGATTTAATCAAAACAAGGAGGTGAATAATGCTGAATTAAGTTTTCAAGATGCATGGAAATAACCATGTGAAGCTATATGTAAGAATTGGGAAAACGTATACAAATATACTCCAAAAAATCAATAAAAAAGCATCAATAGAGTCGGGAGTAGCAAGAAATATAAAAGTATTGGGGGTATAAATATGGGGCAATCAACTATTAGTTTACAAAAAAAAGATGGATATACAATAATGGGTATGTCTATAGGTATGTTTGCAATAATTACAGTATTAGTTCTAACTGCTGCTTATATAGGGGTATTACCAAAAGGAATGATAGGTGCCTATCCACTTATGATGGTAATAGGTGCAATATTCAATGAAATAGGAAATAAAACACCGGGGATAAAGGATTTTTTAGGTGGGGGACCTATTATAGTAATCTTTGGTTCAGCAGCTATTGTTACCTTCAAATTGTTACCTGAATCAGCAATTACAATTATGGATAATTTTATGACAACAGAAGGATTCTTAGATTTTTATATAGCGTCACTTATAACGGGAAGTATATTAGGAATGGATAGAAAATTACTTATAAAGGCAGCAGTTAGGTATTTACCATGTATTTTGGGTGGGGTAATTGTAGCAGTTGGTTTAACAGGTATACTTGGTGCGATATTAGGATTTGGTGCAAAGGAAGCGGTGCTTTTTGTTGCTATTCCAATAATGGGTGGTGGAATGGGTGCTGGTGCAGTACCCCTATCACAAATATTTGGTGAAGGTATGAAGACTGACCCGGGTACTGTCTTATCTATGATGGTACCTGCCGTGGCATTAGGCAATGCACTTTCAATAGTAGCTGGTGGTTTACTAGATAGATTTGGTAAGAGTAGACCTAAATTCTCAGGCAATGGTAAGTTGATGGTAAATCAAGAAGATCCTGAAGAAAGCACTGAGGATAACGCTGAAATAAATTTAGTTTACATGGGAATAGGATTGTTGCTTTCAACAACATTCTTTGCATGGGGAAGAATATTAGGTAAATTTATACCTCTACATGCTTATGCACTTATGATTATTTCAGTGGCTGTAGTAAAAGCTATTGGTATTATGCCTAGAAAATATGAAATAGCATGTTTTCAATGGTTCCAATTTATAATGGTAAACTTGACGCCTACATTATTAGTCGGAATAGGTGTTTCTTATACCAATTTGGCAGAAGTTGCGGCAGCTTTTACACCAACTTATTTGGCGCTTGTAACCGTAACAGTAATTGGAGCAATAATTGGATCGGGCTTTGTAGGCAAACTTCTAGGATTCTATCCAATAGAAGCTGCTATAACAGGTGGACTTTGTATGGCAAATATGGGGGGAACTGGTGATGTTGCTGTATTATCAGCATCAAATAGAATGCATTTAATGCCATTTGCGCAAATATCGTCAAGATTAGGTGGAGCATTTATGTTAATTCTTGCCTCGGCTTTATTGGGATTCTTATCATAGATAAACTATAGTATATCCACTCCTTTTATCTTGCTACATTAATTTATTGAAGATATAATAGACATAAGTTGGTAGGAGGAGTGATATACATGTACAAAAGTTTAATAGATAAATATGCAAATCAGATATTGGAGCTGAATGATTACCTAGCTGATAATCCGGAGATAGGCAGTGAGGAATACAAAACATCAAAGAGAATAGTGGAGCTGTTAACGAGAAATGGATTTGAAGTAGAGTACCCATTTGCAGGTTTAGCTACAGCATTTAAAACAAGTATCAATAAGGGCAAGTCAAGAAAGGCTGCAATTCTAGTAGAATATGATGCACTTCGTGGACTAGGTCATGCCTGTGGACATTGCGCTAGTGGATCCATAAGCCTGTTGGCCGCATTAGTGTTAAATGAAATGAAGGATAGCATTGATGCTCAGATAGATATAATAGGAACTCCTGATGAAGAAATGAGGGGAGCCAAAGCTTTTATGGCAAACCATGGGGTGTTTAATGATTATGACTTTGCCATAATGATGCATATGAATAATAAAAGCTATGTATATAGTGGAACTCTTGCTCTAGATTGCTATGATTTTGAATTTAGCGGTCACCCAGCACATGCTGCAGCAACTCCATGGGAGGGAAGAAATGCTTTAAATGCCATGAGATTGTTCTTTGATGCAGTTGATATGATGAGACAGCATGTAAGGGATGATGCAAGAATTCATGGTATAATCAAGGATGGAGGAAAGGCTTCCAATATAGTTCCAGATTATACATTAGCAGAGTTTTGTGTAAGAAGCAAAAGCAGAGATTATCTTAATGAAATAACACAATGGGTAATGGACTGTGCAAGAGCAGCTGCATTGGCTACTAGAACTGAGTTAAAAATTACTCAAGTTGGAGAAAAATATGATGAATTATCCAGAAAAATAACTGGTGACGAAATCTTAGAGGAATTATTTAAAGAGCAAGGGATTGAAACAGTTGACTTAAGTAATATCACAGGTGGATCTTCTGATATTGGAAATGTTGATTATATATGTCCGGCTTTTCATCCGTATATAAGCATAGGTGAAGATTGTGGTACTCATACAGTAGAATTTGCCAATGCTATGAAATCAGATAAAACCCATGAGGCCATTTTAAATGGTTCAGAGATTGTTATTAAATTTGTAAAAAAATTATATGATATGCCTGAACTATTAGAAAAAATTAAAGAAGAACACAGAGAAAATAGAAGAAAATAAAAATAAGGTTGCAAACAAATGTTCTTAGTGTTATAATTTAGATAAAGAACATTTAATGGGGGTTATTATATGGATGAAAAAATTTATGACCTACTAGAAAAGCTTTATATTGACTTAAACACCAAGATTGACAAAATGGACGGAAGACTTGACCGAATGGATGATAGATTTGATCAAATAGATGGCAGGCTTGACCAAATGGATGATAGGTTTGACCAAATGGATGGCAGACTCGACCGAATGGATGATAGATTTGATAACGTTGAATCTATAATGGCAACTAAACAGGATATTGCTAGGCTTGAAGATAAAATGGACAAGAATTTCAAAGCACTATTTGATGGATATCATCTAACATATGAAAAATGTACGGAAATTGATAAAAAGGTGGACATTATAGATAGTAAAGTTGAAAAACATGATGTGGAAATAAGAGTAATCAAGGGAGCTGCAAATGCGTAAATTTGTGGCTCTTATTTATATCATCATCTCAAAATTTGGACAGTAATAAAAGGATATTTTATTTTTTTGCCGAATATAAAGAGTATAAGGAGAAAAAAGGGGTGCTGCAATGGGTGTATTACTTAGTGAATTATTAAAAATGCTATGTTTTCAAGATGCCAAACTCCTAACAGGAACTGAAACAAGTAAAAGTACAAGTGTTAATGGTATAACTATAATTGAAAGACCCGATATAGCTGATTGGACCAAAGGAGGAGAGCTTTTATTGACTACTTTCTATTCCATTGACAAGGATATAGAGGCTCAGAAATCCTTAATACAAGGACTTACCATAAAGGGTGCAGCAGCTTTAATAATTAAAACATCAACATTTTTACCATTAATCCCAAATGAAATAATTGAACTGGGAAATGATTTAGACTTCCCAATTATTGAAATTCCTAGAGAAACAAAATACATAGACATTCTTTATCCAGTAATGAGTGAAATATTTAACGATCAGGTAAATAAGTTAAACTATTATAAAGATTGTCATGAGAAATTTACTGAACTTTCTCTAAAGATGAAAGGAATACCTTCTATAGCAAAAGCTTTAAAAGAATTGGTAGATAATCCGGTAATTATTTTCGATAGTGAGTTTAGCTGTATTGCTTATAGTGACGAAGAATATAAGGAAATAGAAGTAGTGGACAAAAAAATGAAAAATTTACTGGTGAAAGATCATTCTTTTTACGGTTTTGATGTCAAATTGAAATCTTATGAAGATATACATACAATGATTGTTGAAATTATTCAAGGAATTAATAATACAAAGGTATATTTAGGGATATTGGAAAGGAATAGACATCTTCATGATTTAGATCTTATAGCTATTCAGAGTGCTGCTACTTCATTAAGACTGGAGATACTAAAGGATGCTGCTGTTAATGAGGTAGAACTTAAATATAAAGGAAATTTAATAGATGATTTAATAAATGGTAAATTTGATTCATTGCAGGACATCTATGATAGAAGCAACTTATTCGGATGGAATTTAAAGAGAAAATTTGTGGTAATATTGCTTACCATTAGTCAATATGAAGATTATATTAGATCCACAAAGAATTCATATGAAGGTTTAATATTACTAAGAGAAAAGATAAAATCCACTGTTGATAGAATAGCCTATTCATATATAGATGACCATATTTCTATAAATAAGGGTGATGATATAATTATACTATGGCCTGTAGAGGGAAAAGAGAAATTAAGGCATACCTATATAATAATAAAGAAATTTGGAATAGAACTTAGAGCTGCTATTTTAAATAAAATAGGGAATGTCTTAGTATCAATGGGAATAGGTGGACTGGCAACAAATCCTACAGAAATAGGGCAATCCTTTTCACAAGCTAGAGATGCTCTTGACTATGGATATAAAATTTTAGAGAAAGATTATATTACTGTATATGAGGAACTAGGCATATATAAGCTTTTATGCAGTTATAAAAATCGAGATGAACTTATTAAATTTATTCCACAATCTTTATTAATTCTTAAAGAATATGATAAGGAAAAGAACAACGAGTTAATAGATACTTTAGAGATGTATTTAGCCTGCAATTTAAATGCGACGAAAACTGCAGAAGAATTATTTGTTCATTATAAAACCGTTTTATATAGGCTAAATAGGATTAAAGAGATTACTAATTTAGATATTGAGGACAGAAGGAAAATGCTTGAAATAGAGGTAGGTTTAAAGATACTCAGAATAATTGGATAATAAAGTAAGGTGAAAGACAAAAAAAGGTTTTGTTAAGTCAAAACCTTTTTTGTATTGTGCTTGAGTAAATTTCAGTAAATAATTAGAATAAAGAATTTTAGTTTCTAATTGTGAACTATGAATTGTGAATTAAATATTCGGATCTCTATTGCAATCCTTCGAATATACGTATGATAAAGGTTCATATCCTATTGCATAGGCTGCTTGTTGGACAAAAGGCCCCATCCAGATAAAATCATCTTTTTTGACTGAATACCAGTTGTTGTCTAAGTTGTACATTCCTTCTCCAGTTAACAAATATGCACCATGTTCCTGAACGTGGGTCTCAATAAATGGATGTGATCCACCTGGTTCAAATGAAAGAATATGGAAGTTCATATCAAATTCTATATCAGTTGGAAGCAAATCAATCATAGTGACATCTTTCATATCAGAGTAGTTTACTACATTTAAATTATTTACATTATTTGATACTACCCATGGTTCTCCAACACCTTCAGCATTTATATATCTTTGTTTATATAGAATAAACTTAACATTTTTATCTGAATTATTTTCCATAATCATATTTAAAGATGGAGGACAATATGCATAACCACCTTCAGTCAATTCATATTTAGTTTCATTGACAAACACATCTAAATTACCCTCTATGACATATACAAAGGTTTCAATTCCATTTCCACCGAAACCAACTGTATTTTTGCCTGACGGTTCCATATTAACAAGGTATTCTACAAAGCTTGCCCCTAATTTTGGAGAACATATTATGCTTATTGTGCACTTTTCAAAATGTGGAATAACGTTGTTTACAAGCCCCTCAGGTGTAATAAGAGCGAAATTTCCATGTTTAATAATTGATCTACTGGTTAATAAATCATTACGATAACCCATTATTATTTATCCCCTTTCAAATTATTTACATAGTAGTAGTAATTAATATTATATACTTTATTATTAAATAAAAAATTATAAAAACCTTTATCCATTATTGATAAAAATCAATTTAAATTTTATCCTAACCATTATGTGATAAAATAGTAGAATTAAGCTATATACATAGTAATTAGAATAATTAATATGGGGTGATATTATGATTAGAAGGTCTAATGAATATAAGGTTGAGGTAATCGAGGGGTTAAAGGGTGGTAAGGGTTTTGTAACTGTTGTTAATTATTTTAATATGGAGGATTTTCTTGGTAAAGGAAGATTATACGGTAAATCCATCATTAAGCCTGGTAATTCTATAGGTTATCATAAGCATGAAGGGGATCAGGAAGCATATTTTATCCTGAAAGGGAAGGCCCTTTATAATGAAAATGGAATCGAAACAACGCTTGAGCCAGGAGATCTAGCAATTTGTATGGACGGAGATTCTCATTCGATAGAGGCTGTTGGGGATGAGGACCTAGAATATATAATGTTAATATTATACAGTTGATATTTCAATCTACTAATACTTCATTTATAAACAATAGATGAAGTATTTTGTTTATGTGACATTCGTGTTGATAGGATAAATTAATAATTTACATTTATCCATATGTGATAAAGTATAAGATTGTTAAAAATCATATAATTAA
>ENA-UOOK01004542-UOOK01004542.1-fermentation-metagenome-genome-assembly--contig:-NODE-4542-length-14789-cov-5.025519_pt1 | contig 14789 bp, 17 predicted proteins | sample MGYA00245777_ERZ724023 | MGnify/ENA primary metagenome ERZ724023 (study PRJEB28704, sample SAMN03018312) | fermentation metagenome | biome: anthropogenic terrestrial biome; feature: soil; material...
CTCTGCAACCTTGCCTCCTATGGGCGAGGCCGCGGGCGCCGCCACCTGATTTGATTCCAGTTTATTAAAGGAAGCAACAATTTGCTTATGACCATCCATTTTTATGGTCCACCGGTCGTACTTCGCGATCACCTGATCCCCGTTAGAGCCGGCCCACTCCCAAAATCCATATCCTTCATTGGCAATGGGAGTAAGGGTCACCTCGGCGTTTTTCGCATATTTCCCTCCCGTAGGAGCCAACGAAACCGCTCCCGCCTCTTTTGGATCCACGGTCAAATTCAAAGTATAGTCCGACGTAGAGCTGCCGTTTCCACCTTTCCCTCCGCCACAACCGGAGAAGACCGTGACGCAAATCAATAAAATGGTCATAGAAATGAAGATCGAAGGTCTCATTTTTCACCTCCCCTTACTACTAAACTTTGTCCCTGCCCTCTTTGTGGTTCTCTTCAAACTATAACAGCTTCAACTCAACATAATCTCAACAAAGAGCATATTCAGGTAATAAGGAGAATAAAAAAGCAGACCCCCTATTAAATAAGGTTGATCTGCGTGACGACGGCCATACCACTAAAGGTTTTTGCCTGCCGACCGACGCCGAATGGTAGCGTTTCTATAGTATAAGATAATATCCGTGGATACCATTAACGCGTTAAGAATATACAAATAAATCACACCGTCATAGGCGAAAAATATTTTGTGCAAAACACCGGAGATATACCCCACAAGGATGGCATATAAAAACAAGACGCTTTTGCCCGCTGTATTTTTGGAAGTCCAGGATTTATAGATCGAAGCAGGCCACGCGGCACCGAAACATACTAACATTAATACTTCAAAAATACTCATCTTCTGCTACCTCTTTCCTTTTTTTGAATAGTAGTTTGTTTACGATAACTTATCAGCAAAGCAGTAATAAATCCTTTCCTAACTATATATATCAGTACGATCAAATAACTGTCAAGATGAGAACGCTTCCTTATACCAGCGAGCAGAAACCAACAAGGGCAGGAGAACCCTGTTCCCCTGCCCTTGTTTTATCCTTTTGTTTAAGTTATACAGTTTGCGCTTTCGTTTCACGGTATACTTTGTAATCATTGGCGTCTTCGGCCAGCGCCCTAATCTCCTTATATTGACGCAAATCGGTATAAAGCTCGTTCAGATAAGGGTTTTTCTTGGTCTGCACTACCTTGTAAATCATGTAACCAAAGACCACGATATTGGCCACTAACGCGACAACACTAACCGCAAATAGGATTGTGGGGTTGTGGGTGGATGAAACCGCAAAGGCACCCTCGTCTAGGAAAGCCGGGAAGGTCTGGGCAAACATACACCATATGGCTAGCGTATGAGCACGATGTTGCAACCATGCTCCCTTTCCGACGGTAAAGGCACATAGCGTTGGAGCCAACAACAAAGCAAAACCGCAGTACCAAGCGTGACTCGGTAGACAGTTATAGGTATAAGCAAAATTCCATAAATCATAGGCGACGATCCAAAACCATAACATATCAGGCCAGAGCATATCTCTGCTGCCATCTCGATCCGTCTTTTTTCTGATATAGATTCCGAACCAACCTGTGATGGTAATCATGTTCAGGATCCCTGCGATCCCATTCATGTAGTTCCAAGAACCGCCGAGAACATACATGGCTTGATCGGCGAGAATCCCTCCGCCTTGATATTGAATACCAACCTGGAAATCACGGGCTACCGCCTCCATAATGTTGATCGCTAGGATAAGGGCAGGGAAAGCTAAAGCCCATTTTTTATCCGGCAATCGCCATTCTTCGCCGGTTAATTTATTTTTCCCTTTAAGATGCCGAATGAACCAAAAACCAAGACACCCGGCTGTGGAAGAATACACCTTTGCTAAATGGAACCAAACTGTATATGTTGTATCGCTTAATACGGTGAACCATAAGATTGAAAGAAATATTGGTAGTACAAGAAAACTGAATAAACCGGCATACTTCCACCTACGCGAAATTTCATTAAAGCCAAAGAGTGCAACAAAAACAATGAGCCAAACACCCCAGACACTTAATGCTGATGCCCCTTCGGCGTAGTTAAAGGTAAACATAAAGAAGCCTCCCTTATTTTTTTATAATGTTAACCTTATTGTGTTAATACTATGATACAATTAATTACGACCATACGACAATAGACATTTATTGTTTTGCCCAATTTCTGCTGACAAATCCTCATACAACATGACTTTAAAGATGTCCATTATATTTATGAAATAGTTATAAAAAGTCTGTCGGTTTACATTACAGTGTTTACAAATTTCCTTCACCGTAATCCTATCCATCGATTTCATCATTAATAAGTCTTTAAATGAATCCATTAAAGCAGTTCTTGCATTTCTTCTCATCAAGTGTTGAACGATCCTTTCCTGCAATAGAGAAAACAGTATATTTACTTACTTTATTCAAGATTAGCGCAGGAAAACCTCTCCTTAATCCTGAAAAGGGGGAATTGTCATGATCACCAACCTCGCTTGGCTCCAAAGCACCTTAATTGCCCATCGAGGGCTACATGACGGAAATCACAACATCCCGGAGAATTCAATGGCCGCCTTTAAGGGCGCGATCGAACATAATTATATCATTGAATTAGATGTGGCAATGACCAAAGACCGGCAACTGGTAGTCTATCATGACAAGAAACTCCGGCGCGGATTAGGCATCGACCATGATCTGCATGACCTTCCTTACGCGGAGCTATCAAAATATAAACTGTTCAGCTCTGCTGAAACAATCCCTTTATTCCGTGAGGTCCTCGCCTTTGTTGACGGTAAGGTTCCACTCCTGATTGAAATCAAAAACGAGGGTAAGGTTGGGGAAATGGAAAGCTTGCTCTATGAAGAGTTAAAAGAGTATCAGGGGCAATATGCCATTCAGTCCTTTAATCCCTATACCCTTAAATGGTTTAGGAAAAAGGCCCCGGCGATTTTACGGGGACAACTTGCCGGTAGCTTTGTGGTCAGTGATTACGATGTCGAATCTGCCGGAACAACACGTTTACCATGGTATAAAAGGTTTTTATTAAAAAATATGCTGCTCAACTTCGAGAGCCGTCCCCATTTTATTTCCTATGAAGTAAATAATACTTCCGATGCCAGGTTGAAAGCGATCAAAAGGTGGGGAGTACCCCTTTTAGGCTGGACGGTTAAGAGTCAAGCGGAATATGACAAATTTAAACCAAAGTTTGACAATTTGATCGTTGATTCGATCCTATCGGAACTGGTAGTGGAACCGGATTAAGCTCGGAGAGGGGGGTGGTTGTTCCGCTAACCGGAATGCCGGAACAACCACGCCCGCAAACACCTTAAATCTTCATGATCCGGGTAATCCGAATCACACTCGACCTTTTCTAATTCAGTAACCCGCTCCGGATTGGTTTTAAAGTAAATAATCAGTTTTCGGATGAACTTCATCGTTGCTGGGGTAATGTAGTGCTCAACTCCTTCGACCTGTTCTTCGACGCGGACATTCTCTGTGGAGAGGTGGAAGAACTCCTTTAATTTTTCATCACGCCAGACCAGAAAGCGGCTATAGATCAGCCCTTTCTCCGTGAGCGCAATATTCCGGTATTTTTCATAGCGGATGAAACCTACCTCGTCCAGTTTTTGGATCATCCGCGTAACGGACGAAGGTTTGACATTAATGGCATTGGACAGATCAATCGGCCTGATATAACCCTGCTCGGAAACGATCCGGTAGAACATCTCCAAATAATCTTCCATACTTTCCGTCAAAACCATTTCAATCGACACCAAATCCCCCCTCCAGAACCTAGACCAGACCACAAGCCCTTGCCAATTGGGCAACGAGAAAACAAACCAAGATGGCGACGCCGGTCGGGATTAACGCCGCTAGAACCGTCCATTTCAAACTTTGCGTTTCTTTCCGAATGGTGAGTAAAGTGGTTGCACAGGGGAAATGAAGCAATGAAAACAGCATCATATTCAAGGCGGTCAGCCAGGTCCAACCATTTGCCACCAGGAGCCTGTGGAGGTCTTCAATACTACTTGGTTCTACCATTACCCCCTCGGAGAGGTAACTCATGATCAGAATCGGGATCACAATTTCGTTGGCGGGTAAGCCCAGCAGAAAAGCGAGGATAATGTAGCCATCCAAACCAAGAAGATAGCCGAATCCCTGCAAAAATCCGCCTAGATGCCCGATAATACTTACTTCACCAATGTAAACGTTGGCCAAAATCCAAATAATCATCCCGGCTGGCGCAGCCACCACTACCGCACGGACTAAAACGAAGAGGGTCCGATCCAAGACGGAACGAATCAATAATGTTCCCATCTTCGGCCACCGGTAAGGGGGGAGTTCCAGAGTAAACGTGGAAGGAACTCCTTTCAGTAGTGTTTGCGATAACAACCTGGAGATCAGTAACGTCACCAGGATTCCAAAGACCACCACTCCAACCACTAAACCGGTGGTAAGTAAATTATTAGCTGTTCCCACCAGCGCACTAAGGAAGATCGCCGCCATAGCAATCAAGGTGGGAAAACGACCATTACACGGTACAAAGTTATTGGTCAGAGTCGCAATCAACCGTTCACGTGGTGATTCGATGATCCGACAGGCGGTAACCCCAGCCGCATTACAGCCAAAACCCATACACATGGTTAAAACCTGTTTTCCATGGGCACCCGCCCTTTTAAATCCCCGGTCCAGATTAAAAGCCACGCGCGGTAAATACCCCAACTCCTCTAGAAACGTAAAGAGGGGAAAAAAAATCGCCATTGGCGGTAACATTACCGAGATAACCCAAGCCATACAACGATACAAACCCAAAACCAAGATCCCGTGCAACCAGTCTGGCGCCTTTAGCCATTGGCAGAGTGCAGTCAAATGCGACCCAAAACCAAAAAGAAGATTAGACAATAGTTGAGAAGGATAATTCGCTCCGCTAACCGTCAACCAAAGGATCAGGCTCAGGAGCGTCAGCATCAAGGGATACCCAAAATATTTGGAAGTAACAAAATCGTCAATTTTGTGGTCAAAGTCCTCCTTTTTCCCTTGCCGTTTTACTACTTGCCTGGCGATCTCCTGGGTTTGACGGTAAAGGTCAAGCACCAGCTGATCCCGGACCGGCCCTACTTCCGCACCGGCGGTTTGTGCCTGCGCAACGATCCCCTGAAAACAGTTCTCCTCATTACTCATAGCACTTCACCGCCTTTAGTTCATTGGAACCTTGTTCCCAACTATCCGGTCCCGTACCGCTGATGTAGTTTAAGATCTCGGTAATAAGGGTGGTGTCCCCATCGAGTAAACGTAATGCTACCCAGCGGCTGTTAATTTTCCCCCGGAGGAATGGTTCGATTTCCCGCTGAATTGTGGCCACCGCCACCTCAATCCGTTCTTGATAGCGGATCGACAAGGGCTGCAGTTGTTTGTGCTCGAAAACCACCTGGTGCAGACTTTCCTTTAAAGCAGCGAGTCCTACTTTATCCCGGGCGGCCGTCGGGACGACTGGGATCCCTAATAGCGCCTCCAGTTTAGGAAAGTCAATAACAATCCCTTTCCGTTTGGCCTCATCGATCAGGTTGACGCAAAGGATCGCTCGCGGTGTAATCTCGATCACTTGTAAAACCAGGTTTAAGTTCCGTTCCAGACAAGTAGCGTCCACCACCACGATGGTCGCCTCCGGATTCCCGAAACAAATAAAATCCCGTGCTACTTGTTCATCGGCGGAATTGGCCAGCAGAGAATAAGTCCCCGGTAAATCCACCAAAGTAATAATTTTGTTTCTATAACGGTAGTTTCCCTTAGCCAAAACCACGGTCTTTCCCGGCCAATTCCCGGTATGTTGTTTCAGTCCGGTTAAACCGTTAAAAACAGTGCTTTTGCCGGTATTGGGATTCCCGGCCAGTGCAATCACCGCATCAGATTTATCCTGGTTTAGCTTGGATAAAACCTTAAGGGTTCCTACGTGTTGGCAATTCATCGCTTATTCCTCCTTAATCCAGCGGCCAGACTGTAATCAGTCGGCTTTCCTCTGACCGTAAAGCAATAATTGCACCCCGGACCTTATAGGCGACCGGGTCCCCACCCGGACTTTTCCGAACCGCTTTAACTAGGGACGAAGGAACCAACCCCAGATCCAAAAGACGATTCCGGGTTAACCCCTGCATTCCCACATTAACAACTCGTGCCTGCTGACCGATGGGGAGGGCAGTTAATGTAATTTCGGCATAGCCCACTAGGAGCGCTCCTTTCAAGGCTTCCTCTGGCAGTTTGGCTGCCACCAAGAGTTTTGCCCGCGGCTAATATTTGCTTTTATTATATGACCAAAGGCCATGATCGGTGCTGAGCGGCCAAGCACTGTCATGACTAAAACAGCCTTTGCACAAAAAACTCCCCTTTGTGTAGTCCTGAACTTTTGTTTTCAGGTGTCTACGCAAAGGGGAGTTTTTCAGCGTTAATTTAAAACAGTGGCGCAAACAAACGGAGGAAGTTTTGAAGGAATTTAACCCACCAGGGTCGACGTTTCCAAGACACCAAATCAATTTCTTCGCTCACCGCAATAGTGGCCAAGATGTCTTCTTTAATTTCTTTCAAGACCGGCGCTCCACAGATCCAAACCCCATTTTCAAATTGCAGGTTAAAACTGCGGTAATCCATGTTAATACTCCCGGTAATCGCTTGGTCGTCATCGCTGATGATCGTTTTGGCATGGATATAGCCTGGGCTATACTCCCAAATCCGCACCCCGGATTCCATCAACCGCCCATAGTTGGAGCGGGTAACCATATGGACATACCAATGGTCGTAGATTTTCGGGGTAATGATCCGGACATCAGTCCCGGCCTTCGCCACCGTACTCAGCGTCTCCGCCATCGCATCATCAATTACAAGGTAGGGCGTGGTAATGTAGACATACTCTCTGGCATTGGAGATTAATTGCCGATACGTGGTCTCAGCTGGATTATGCGGGTTATTGACTGGTCCATCGGAAAAGGGCTGGTAAAAACCATCACCAGGAATATTCACCGTTGGCTGGTACTGACAGTAATCCTCTTGTTTGCGGTTTTCCGTTTCCCACATTTGCAAAAAGGTGACGGTCAAACTCCAAACCGCATCTCCTTCCAAGCGGATGGCCGTGTCTTTCCAGTGTCCGTACTTGGGATAGATATTAGCGTACTCATCAGCCAGGTTCGTGCCACCGGTATAACCGATATTACCATCAATAATCGCGATTTTCTGGTGATTCCGGTAATTGATGTACAGGCGTGATATGTAACGGTGAACCGGGTTGAAGGCTAGGGCTTGAATGCCTTCCTTCTTCAGCTGCTGAATGAAATCATTGGGTAGGGTAATAATGCTGCCGAAATCATCAAATAAAAGTCTTACTTCCACTCCTTGACGGGTTTTGACTTTAAGAACCTCGTAGATGCGGTCCCAAAGCTTACCCTCAGCCAGGATATAGTACTCCAGAAAGATAAAACGCTCGGCTTTTTCCAAATCTTTTAACATCTGTTCAAACTGAAGCTCACCCAGGGGAAAATACTGACAGCGCGTGTTCTTGTATAATGGAAATCCTTCGCGAATTAAAAAACTAGCCATTCTTTTTCGCCCGGGGTGAGCTTGTTCTAAGGCAGCATAAACTTCCGGTTCCTGCTGCAAAAACTGGGACGTGCGTCTTAGCGTCTCCTGCGTTCTTACACTCTTCCTTCCGGTGGTGGCCGCCCTTCCCCACAGCATATAAAGGATATAGCCAAAAACCGGTAAGACGAGGATAATAACCAGCCAAACGGCTCTATAGGAGGAATTCTGGTTATGGTCAAGGAGTCCCAAAACGGCCAGGACGGCCAATAATTCCAAGACAAAATATAAAATAACCGAATTATCCTTCAACTGCCTGATGATTAAGGCCAAAAAGAATAGTTGGGCTAGAATGATCACGCCAACAACAACAAGCCGCATTATACCGGCAATCTTGTTCTCCGCTTTTTTCGTCATATCTCGCCACCTCCCCTTAAAAACGAACTTAGCTGCCCAATTGGGATTGAATTTCGCTTAGTTTATCGATCATGTTTTTAATGAGATGTCCGATACTAAGATCGTGGATGCCGACGATAATATTTTCGCAACAGTTGAGCGGAATTAGGATTTTCTTCGCATTGCTTTGCCCAACGGCGACCGCCATAGGTGGGGTGATCTCCCCCCACAATGAATCGGCAATTACGATCCCAATTGGGCCAATAATGACGTCCGCCTTTCGGCAGCCGACCAGCACGGCATTCTCGCCGGTGGCTATTTTGTCGGCACCAGCCTTGCGCATGGCAGTGGTAGCAGCGCTATTCGTTCCGACGGCGGTAAGCACTGCCTCCGGAATGTTCTGTTTGATGGCCGCAACAATTTGTCGGCCAATACCTCCGCCCTGTGCATCAATGATTAAAATGTTCATTTCATCCCCCCACAGATCACGGCGCTAGCGATTATTGCTTAGTTCAGCTCTTTTTTCAACTGTTTCCAAGTAGGCAAATATTTGGTTAAATACGCATAAAAACGGTCGTTATGGTAACGTTCCAACAAGTGGATCAGTTCATGGACAATGATATACTCTAAGCAGGCGGGGCTTTTCTTGACCAGTTCCAGGTTGAGCCAAATCCGACGGTCCCTGATATTACAGGTTCCCCATTTCGTCTTCATCCGTCGCACGCGACATTCCCGCACCGCAACACCAATCTCCCTTTCCCATTTCTCCAGATACTGGGGTATAACCGCTTTCAACTGCCGGCGATACCAATCCATCATTACTTTTTGCCGCCGTTCCTGGGTACTGCCAGGGGGAACAGTTAAGTTTATATATTGATCTTTATCCAGTTCCACCTGGGTTCGACCAGTCTGCTCGGTCACCTTTAGCTCATAGCTGACCCCAAACAAAAAGTGGTGTTCACCGCTGACATATTCGGGCACGAGTTGGGCGGGACGGTCCAAGATCTTGGCCCGCTGTTTCTTGATCCATGGTAACTTCGAGCGTGCAAAAAAACTGATCGTTTCCTGATCCATTTTAGCCGGCACACTCATGCGCACATGACCGTCGGGAGGACGGACGGAAAGGTAGATGTTTTTTATTTTTTTCCGGATTACCTCAATCTCAAGGTCGTCGATGCATAGTTTCGCCATCCAAATCTCCTTAATTCATGTTCGCACTGATCTCCACAAGCCCTTCCCGGTTAAGAATATTAATTTTACGTTGTCCGTCCAGCCCAATTAGGCCATCGGCTTGAAAAGCCGCCAGTTTCCGGCTTAAAGTCTCCTGGCCCATCCCCAGCTGCGAGGCAAAATTCCCTTTCGTCATCGGCAAGACGACTGTATCCCGTCCATCGGACAAGGTTAATAAAGCCTCTGCTAAGCGTTGTTCTACTGTATTAAGGTTAATCGTTTGAATCAGCTTTTCTGCCTGCTCCAGGCGTTTACTCAACTCTTCCATAACCTTAAAGGCAATCAAGGGATATTTTTCCATCAATTCCTTTAACCGGGTACCTTCAATCAGACACATGGTAGAAGGGGCCAAAGTCTCCGCATAATCAGTCATGGGCAAAGTGCTAAGGAGGGATAGTTCACCCATAAACTCACCGGGGCCAAGCACCCTGATGACCTGTTCCTTTCCTTCGGCGCTCAAGCGGGAAATTTTCACCTGACCGCAGTGCAACACATAAAGCTTTCCCCCCTGCTCCCCAGCCCGATAAATAATTTCCCCCTTGTCAAAGGTTTGCGCCTTTGTAATCGCCGCAATTTCCCCCATCTCATCCTGGGATAGACTGCTGAAGATCGGCACCCTTTCAATACAATTTTCGTAACTCTCGCCATGACAATGCTTAGTCATGCCAACCCCTCCCGTACCGTCTGAACTTCCCAGATCTTAGCTGCTTTTTATCCGTCGATTTTTCATTCCTGGTTTGCTTCATCTTCATTAGTAAAAAATAGTTTGGAATAAACGGCTTTAGAAGTCACATCAGGTAACATCCCCAGTTTACCGGATAACGCACTAATCACGTTATTCGGTGCGTCCATGATAATGCAGATAATCGAAATTCCCCGCTGCCGGTAAGGCACCCCCAACCGCCCAATGATATATGAATTATACTCATGCAGAATATTATTGAGTCGATCCACAGCGTCAGGACGTTCGACGATAATACTTATCGCCGCAATTCTAGTTTCCATCCCCTGTCCACCCCTTTTCTGAAATTAAAACCCTTGCGCTTTGATCGTGCAAGGATTATATATTAAGTCAAATACACGCTATTTCCATGGTAAGCATCAGTTTATAATTCCTTTTACGAACACAATAATTTTTCTACGAGCCTATATACTGTTGTTCCGGTGGATCTCGGCCAATCACTACATGGGGGATTATCTCTTTGTTTAGCCCTGTATATTGCGGACGAAACCTGTTCCATGGTAATCCTATCTAATTTACTTCCTTTTTTATAGCCCGGCAAATAACGTTTTAACATATCTAAACACCTATGAGCAGATGTAACTCCTTTACCTGCCTCAAAATGAAATAACAACCAAATTTCAAATTGAGGATTACTTACTGCTAATCCATAATTTCCTCTACTTTGGGACCAAAAATATAACTCGTTAAGTTGCTGTTCTGTCCAGCTATCTTTATCTACCACAAGCCATGCTTCATCTTCCTTTCTCAGCCCCTTTTCCTGTAAAAATTTATTCATACGGGCTAGAACTCTTTGCGGAGAAGATTGGGTATTTCCTGGCAGGCATTTTATTTTTACTACGGTATTTGGTGTGTGCTGGAAAATTGAAAAATATTGTGGTTCTGTTTTAGCTCCTTCCGTGGCAATAACAAACATTTTTCGATAACGTCTATCTCCTAATTTTCTCTGAAATTGCCTTCTGGGGGGCATTAATCATCCCCCCCATTCTCTTGACTTTTATATACACATCGTAAGTCGTCCACAAGAAAACGGGGTATTCCACCCAATCTTCCTTGTAAATAACTTTTTCTAATATCTTTATCACTCCGGACATCCTTATATTCACTAAAGGAATAAACATTAGAAACACCCAGGTGATTGCGTTCAGCTACCCACATTTCGTCACGTCTAAGCATTTTTTGATCCATCAATAAAACATCATGGGTTGTACATAAGAGCTGTGATCTGCGATCCTTTGAGCAGGTTGATAAATATAATTCCAATAATCGTTTTGTTAAAAGAGTGTGTAGACTACGATCAATTTCGTCGATAATATATACCTTTTTTGTATCTTCTTGAGCTAACTCTAGAAATGCCGGGATCAAATCCATTGTTCGTTGCGAACCATCCGATTCTTGTCGCAGCTCAAATTTGACTTCGGAACCGTCATCTTTTCGATGATAAGTAACTAGTTTTTTTGCAATCAATTCTCCATTATTCCTAGACACGATTATCCGTTCACCTTTTTCCCTATCAGATAAGACCTGAACCGTCATTCCTTCTTTTACTTCTTCCTGCAATAGTGTTCTTAGGGGTTCAGGAAAAGAATCTACAGGTATATCTTCTCCACCCAAATGTGCGATACCGGTATCTAATTGATAGAGAACCGTATTCATTGCTTCGTATAATGGGTTTTTCCTATCTATAAAATATTCGAATGGCCCAAATCTCATGTCAGGAGCAACCAAAACTAAAGTGTGTTTAAACCAATCATATACAGGTTTAAAAATATCGACCTTTTGGGAGACGGAATTTGTTAAGTATAGTTGGTTTCCCCTTGTCCCTTGGTAAGCAAATTCAAGAAAATCAACATTTTCAAGAGTTTTGTCTAGTTCAAAATGATCACGAAGCCGATGATAAAGCTGTTTTTCATTTGTACTTGAAATTCGCACCAGCTTTTCTTCAATTACTTCTTTTTTAGTTATCGAAAAACTAAATTCATAAATTATCTCATTGAGCAGAATTTCAAACATAAATGTAGTCGGTTGGTCCATGCTCGTTCCAAGAAGGAATGGTTCAACTGCAATCAAGTTCTCCGGTTGGGTTCCATTCACTACAAACTTTTTGGCAAAACTTAATGCTTTAAATAAATTCGTTTTACCGGAAGCATTTCCACCATAAATAACAGATATGGGGAGAATCTTCAATTTGTATTTAGGTACTTTCGGAAGCCGTTCATTATGTTGCCTTTCCCGACTGGCGATCATGGAAAAAATGATTGGCTCTTTAAACGACATCCAATTCTTAATAGAAAACCTGATAATCATCGATTACCGCTCCTTAAGAGTTATTATCTCTCTTTTGATTATATTATACCATAGTTTTATTGAATGATACCCTTCTTGGGAGATAATCTCTCTTAATTCAAACTTGTTGGTTTTACCGCGTTTATCTAGGGTACACTAGCCGTAATAATCACCAACCACTAAAACTTCATTTAGTTTCCCTCTACCTTCCGCCTTGGCATTAATCCACCGCCTAGCGCGCACAGTTACAATCTTAAATTCCTGATATAGATCACGGATCAACGGGGTATCCGAATTACTTAACAAAACTTTACAGCCACGGGCATTCAATTCCTGATAAACATCTCGGAGCAGCACTTGCTCTTCTTCACCAAAACCCGCTGGCGCATAACTGGTAAATGATGAAGTTTTATTCAGCGGGTCGTATGGTGGATCAAAATAGATAAAGTCACCCGGTTTGGCATCGGCTACTGCTTTTTCAAAACTTTTGTTCAAGAGCTTTATATCGCTTTGCCTCAGGTAGGCATGGGCTTCAGTAAGCGCTTCTTTATTGACAATTTCCGGCTTTTTGTATCTACCAAACGGAACATTAAAATTGCCTTTGCTGTTCACACGGTATAAACCATTAAAGCACGTTTTGTTTAAGTAAATGAACCGGGCTGCTTTTTGGACTGGGGAGCGCCGATGGTAATCAGCGGCTTTATCCCAAGCCCGAATTTCGTAAAAATAAGCTTTACCCCCACATTCATGTTTGCTTTTATGGCTTTCCAATTCGGTAATTAATTGACGAAAAAGCTTTTCGCTTTGTACCACTTTATAGACGGTAATTAATTCGCTATTAATGTCATTAACAATTGCGTTTGGGGGCTGGAAATGGAACAACATGGCGCCGGCACCCAAAAATGGTTCGAAATATGTACAACTACTTAATTCAGGAACAAAGGGCGCAATTTGGGCGATTAATTGGCGTTTTCCGCCCGCCCATTTCAGGAATGGCTGCATTGTCGATGAACTCCTTACGCCTTCACTTTTGTAAAAACAAATCCTTCTTCTTCAACCCATTTTCCTTAATCGCCTTTCGCCAGCCCGCTTCTCCGCCAAGCTTATACAGGAAGCGGGGAAAACTCGCGGTGAAATAGATCGTTTCCGCCGAAGAACGGGTTAGAATCTGATTCGCCAGTTGTTTGAAGGCCTTCTTCATTTTTTTAAACGGTCCCTGTCCAGGCTTGATGTTTTCCAGCATATTAAGCATGCCACCGGTACCGATGGCTAAGCCTTGCCCCCACTTAAGCCCCGCTCTAACCGACCAATTCTTCATCATTTCAATTGCCAATTCGTTGTGCTGGCTTTCATAAAACCCGCAGTTTACGATAGTATAAACCAAAATCTCCCGGCCATTCAGCGCCGTGAAAACCCATTCCAACTGACGAAGGCAACGCAACAAATGGGAGGGGATGGCATCCACATAGAGGGGAAAGGCAAAAACCAGGGCATCACAGTCCATAAGCTTACCCACTTCTTCTGTGGTAATCTGCGGTCGGTAAAAGTGAAGTTCAGTGATGATCTGATCATCACCCGTCAAAAAAGCCTTGAAATTTTCTAAAACAAGACCGGAGGCGCTGTCTTTCTTTTTGGGACTGCCATTGATCAAAGCGATTTTCATCAGAACTGTCCCTCCATTTCTGTAATGCCGGGCGCAAAAGAAACGCTATAGATCTGGCAATCGTAATTAATGGCATTGGCCTCTACTACCTTTTTCGCGGTCTGTTTCTCCGTGGCGGAGATATCCTCACCGTAAAACCAGACCTGGAGCGGAAAATGGTTCTTATACCGCCGCCGGTGGTGCATCCGTCCATTCCTAATGACGAAATAGGGATGGATATAGGGTATACTCCGGTCTAAGACATTTTTCACAAATGGACTAAAGCCCCCATAATAGCACTGGCTAATAATGAGCAGCTCAGAACATTTGGCCAGCTGTTCCCCCATGTCGCCATATTGGTCCCGGATGACACAAGCGCCGGGCGTCTTGACCCAACACCCGAAACAGCCTAAACAATTGTGGATCTTACCATCTTTTTTAATAAGAATAGTCCCATTTTCATCTAAGGGCTGAGGGAATAGACGATGCAAATCAGCACTCTCTAAATCACAGAGGATTAAACGCATTGCTCACATTCCTTTCATTCAGACATAAAAGGTTCTGTTCTACCCCACTCTTATGTTATTTGACAGAAGTTCCTACCATCCTTCTTCAATCATTACCTGTGCTAGTATAGCTCATAAAAAAGCAGATCGCCGCCGGTGAGCCCGGCTTTGATCTGCAGCTTAGAGCGGAAGCAATTCTCGATCTTATTTCTAAGGCACGAGCGCATCCTGCGCCAGGATCACTTCCGACCCCCACGCAGAAAAAACTGGAGAATAAAGGCGGCGCCCAACGACATGGTCGCCCCAAAGAAAAAAGGAACCCCCGGCCCAAAATAATTCCACAAAAGACCGGCGATTGCACTCGCCGGTAACAAGGCGACCCCAACTAAGGTTGCTTGTAAGCCAAGCATGGTTCCTTT
>ENA-UOOK01004545-UOOK01004545.1-fermentation-metagenome-genome-assembly--contig:-NODE-4545-length-14785-cov-11.631025_pt1 | contig 14785 bp, 19 predicted proteins | sample MGYA00245777_ERZ724023 | MGnify/ENA primary metagenome ERZ724023 (study PRJEB28704, sample SAMN03018312) | fermentation metagenome | biome: anthropogenic terrestrial biome; feature: soil...
TCACCCCCTCTATTTATAAAGTGCAATAATAAGTCATTTCATTGGGTTTTTTATAAAATTATTTTTTGCGCTAAAGTTAAAGAAAAATCGGCATAGCCGGTAATACATACCAAATTATGCCGATATTTTTCCGGGATTAAAAATCCCTAGGACGCACCTCCTCAAAGGTGATGCTTCTTATTCTTTAATTTCATCTTTTATTTCTATCCATCTGTCTCTAATCATCTTATCAATCTGTGGATTAATAAGTGAGTCGCTGTTACATTTTGCTATAGCATAACTAAACCATTTAGAAGAATCTGATATGTTTCCTATTCTAAAATTAAGCTCTCCTAAAAGATATAACATGATTTCGGGGCTTATGTCCCCTCCCCTGTTTGTATCTTCTAGTTCATAGGCTTTTTCATAGGCCTTAATAGAGCTTTTCATGAACCTTTCTTCCTCTTCTTTATTATGTAATAGTCTGTAAAGCCAGCTTATTCTTAAGCACAATCCCGCTAATGTGCTATTTTTGATTCCTATGGTTTGGCCACTTAAAAGAGCGAGCTTAAATGCCTCAATGGCTTCTTCAATAGTTCTTTCACCGCAATAGTCAGTTTTCTTCCAATGCAATGAAATAGTCTTTATAAACTTTTCTTTCTGCTTATCTGTTAGCCCATCTTTAAAGGTATCTGAGAATGAAAAACCACATTTGGGGCACACATTAATCTCATAAAAGTATGGATTCTCTTTTTTATAGTATTCACACAAATCACTATCTCTCCGCAGAAGCCTTATACCATCGTGCTTAACTTTTACTGTTTTAAATTCATTGCTGCATAAAGGACATGTCGTTGTCCGTAGATACAAATCTGGATTCATAATATCACCCCACACCTTGCTATATTATTAACATCCTATTTAATAAGTTTAAGCTTATTTAAATTAAATTGCAAACCTAATTAAAATGAGCAGGATCTATTTAATCCCGCTCATCTTTGCAGCCATCTAAAATATATCTATTTCTTAAATAGGCCCTTTACCCAATTAATAAATCCGCCTTTTTCCTCTTTTACCTTAACATCCTTTTCTTCCTCGGCTACTTTTTTTACTTCGTCAGTTTTCATTATAAACTTAACGCTGCCTTCCATGTCATCTCCAAGTTCAGTAAATACACTATAATCATCTGACAGCTTTATTATTTCATCCTTAGTTTTTATAATATCATCAATATTCCCGGTATTATCAAGTTTACTGTTTGCCTCATTTTTAAACTCTTTCATACCATTATTAAGGTCTGATGCTCCTTTTGAAAGTTCAGTTGCCCCATCATATAGCTTAATAGTACCATCGGATAAGGCTTTAACCCCTGAAGTAAAATCTGACATTCCTGAAGACAATGATGCTGTGCCATTATTTAGTGCTTGAGCACCATAATTTAGCTTGTCTGCACCCTCCATAAGGCCTTTACTTCCTTGTTTTAATTGTTCTGCTGCAGGTTTAAGCTGTTTGCCGCCTTCTGCAATTTTAGCTGCTCCATTAGCAGCAGCCTTTTGCCCTACTTGAAGTGCGTCTAGCCCGCCTGAAAGCTTTTCAGATCCAACCTTTATAGCTGTTATTCCAGTTTCAAGGTCAGACAGGCCTTTCATATATTCGTTGCCATATAGCTTTGCCTGTTCAAGTCCTGCCTTTTCTTCTTTAAGCCCTTCCATCATCTTTAATGACAGGCCATCTGCTCCAGGTATTTTACTTATAAGCTCAGTAAGCTTCATAAGTCCATCTATTCCGCCTATTAGCTTTTCCGTTCCCTGTATTTCCATTTGTTTTGCATCTTTTAATTTATTAATTCCTTCTAAACTTTTTGCTGCTCCGTCCGTAATTTGCTTTTGTCCAGCCTTTAGTTGTTCAGTTGATTCAACAACTTTTCCAAGTCCATTTGCAAGCTCACCTGTTTTATCTGATATCTGGGCTACTCCATTTATTGCTGCTACTGAACCATCAGCAAACTTTTTAGCGTTTGCACTATATTCAGAAACACCTTTTCCAAGCTCCTTAACTCCGCCGTCAACCTTAGCTGCTCCATCTTCTAATTTTGTTGATGCATCTGCAAGAGAATTTGCTCCATCTTTTAAAGCACCTACATTTTCCTTAAACTTATTTTGTCCTTGTGCAAGCTTTTCTGTTCCATCGCTCAGTTTATTTACAGCGTCTTTTACTTTATTAATTCCAGCAACTAGCTCATCCATATCTTTAGCATTTCTAATAGATTCTGTATCAGGTATCTCAGGTGTTGCTGTAATAACAATAGGTACCATTTTAAAATCTTCTACATTCGCCTTAATACAGAGCTCTTCTTTTAAATCTAACTTGTCACTATCTACGTCTAAACTGTCCTTAAGCCCTGGTATGGAAGCAAAGGTAATGATCTGATTATTACCATCAGATACCATCTCTCCAGTGCTTAATTCTACATTTTTAAAACTATCAATTGGCAGACTAACAACAGTTATTGCAGTAAATGGCGTATATATCCTTTTATTCTTACCATTTATATTAACATCATGGGCTTCGTTATTTGTTAATCTTACTTTTATTTCTATATTACCAGATTTTCCAGCTATATCTTCTGGCTTAACCTCTTTGCCATCAAAAATATATTTTATATCTGCTTTAATAGGCAACTCCTTATTTGCAGTTCCTTGGTAGAATATATCATTATTTTCAGGTTTCCAAACTAATGTCCCATCTTTAACCTCTGGGGTTTCATTTCCTTTAACATTTACTATATTATCTAGTGTAGTTCTATCCACTATATCTTTATCCGTATTATCTGTATGGAGCCAGTCACTTACAATCCTATCTTTTACTTCCCCAGTACTATTTAAAGTAACATAGACTGATTCATCTTTTTTAACTAAACTTCCCGCAAATGCAGTATTTGTTCCGAGCATTGCGACAACAACTCCAATAGATAGCACCCTTTTTGCTTTATCATTTTTCATCATAATTATTCCCTCTCCTTTGCTAAATTCATTCCTAAATTAGGTCTTCTCCACTTTAAGCTTGTTGCTGCAATAACCTTTTCTGACACAAGCAGTACAGATGGCAACACAAATAGTATAACTAACATACTTATAAGTGCTCCTCTAGCAAGCATTCCACAAAGTACCCTTATCATATCTATATTGGATACAATCCTAACCCCTATGGTTGATGCAAAGAATGCAAGTGCACTTGTAACAATTGATTTTGCTGAGCCTTGTACAGATATTTTCATAGCTTCAAACTTTTCATGCCCATTTCTCAGCTCTTCTCTAAATCTAGTAGTAAGCAGTATTGCATAGTCAACCGTTGCTCCTAACTGTACAGTTCCTATTACTATGGAAGCAATAAATGGTATAGTTGTATGTGTGTAAAATGGAACCGCCATATTTATAAATATTGCAAGCTCTATACTTAATACAAGTATTACTGGTACAGAAATTGATGCAAACAAGAAGAGTATAATTGCAAATATTGCTACTATGGATGCAATATTTACATTTTTAAAGTCTATGTCTGCCACCTCTATAAGGTCTTTAGTAAGTGCCCCTTCTCCTGCAACAACTCCTTTTTTATCATAGCTTTTAACTATTGATGCCATTTCATTTATTTGATCATCCATTTCTTTTGTTGCCGCTTTATATTTCGAATTTACAAGCACAAGTCTATAATCATTTGCCATAAATTTTTCTTTTACCTTATCTGGTACGAAAGATTCTGGTACCCCTGGTCCTACAAACTTTTCGTAGGATATTACCTTATCTATTCCATCAACCTTTTCTATCTTGTCCACCATTTCTTTAATCTTATACTGTGGAACAGTGTCATGTACGATTACCATATGGGTGGTTGTCATATTATACTCTTTTTTTAGCTTGTCTAATGCTTCCACGGAGGCCATATCCTTTGGCAGAGACTCATCAAGGTTATAATATACCTGTGCGTTCTTTTGGCCATATAATGCAGGTATAAATGCAATTAAAAATAGTACAATAAATAATTTATACTTACTAGTAACAACCTCAGCTAGTTTGTTAAAGCTAGGTAATAGGCTTTTATGCTGATATTTATGAATAGGACCATCCATAGCCAAAAGCATGGCTGGAAGTATTGTAACAGTAGATATAACTCCAAATAAAACTCCCTTTGCCATTACAAGCCCAATATCCTTACCAATGCCAAGTTTCATAACACAAAGGGCTATAAACCCTGCAATAGTAGTTAAAGAACTTCCGCTAATTGCGGAAAATGTATTTGCTATAGCTATGGACATAGCTTCATTTTTATCGTCAGTAGTCTGCCTTTCCTCCTCATATCTATGGAATAAGAATATGGAATAGTCCATTGTTACTCCAAGCTGAAGTACTGCTGCAAGAGCATTTGTAACATACGATATCTGTCCAAAAATAATGTTTGTTCCAAAATTATATAGAATAGCCATTGCAATACTTGCTAGAAATATAAATGGAATAAATACTGATTCCATGGCTAATGATAGTACAATAAAGCATAATAAAACTGCAATTAATATATAAAATGGTGTCTGTTCATCAGCTAAGTTTTTTGTATCCCTAGCAAGAGCTGATGTTCCACTCAAGAAGCACTGCTTATTCATTACACTTCTTATTTCATCTATAGAATCTTGAGTTAATTTAGCTGATGCAGTTTCTTTAAACTTAACCAAAACAAGTGTTGAATTATCACTATAAAAAGTGGTTTTAATATCATTTGGGAGCATCTCTTTAGGTATTGTGATATCTGCAATATCATCTACCCATATAACATTTTCAACCCCATCTATTTTAGCTATCTTATTTTTAATCTTTATAACATCTTTTGGTTCCATATCTTCAATAATTAACATAGCGGTTGCCGCACTTGAGAAATCCTCATCTAATACTCCCTGACCTTTTGTAGAGTCTAGTCCTTTAGGCAGATAAGTAAGTAAATCATAATTAATCTCTGTTGAGATCAATCCATACAGTGATGGCAGCAATAAAAGAATGGATATAATTAATACTAGTATCCTATTCTTTGATATAAACCTTCCAAATCCCTTCATAACATTTTCCTCCTATTGTAAAATATAATGTCGTTTAAGCCGAAACCATTAACCAAGCATTTTTCTTATTGTTTTAAATAGTATAGGTTTCATTTCATCTATAGGTGCTGGCTCCTCAAGTATTATAGAGCTATATGCAACAGAACCTGTTAGCTCAATAACCATAAACATTGTTTTGTCTAACTCCTCCCTTTTAACACCGCTTCCTTCGATATTATTAAAAACCAGCTCCGCAAGTTCCCTCATTTCAGTGTAATTATTAGGGTCTGCTATTGCTTTCCTGTACAATCCCCAAGATAAATTCTTGTACATTAGCTTTAACTGCTTTTTATTGTTCTTAAAATGCTCTATCACATGGTCTATAAAAAAAATAGTTGCATCTATAAAATTGTCAATTCCCTCTTTCATAGTTGCATGCATGGCTTCTTTTAATATTAAAGTACTCTCTCCTAAAACTATTTGATCAGTTATGTCATATTTGTCTTTAAAGTATAAATAGAAAGTACCTTTAGCAACGCCTGCTTTTTTAACAATATCATCTATTGCTGTTTCATTTACCCCTTTTGTTACGAATAATTCATAAGCTGCATCAAACATACTATTTAGTTTTAATTGCTTTTTGTTATTCCTGTTGCTATCATCTTTTGTCGCCAAATGTATCACCTATCTTAATTATGGAGTTTATGACTATTAGTCATTTACTGCAATAAAATATATTATAGTACAAAATGACTAATAGTCAATATTTATTTTTATATTTTTTATGGGGTGTGAAATTTGTAAGTAAAGGCTCTTATTATATTTTGGTTAAATGGGGAAGTTTTAATACGCATAATAAAACCCTTGTAAGTAATATTGATATTACCTACAGGGGTTTTTTTGTGTCATTGGGTTTGTCAAAGTTTGCACTTGCTTTGGCAGATCACACGATTATTTTATGCTGAGCAAAATATTTAAACTTTAGTTCATTTATGTATCTAATAAAGGCTACGATTGCCCTGTTATTCCTGTTTTATGACTTTAATTACCTTTTGTGTACATATTATTGATAGCGGAATATTTATAATGACAAGAACAAAAAGTGAAATTACATCAGTTAGTGGATTGAATGGTATAAACCTATTCCATATAAATTTTAGTATCCCGAAGAAAAGCACAAAGAAACCGATATTAATAGCCCCGAATATTATGCGTTTTGTCATTACTGAATTCCCCCTTTTTGTATATTATATGGTGTTGCATTTACAATAGCAATACATGATAAGAAGCCGTTATATCGTTCCTTTCAGCGTATTCTTTGCATTCTCTAAGTTGGTCCCTCAAAACTTTTTACTTAAATACAAAACTAAATCATCATCATTTCTACATTCAGCATATGGTGGTAGATTTTTATTTTGATGCCATACACCGCTACCATCAGGAATATAGCCACGTTTCACATACATTCTTTGAGCTGCACCATAATTAGTATATAGTCCAACACCTAAACAAATTGTATCAGAAGTTTCCTTTGCAGCGCTTTCAACTTTATCCATTAGGGCTGACCCCACTCCTTGCCGTTGATACTTGATCAAAACATTGAAATCACAAACAGTAGGTATATTCTTATTTGCAAATGGACCTTCTTTATCATTGGGCAAAAGAGTTACATATCCGGCGATACTTCCATCAACCTCAGCAATAAATACTTGACGTTTATTGTTTTCTTGTTCATTCAGATATTTGGTAAATTGTTCCGTTGACTTTTCAAGCCAACCTTGTAAAGCAAATTCATTAACGAGCTTATCAATATCAGAAAAAATCATATTTCTAACTGTAACCATTTCTTCCCTTCCTCCATCATTTTCAGCATGGTTTGTTTCAGCCTGTCATTCATAGACGAATTTGGATCAAAGCACATTTCAATAAATTGCCGCATATCTTCGTTTGCCATCTGGGGTTTATAATCATATAGCTTGCCCTGCGGTTCGTCACACCTGCCGAAAATATAATCAAAAGAAGCATCAAAAAAATCCGCATACCAAAGCAAAGCCCGATAGGGGGCTTCGGCTTGTCCGTTCTCATACCGGTTTAGGATAGTCAAAATACAGCATAAATCCGAACCCTTCGCCAATTGGCACAAGGTTCGGATTTAAATGTTTCTGGTGCGCCCGACAGGAGTCGAACCTGCAACCTTCTGATTCGAAAAAAGTCTACCCGTAATTTCCTGCAGTTACCTAAGAGCGTTGGTAGTATTGCATTTACACCCTGTAGTAAAATGCGCCAAACTGCACTTATCTAAAACTAATGTGGGAAAAGTGTGGGAAAGCTTCTTTAAGCCTAACCCTTTTATCATATGTATTTGCACCACTTTTACTATAACTTAATAGGTGATAAATTACAACTTAAATTTGCGCGTACATTCGTTTAAGTATTCCACTTAGGTATTTTACTGCGTTTTTCTGTCCTTTTTCACTAATCTTTTAAAATATTTCTAAAGACTAGCACGATTTTAGAAACGCTTTTTAAACTTGCTCCCATGATATCCCCTTATAACGATTTACAAGGTATAACATCATTACTTATGCTACTAAAACGTATTAGGCAGGCTCTAGCGAAGTTTTAGGCTACTTTGGGCATAAAAGCAAGCGGCAAATACTATTTATACGTCAAAAAATAAAATAAGCCCCCGGTTTCCCGAGGGCATCATGCTATACGCTGCTATTCATCTGGCCATCATCAAGATAATCCTTGAGCGTCTTGCACCCATTGTCAAATAAACCTTGTAGAAATTGTTCAACTGTATCTGGCTTAATATATTGTTCAATTATATCCGGCGCGATTAACTTATAAAACTGTGTTATTGTATAGGCCATTTTTTGAGGCCCTGTCTTGGACCCATATTTTTCTTCTGCTCCCAGGAATAATTTATAAGCTGTTTCACGCAAATCTGCCAATACAGCTTCTTTACCCTGCTTTTTATACTTTCTGTAGAGTAATACCGCATAAATTATGAGTATTACTACCATAACAAGCAAAACTACTACCAATCGGATATTGTTTAACATTTCAATATTCCCCCTCATTAAAATTACTTGTAACGATAATCGCCAGCACTTTTGAAAATTCCATGCTCTCATGTTTCACTTTTTTAGCCATTTAAACACCTTCTATTGTAACTGAGCTATTACATTTTTAGCAGTTTCTTTACGGGACGCACCTGTAACCACTTTGAAACTCTTGCATGGTTTCTTAGGCTGCACATCTGCGGGTCCTCCTACCTGGATAACATCATCTTCCAGCCCGACTAAATTCCAGTCTAATACGGCCGCCTTGATGTTGCTTGCAAGTATTTGTGCAGAGCCTATGTCTGCCACACCAAACGGTATAACTATTTTCATACCTTCCTCAACCTCCTTTGGTTTTACTGTATTCGCCTTTGCCGGTTGTATTTGATTATTTATTTCCTTCTGAACCGCTACCCTAAACATATCTACTGTCTTACCATATTGCTTAAAATAACCTACTGGGTCTATATGTGTAGTGTTATGCCATTTAGCAGATATTTCCGCATGGCTCATTAAATTGTTTTTAGTTATGGTATTAATGTGTAATACATTTATAAATAAATAAGCAAATAGCCATACAGCCCTATTCCATACCGCATCAAACTGCGCCTGATTAGTTGCATGGCATAACTCAATGCCTATAAACATACTGTTTGCCGGTTCACAAGCGTGCCATGCTTTCTCGTTCCAGGGTATAGTCTGTATAATACTATTCCAGTCTACAAATGCATGCGCAGAAGCATTACGTTCAGCACCGTTAAAATATTTGTGCTCATTTTCTGCTGTTGCCCCCGATGTAGCTGTTTCATGAAGCGCTATGCCCCTGGGTTTTAATACAATGTGTGACCTATTATGAACTATAAATTTTTGCACAATAGAATATGACATACTATTATTCTCCTTTCTTTACCAGTGAAATACTTTTAATGCTTGCAAAACAAAGGCGGCTATAGTTGTTATGGCTACGCCGCTTATAATGCCTGTAGTAAACTTCTCTCTTGACTTCTTTATGTCCTCAACATTCTTATCTATCTTATCCAGTTTTTCTCCGAAGTTAATCATCTGCTGTGCTCTGGTTGCATCCGTTTTTTCAACTTCTTGCAACCTGCTGCCCATGTCCTTAACATCATCCTTTAAGCCATCAACATCCCGCCGCAAGTCAACTATAAAAGTACAATCTTTGCATGACTCATCCATGGCACACCTCCTATAAAAATACTAAAGGAGCCTCTTTCGAAGCTCCCAATTATGCAACGTACTGTTCTCCAGTTTTTTGCCTTCGTTGGTACATAAATGTTCCCGCTTTACAGCCCCGTAGAGCATTTATCTCCAAGGCTTAGACCTGTTCATCCTGTAAAAAAGGCAAAGAAAAAAGACCTATTGGTCATCTTTTGCTTTTTGAATTCTACTTCACATTATTTATTTTAAACTTGATTTTTGGTTTTATCATTTCTTATAATACCCCCATAGTAAATTTTAGGGGGGTGATTTCATGATAACAATTAATATTAGTTTAAACATTACAATTATAGTAGTAGCCTATATTTATTTTATCAGCAGAAAATAGTGCCTTTTGGCACTTACATAGACTATTGTTCATTATAACCCTTCTAATATTTCAGCCTTTTCTTCCTCTGTTAATTTCGTATACTCCTGTATAATGTCCTCTGCTGTTCTGTCTTCTTGCACCATTCTAGCTTTAATTGCGTTTATAAATATATTCTTTTTCCAAGTTGGCATATGTTACACCCCCATTAAATTGGCCATAGCTATGTTTAAATCGGCGACCTGTTGTTTAATTTCTTCTAGTGGACTTGGTGGTATAGTTATTTGCTCCTCGTCTGGATTCCCTTGTGATATTAGTTGCTTTATAATAGTGCCATTCTCATATTCGATAATCCTATAATCTCCGTCTATATAGTCTCTAGGCAATCTTTACACCTCCCCTAATTGTTGTCCATATTGTTTTTGATGTAGCATTATTACTTATAAATTCAACTTTCAAATTTTTATTAAAATATATATTTTCACTTATGAGTAAATTTTTTACTACTTCTGGGGAAGAGGATAAATCACCATAAGTGCTTGCAAAATCTCCAATTATTTGTGATGGTTTTTTTTGACTGCATTCTATGCAAAATAAGGTTGAATTTGCAATAAAAAGGTTTGAAGCTTTAAATAATCCATTACCATTTCCTCCTCCCAATATCATACCTGTTTTTAAAATAATGATATCATCAACCGTTATTTGTAAATAACCAGCTTCACTTACTGTATTTGCCATAATACAATCAGCTAAAAACCCTGCACCCTTAACCTCTTTAATTACCAAACTCTTTCCAATTGCTGTTGTATCCGATAAAATTGTTATATTATCCTGCATAACTGCATATTTACTTAGGTCAAAGCTGCCCTTACTTAACAGCATATTAGTATCTTGTTTAACTAAATCTAAAGTAGGTTTATCTGCTAAATATATTCTATCTGCCACTTTACACCACCACCTTTTCTAAAAATACTAATCCATTTTCTATACCCCATTTATATTTACCACCAGTTGTATTATCAACTACTTGTGAAGCCTCTACTATACTTTGCTCTATCCCGTTTAGATTAGCGGCATTAACAGGAGTACCCTCCTGTATAATTGTTCCAGGAGCAGGCACTAAAGTTACTGTTCCGTCTGCATTTTGTAATTTAAATGTTCTTGGTCTTTCTACAATTCTATCCTTCCAAACTCTTTTTGCCATTAAAACAAACCTCCTTCCCAATCAGTTCCACAACTAAATGTACCGCAATAAACTAGATTATCTTTTGCAATTAATGCCCACTCATAAAGTAGTTTAAGGTTAATTTCAAGCCTATTTGCATCTTTGTAGTCAAAGCCCATACCTAAGCTCCATATCCTTTTACTTTGCCATTCGGGGGGAGTTATAAAACCATCTTTTAAGGCTTCTATATTTTGCTCCACCCTGTTTATACTGCTTAAAAAATCAATGCTTGTCATATCTCTATCTGTTTTTATAGTTTCAAGAGTTATGTTGTAATATAAACTATTTAAATACTCAGCTACAAACTGGGTATTTGCTTCAACCCTATTTAAATCCTCTGCATTATAGAAATCTTTGCTTGTCCAATTTGTTCTGACTGGTATCATATCATTTAACTTATAGATTATAGTATTATAAACCGTCTGAGTACCTAGATTGTTATATGCAATAATTTTAATTACATACTTACAATCTTGCGACTTAGGAACTACTGCCGACCATATGCCAGGCGAAGTAAGGGAGAAATTCGCTACCTCCCCGTTTACTGTCCCTGATACATAGCTTATATCACTTGCTAAATTAATACTAAGTTGTTCAGTCATTATCCGCTCACCTCAACACTAATTACCATTGTTGCTCCTGAATCTACTGGGTTAGGTGTAATTGTTACTGCTGATATAATTGGTACTGATGTATCTAATGTTCCTGTTATAGTTACTGTTGTTTCTCTGCCTGCTGCATCCTTAGAAGTTATTACAATACTATTGATACCATTTGCTAAGGTTATAGCTTTGGAGAAGTTTCCGCTTGTTACTGTTACGGCTCCTTGGTCTACTCCGTTAAGCTTTATTGTTACCGTTATTGGTGAACTTGTAGCATCATTTGTACTACCTTGAACTACTATATTAGCATTATTGGTTATGAAGTTATTTGAAGGATTAGTAACATTTAGCACTGGTGGAACGGTATCAACAGTATATGTCCTACTTGCCTGTGTAGCTACGTTTCCATCATAATCTGATACATTTACCGTTACTGTGTGACTTCCGTCGCTTAATGCACTTGGCGGTGTATAAGTACAATCATATCCATTAGCTACTTTAGTACATACCATTCCAGCTGAACTTTGTAAAATAGAAGCCCCTCCATCAATCTTTAGCACTAGCTTTGATAAATCTATGCCTGAGCCATCAACTTCATCACGTAATTGAAATACTACAGGCTGTTTATTATTAATCACGAAAGCCCCAGATCCAGGAGAAGTAATGTTTATAGTTGGTTTTACTTTTTCCTTTACTTTCAATTGTAAGCTTGAGCCAATACCAGATGATAAATCATTTACTGTTGTAATAGTACCAGCAGTATTCTTTGCTTCTATCTCTACAGAATAATAATGTCCATCATTGGCATTATAGGAGGTCTTATTGGGAGCGGTTATAGTTTTCTCATATTTCTTTGTACCACTGTTATATACTAAATCATGCCATACTCCATTTATCTTTGCTCTTACTGTACTTATAGCCATGTATTCACCCTCTTTCTATATCTCCCCATCTTCTCCACAATAAAAAGTCCCACAATATATTACTGTAGGTTCTAGAATTATTTCTATTTCTGAAACTGATATTTGTATTAAAAATTGTTTATTCTGGTCTACTGGGTTAGGAGCTATGGTCGCAGCGTCTACTTTAGGTTTTGATAATGTATATGTCATGTTATCAGCCCCCTAGCTTCCGTCTTGCCACTAAGATAACCTTGATATTCCAATTCATTCTTAGTAATTACAGACTTGTTATTTTGATTATAAGCATCTTCAATTATTACTATATCATCTAACTCATGAGCAGGATTACCCCTCCAATTAGCTGTATACTTTGCTCTATACGACTTTTGCTTTAATGCCCATTTAGCTACATTAGTAGCTTGGGATAAAGTATTAATTAGAGTATTATTATCAACTTTAAGATTATCTCCTTCTTTTACATCAATATTTTGTTCAGTATAAACTAAAGATGTTTCTAAACCATCATAATAAGATACCGATACACTCTTTACTATCTTATCCAATTCTATTTTAGGTTCTTTATACATATTAACCATATCAATAGTATCTACAGCGTCACCTAAAACTAATGGACTTTGTTTTATAATTAGCTTATCATCTCTAGACACATAGACATTACACATACCAGCTATAGCAATCATTTGTAGCACATTCCTACAGTTGGTTTTCTTTATTAATCCATTAGTAATAATATTTTTTAGCACTGGATCTATTTCATAATTTGTTACTCTGCATATATTCAATATATCAATTGCCATTTGATAAAGACTATAATTACTCTTAGGGGATAGATTTTCATAGTTATAACTACTCATTATGTCAATTACATTTCTAGCTGTAAACGTAGCTGTAAGGGATCCTTCGTCAGAAATCCAATCCATTAAATAGAATTTTCCCAATCTTGCATACTCAACGGAATTATCATTTAGCATTACTCCTAACTCTGGAATCACCTGCTGCCTTTCTTGCAAAAATTTATAAAAGCCTTTTGGATTTAATATATTAAACTCTCTATTTTTATTGTAAATAGTAAATTTAAATTCAGCACTCGGAATAGTTGAAGATATCAGATCCATTTCTTCTATTAAGCTCATTTTAATTAATCCATTATCGTCATATACTCTAACAACTCCAAAATCTACCTCAGCAACTCTAGCTCTCCTATGGGGTTTACTCCACTTTTTAATGATAACTTCTATTTTATTGTATAGATAAAATTGTCCAGTTACTACTACTTGAATATCCTTATTATCTATTACATCTACAGAATCAACTATAGTGTTATCTTTATATGCAACTACTGTAAAATCAATTGCATATTCATCATCAAATGTAATTGTAATACCCATTGAAGAATGTTCAAAACCAAATTCAAAGGTTAGTACTTCATTAGGACTAAACTCTCCTAACTGATCGCATAAATTATCCGATACCCAGCCTACACTTTTATTATTCTTTATCACTTTATCAGCAAAAGAAAAAGAACCGTCTAGCTTAAATCTATCTGGTTCCCATGTAGCTAACTTATAGGTATTTTCTCTTATTTTATCGGTGAGTTGTTTTTTATCCGATACTACAGATTCAGGTGTCGTTGTAGTAGTTATAGTATCATCTTCTATTGTAGTATCGGATATATCAAATGTTACCCTACCTTTAACCGTTCTAATAGGTGCATAGACTGCTTTTTTATATGCTTGGCTTACTTTTATCATATTTGCACCTACCTCTCTATTATATTAAATTTGATATCCTTATATCTTATATTCCCCTTCTTATAGTCTAAAACTCCTATATGTCTATCATGAGCCCTATTATTAATCTGACAAATGAGGGTAAAATTAGGTAATTAAGCAAACAGATTTATATGAAATACAATAAAAAGATAGTAATATCTAAATCAGCAAAAAAGCACTCAAATGAAATAAATTGAATAATGTGAACGGGTATAGTCCTGTTATGGTTAATTCTTGTAGTATGTTCGCTTGTTAGGGTGTGATCTTGTAGTAGATGTGGTCCAGAGCAGGCCCGTTCACTATGCAATATTATTCAAAAATCTGATTAGTTATATAAATATTTGGATACTATTATATTAACTTGCCTTTTTGTACAAATCGTGAAAGCTTTTATGTTTCACGAGTGGGTTATTATTCAATTCTTATATGATTCTCCGAAATCAGATTTCCCTTTTTGCTAAACTTTTTATTTATATTTTTTATACCAAATTTTATGTTATATTAACTTGCCTTTTTGTATAAATCATTAAATTTTATGTTTCAAAAAAGATTATCATCCAATTCTAATACATATTATCTGAAAATAA
>ENA-UOOK01004547-UOOK01004547.1-fermentation-metagenome-genome-assembly--contig:-NODE-4547-length-14772-cov-9.141741_pt1 | contig 14772 bp, 11 predicted proteins | sample MGYA00245777_ERZ724023 | MGnify/ENA primary metagenome ERZ724023 (study PRJEB28704, sample SAMN03018312) | fermentation metagenome | biome: anthropogenic terrestrial biome; feature: soil; material...
AACAGATGAATAAGGGAATTGAGGCTCCCTTATTCTATTCGGCATCATTTTAGGCGTTGCCGAATACTGTTTAAGTGGACAATGAAATTTTCAGTCTTTCTAAGAATTGCGTATAATAGTCTTAGAGAGACTAGAAAATTGATCATTATTCAGAGTGAATCCGTAGTAATCCCTCCGGATAATTTATTTGTCTTTTAGTACAATAAAAGACCATATTCACTCTCTTTTTTTGCCAAAATAAACATGCTAAGATAGGTTAATATCATATTATAACATATTATAATATATGTCTACTATAGCTATTGATCCAGATGTAAAGGAATCGCTTAAAGAATTCAGATTAACTGAAAATGAGTCCTTCAATTCTATTCTAAAACGTCTTATTATTGAAATTAAAGAAAAAAGAGAGTATAAATCAATATTTCCCAAAGAAACAAATATTGAGCAAAAAGAATCACATATCAAAGATTTCGATGCGTGGTTAGATAGAAAACTTATAGAAGACAAAGAGATCTTAGACTCACTCGGAAGAAAGTGATATTTTGCTCAGCTTAATTGATGTTTTAAAAATCCATCAACGAGTGATTGATTATGATAGAGAAGAAAATCCAGATGATTATACACCTGCAATAAGATCTCTTGCTGTATTAGAATTAATGTTTGAATATATGATAAAGGAGTCGAATACTGTTTTTCAAAATGCGACCATTGTAGTTTATACTATTGTTGCAAGACATCCATTTTTTAATGGAAATAAAAGAACCGGTTTTGAAGCAATGAATTTTATTATTGAAGATGGAGGATATAAACTTAGAGCCGCTAAAGAAGAAACGATAGATTTCATAGTCAGAATTGCCACTACTGAAAATGAGATGAAGCTTTCTGAGATTGAAGAATGGATAATTAATCATACAGTCAATATGAAGTAAGAAATCTGAGTAATTGCCCGGCAGGGTACACAAATTTTGTACATATTTCAATCCTTGTTCTTGATGCAAAAACATAAACTTCAACTACACCTGATTTTTTAATTTTCACATAGCGTCTCCATTTCTCGAGATTGTACCCACAGATATTATCGATTTCCTCATCTTCAAAATACGAGAATAAGTTGCGTAGTCCACGTTCCTCTTTATCCTTCAACTGTTTACTTCTGAATTCCATGGGCTTATACACTAAATGGTTTTCAAAGAATTTTGTCAACGCACTCAGATAATCTCTTTTCGTGCAATTGGAGATATTCTTATGGAGCAGCCATTCTTTGAATTTATCCTTATGTTCAGTCCAAATATTATTAAGCGCATTACCCATCTGTTTGTGAGCATTCTGTTGTTTAGGTCCCTCGTTGAATGAACAAGAAGAAATATCTATAGCATTTGGCTCGGTAATTACTACGTCGCGTAACCCCCAGCCTTCACACGGCGGAGGTCCTGAGTTCGAATCTCAGCGGGCCCACTACTTTTATCTTCTTTTTTTTCGGATTCTAAGTGCTTATTGAGCTTTTTTCTAATGCTTCGATTCTTGCTTCGAGGTTGGATTTTGCTTCCGGTTGTGAAACCTTAAGTTCGAAGTTAAGCTCTTCTTCAAGGGCACATAGACAGGCATGCTTTTTCTCTTAAACTTGAAGGAATAGCCTCATTAAAGGCGGAAGATAAAAGGAGAAACTGATAAAAGTTATTAAATAAAACATTAAGAATAATTTTTGAAAAAAATACTCATTAGATGTTGCAGCGAAGACAAAAAATAATACGCAAATGAGCTGTCATCATTTATTTTTCCGGCTATTATACCCATCTGACTAATATGATATCATCAATATCTCAGGGATACTATCTAACTAATATTAGTTCAATGAGATAACTATTTATATAAAGTATTTGAACTTACTATCAAAGTACAATCAAAAAGAACTTTACAGTGGGGAAAAAACAGTAGGGGAGATATATGAAACAGGATGAGACATATTTCAGGCAGTTTGACAGCGCGATAGGTTATGATGGTGCTGTAATTCGCGGGGGAAATAGCATTGAAGTTCGGATAATGAGAGGTCTGAGCTCGCTTGGATTTTTCCTGTACTTGTTTCTAGCATCATTGCCAATAGCTTACGTGCTGATAAAAATATCCTCAATGATCTTTGGAAAAATAATGTAAATATATGTTTCCAGGTAAAAAGGCATGACTCTTTAAAAAGGTATGACTCTTGAGACTACAGTGGAGATCGGATTGCACAGAACATCGATTCCAAATAATCTTTATCTGATCTCCAACTTAACATTCTTTTATGGCTTTTTTATCGAGCAGCCATTCATTGAATTTGTCCTTATGCTCAGCCCGGATATTGTTAAGAACATTATCGTTTTGTTCAGACCCAATTTTTTGATATTTCTTCTGAATTTGAAGTTTTTTGTTTACAACTAATTCTGAAACTTGTCTTTTAACTTTGATAATAAAAAAGGCAGTTGAAATAAAAAATATAAGAAAGTACTGCTATAGTAAAAGTTAGTGATAATTATGAAAACTAAAAATCTTTTTATTTCATTTCTTTTATTTATCTGTTTTTTTTCAACAAACTGCTCAGGCGCAGTTATCCATGTAGGTCCGGGAACTTCCTTTAGCCCTGCAGGCTCAGACGACCAGAATGTAATTAACGCTGCCATACAATCAGCAAATTCAGGCGACACTGTACAGCTTGCATCAACCACGTTTCACATAAGTTCTCCCATAATAATGAAATCGGGGGTAACCTTTAACGGAAATGGAATTGGTGCGACAGTAATCTATTGTGATAATCCCAGCTCTAATTTTGCAACTCAAGATATTATTAGCTGTGAAGATATTTCGGATATTGAAATTTCAAATTTCTTAATTGATGGTGGTTGGGAATCATTAAGCATAATGCATGCGGCAAGCAACAAGTATAGGGAGTATGAAAAAGGAGTTTATTTACGCAACTGTTCAAATGCAGTAATTCACGACTTAAAAATGCAATACAGTATGGGTGACTTTATTTTCTGTAGTAAAAACACTAACAATGTTCAGGTGTATAATACAGTGTGTAAACCCGGGCATGACAGTTTTGATGCATGGTCATGCGGTAATGGAATTTCAGTATATAACAATTGCTGGGGCACTTTTATAAATTCTTGCATTAAAATTCATAATACGAAAAACGTTCAAATTTACAGGAATACTTTCTACTCTGATGCTGGTTCCGGTAATGCTGGAGTAGAAGTAATGGGAGGCGATGTAACAGGCCTTAATGTTCATAATAATATATTTTCAACACTTCAATTAAATACAATTTATCAAGACCCGGCTGATGGTGCCTGTTCAGGCAAAGGTACTGTTTCAAATAATATATTTTATAACAGTCCTGGATATAATGGAATTAATGGTATGGACATTGCATCAACTGATAATATTGTAACCAGTTCCTATTCAAGCTCCAGGGGTACAAAAGACTATGGATATGTTGCAGGCAATGGTACAAGAAATTTACCTGTTTACAATGGTTCTGCAACACCTTCTGTTACTTTTCCAGCTGATGGAAGTACAATTTCAACGGTTAACGGATATGTAAGTATAAGCTGGACATACTTAAACGCAACCAGGTATTCTATCAATGTATATAACAGCACATCAAAATTCGATTCTTCTCACTTAATATATAACCTGAACACTTCACAAACATCTGCAAATGTACCTATAAGCTACAATGGACCGTTTGCTGTAAAAATCGGTGCACATGATGACGTTCATAATTCATGGATATACAGCAGCCCCAGTATGTTCACAGTAAGCGGTAAAAAATCGGCTACGGTTTATTCTGGTGTATATGGATATTTAACAGATGCAACTACAGGTCAACCAATTCAGAGTGCTGTAATAACATTATCAAATAATACGTGGGAATGCACTCAAATTACTGATGTTGATGGGCTCTACCAGTTCACTGTGAACAATGGAAAAGGCACTTACTGTTTAACTGCTTCAGCAACAGGATATCTTAACAGTCCTGAATTGCCAGTAAATATTACAGGCATAAACACAGAAATGAATTTGAAAATGGTTAAAGCACCTGATTATTGTGAACCACACTATGTAAAGTTATATATTTCTACTGATTCAAACGAAAGGATTTACGGGTGTGAGGTTCAAATATATACACCAGATAATGACCCAGGTAATGAAAAACCGAATTTTTGTGCCTGGACAAACAAGGAAGGCAGAGCAAATTTCCATTTGACCCAGGGTGTTACATATAAAGTTGTAACAATTAATTTAGATGGACAAAAGTACACCAGCACATTGACACCTGATCTGGACCAATATACTATTAAAATACCTTCAGGCGAAACAATACCTGCAGGTAAAACATCTGCAACACCTGCAATGCAGGCTGTGATCAGTACAAATTGCACATATAAACAGATAAACAATACAGCAGCTTATATTAATGCAAGCTATTATGATTCCTCATCACAGTCCAGCAATCTAAATTTTGTGCTGGGTACTATGAGTGATGGAAAAACATTTGTGCCGTCTGGAATCTCAGGTACTAATGACAACGTGAGTAAACCTACAGGAGTAGTAACTGACTCTTTTATAGTTACCAACTATCCTGGAAAAACGTACACTGTGAGAATTACTGCGAAGTCTCAAACTTATGGTACTGTATGTGAAAATGTTAATGTATCATTTCCAGGTAGTAATGCACCAAATGTAGGGTCTACTGATATGGGTCATTTCTGTGTTTTAATCTTAATTATTGCAGGACTCATATTGTCAAAAACTCGTAAGGCGCATTAATTATCTGCGCCTTATTTTTCTGACCCCAGGTGCTTATCGAACTTATTTTCTAATGCTCCTATTCTTATTTTCTAATGCTCCGATTCTTTCTCCAAGTTAGAATTTGCTTCTTTATTATGCTTAGGTACTATGTTATTTATGTGAAAAGGTAAAAAAGAATACGGAAGATAACTTATCTCATTTTTATAAAAATATTCGCTGAATAATATTAAAAAAGATATATTATTTTATTCAATAAAGATACGTTCACGATTCCCTTCAATCTCGGCTTCTAAGAATAATTTAGGGTTCAATCTGAGGAATTAAAAAACAGAATCAAAATAATTTAACAAATTATAAATATTGAATTATACTAAAATAATAGCGGAAGCTATCTACAACAAATACGGGATTTTGACCACGGGGATTAACTGAAAAACATGACCGAAGAGTATCACAACCATACCCCTGAGCCTTCAAGCCTATCGAAAAAGCAACACGAAGGTTTTGAGAACCTTGTTAACGAACTGCCTCTTGGAATACTTTCATGTGACAGGGAAGGAAACATTACCGCACTAAACGGTTTTCTGTTGAATCTACTGGGGTCCCCTTCCGCTGATTTTATAAAACAATTTAACATTCTGACTTTTTTACCTCTGGTTGAATGCGGCATATCTGCTGCTGTAAAAGAAACACTTACAACAGGCAGGAAATCTTCGATAGAAACACTTTATCTATCTCTCTGGAATAAAGAACTTTTTCTTAATTTCAAGGTTTTTCCCCGGAAGGATGAAAATGGATTCGTTTACGGATGCCACGCTATTATTGAAGACCTTACTACTAAAAAAAGAGAAAAATCTGAACCTGAGCAAAGTACACGCAAGAACTCGCTGATAGCACAGATATCTGATCGTTTTATAAACAGTAACTTTAAAGACATTGATGGAGACATCAATAAGACTTTGAAGGACCTGGTAGATTTCATAAGTGCAGACAGTGTATTTTTGTTCAGTGTTGCTGAAAACACAGACTACATCATCAAAACACACGAATGGCTTGCAGATGGTGTAGCCTCCAAAATACCACTCAATGAGAAATGGGATACGAAAAAGATTGTATTTGAACGACTGGGTAATTTGCAGATTGTTAATATTCCTGATGTCGATAAAATCCCGAAAGAAAAATGGTATCTACGAAAAATGCTGCAGGACCTTGGTATTAAATCCGTTGCAATTATTCCTCTTTCACGTTACGGTATTTTCGAAGGTTTCATCGGAATTGATTCCAAAAATAAAATACATAATTGGGATGATAACGAACTCAATGTTCTGAAGATTGTCGGGGGTATGATAGCAAACATCCTCGAACGCAAAAATACAGAATCCATGCTGCTTAGAAAGGAAAAGGAATATGAAGAAATTGTTAATTCCCTGGATGCAACAATCTGGAAAGCTACCTTTGACAAAGAAGGAAACATACTGAATACCTATTTTTCCAAACCTCTTGATAAAGTGCTGGGATTCCCTTATGACGTCCAGGAAAGTGAATGGGATAAGTTTTTTGCGCACACCCATCCAGAAGATGTGGCGAAAGTGATGGCTGCACTTGAGCAGTCTTTTAAGCAACCTGACATTCCTGTGAGTGTGGATTACAGAATAATCTCTGGCGACGGTAAACCCATCTGGATAAACACCATAGGGTCTTCCCAACGCCTGAATGAGGAGACCTTTCTAACATACGGAATATCATTGAACGTTACTGATAAGAAAATGGCTGAGGAAGAGGTCATTCGTAGTGAGAAACGGTACAGGTCCCTTATAGAACAATTAAGTGATGCTGTTTTTGTGAGAAATCTCGATGGCCAAATACTGGAAGTGAACGACAGTGCTTCTAAAATGCTCGGATATTCGAAGGAAGATCTAAAAAAAATGAATGTCCACGAGCTGTTGCTCCCTGAAATTCGGAATAAAGGACAGGAAGCAATGAAAAGGTTAGAAAATGACGGGACTGTACGGGGTGATGCTAAATATCTCACTGCAAAAGGGAACATTATTGATGTAGAGATAAATGCCAGACTCCTTGAAGGATATCATGGCTTAACCCAGTCGGTTGTCAGAGACATTACACACCGCAAGCAGATAGAAAATAAACTGCGTGAAAGTGAAACTCTCCTGAATGAAGTCAGTCGAATCGCCAAAATTGGCGGATGGAAGTTTGACTTAATGTCTGGGATGATCACCTGGACACCTGAAATTGCAAGGATCTATGAAAAAGATATGCCTGCGGATCTAAAGAGTGCCTCGAGTATTTATCATCCCACTTCAATAAGAATTTTAGAAAAGGCAATTAATGATGCTATGGAAAAAGGCGAATCATACGATCACGAACTGGAACTTATCTCAGCAAAAGGCAAACATAAATGGGTAAGGGCAATTGGCCGTCCGGCAATAAAGGATGGTAAAGTCGTAAAATTAATCGGTACACTGCAGGACATAACAGAGCGTAAAGAAGCCCAGGAAGAACTGAAGCGCAATGAGGAAAGATACAGGGCACTTTTTGAACAATCAAATGACGCGATATTCCTGAATCAGCTTGATGGCCAGATAGTGGATGTAAATGAGAAAACATGTGAGATATTGGGATACACAAGGGAAGAATTACAGACGATGAATATGATATGTCTCCTGCCTCCCAACCGTAAAGGTGACGGTATTTTGGGAATGGAGACACTAAGAAAAAAGAGGTTTATTCGTGTAGAGAAGGTGTACAGAAAAGCAAATGGTGAGACCTTCGATGTAGAAGTCAGTGCCAAGGTACTTGAAGGGCATCCGAACCTTTCCCTTGCTGTAGTGAAAGATGTAAGTGATCAGAAAAGAGCAGAAGAAAAGATAGCCAGAAGTGAGATAAAATACAGAAACCTTTTTGAGAAGTCAAATGACGCTATAATAATCCACGACTTTAACGGACGTATACTCGAAGCAAACAAAATGGCCTGTGAAGCATTCGGCTATAGTGAAGGCGAATTAAAACAAAAATCAATAATAGAACTGATTTCTCCAGAAGAAAAGGAAGATGCAAGATCCAAAATGATGAAATTAAGGACGACAGGCTCCATGCGAAAGGAATTCAGAATGATACGGTCAGATGGAACTTTCATCTTTATGGATATTAGCGCTTCACTGCTCCAGATGCAAAATAACACCATCCAGGCGGTGGGAAGGGATATAAACGACCGTATAAGGGCGGAAGAAGCTATGCTCGATGCCAGGATAGAAGCAGAAACTGCCAGCCGCACAAAGAGTGAGTTCCTTGCCAATATGAGCCATGAACTGCGGACTCCTCTGAACTCCATCATCGGTTTTTCGGATATTCTGCTCGAAAAAATATTTGGGGAACTCAACGAAAAACAGCTGAAGTATGTCAATAACATCTCAATTAGTGGAAAACACCTGCTGGGACTTATAAATGATATTCTTGACCTCTCAAAGGTGGAAGCCGGAAAAATGGATCTTCGCTACAGCGAATTTTCCGTTGGCTCAGTTTTCGAAGAGGTGAAATCTACTCTCTTACCTCTTGCTCAGGCCAAGACTCTTGAAATAGACTTAAAAGTAGAACCTGATTTTGAAGATATTCAGGCTGACAGAAGCCGTCTTACCCAGATCCTTTATAATCTGGTTAGCAACGCAATCAAGTTTACCCCGGAAGGAGGGAGGATCTCTATCCAATGTAAAAAAAGCGGGACCAGAGCTATTTTTTCAGTTACGGATACGGGAATAGGTATTTCTTCTGAAGACCAGAAAAAACTTTTCCAGCCCTTTACTCAGATAGATTCTTCATCCGCGAGGCAGTACTGCGGAACAGGGCTTGGGCTTGTTCTCGTGAAGAACTTTGTGGAACTTCACGGAGGGAAGATCTGGGTTGAAAGTGAAACCGGAAAAGGAAGCAGCTTCACATTTGAATTGCCAATAGATAATGAAGAAGATATCAGATCAAAAATTTGATTTAAAAAACTTCATCAGTATACCAGAAGAGTCTAAAGTACCCTTGAATTGATTTCCTGTTTTACCAGCAAAATGCTTTAGAGATAAAATAAAAAAAGGAAGATAAGCAGAAAGCGGCAGAAAATGGAGGAAAAAAGTGGACGTCATTGTTGTTGGAGGTTTCCTGGGAAGCGGGAAGACAACCACCATTATCAATATGGGTAAATACCTAGCAGAGAAAGGGAAAAAAGTTGCGATTATCGTAAACGAAATCGGGGAAATAGGGATTGACGGTGATGTGATAAAGAGGTTCGGGTTCGACACCAAGGAAATTACAAGCGGATGCATATGTTGTTCCCTGAAAGTCGGGCTGAGGACAACAATGAACCTTCTGGCAAAAGAATACAAGCCTGATATCATAATGATCGAGCCCACAGGAATTGCTTTCCCGCACGTTATCAGGAACGAAATCGAGCTTATGAACCTCGGCGAAGAAGTGAAAATCGCTCCCCTTGTGACCCTGATTGACGGCAGCCGCTTTAAATACCTCATGAAAGAAGTAAAAGAGTTTGCGATGAGGCAGATTATAGATGCCGAGGTTCTGGGAATAAACAAGGTAGATCTTATCGAACCTATAAGGATACCTATCCTCGAAGCTTCGGTTCAGCAGTTGAACCCTGAAGCAAGGGTTGTTTTGCTTTCAGGAAAAGATACCGGCGAAAGATTTGAAAAATTCATGAAGGAAATTCTCCCTGATATCAAAGAAGTTGATATCAAAGAAGTTCCGGAAAAAGTCCAGGCAACCGCTGATGCAGAAGAGACATCCAGAATTGTCGGGCCGCAGGAAACAGAAGATTCCATTAAAGCATCTGGGGTTGGCAGTTATTCTGCAGAATTTGCAATTAAGAGCGGAGAAAAATTGAGCACGGAAACAGCTAGAGAACTTACAACCGAATTGATGAATACAATAAAAGTAAAGGTTCTGAAATTAAACCCCGAATTTGTAGGGCACATAAAACTCTTCCTTGACAACGGCCTGGAAACCGTAAAGCAGAGCGTTACTATCTATTACGAAGAACCTCAGGAAGACATCATTAAGTCAAAAGAAGGAGCCACCCCGAAATTCAAAATACTCTCCGCAGTTTCAAACGTTGACAAAGAAGCTCTGAAAGATGCTGTAAACAGCTCTGTGAAAGAGACTTTTGAGAAAAGAGGGATACATGTAAATAAGGCCGGACATGAGGAACATGGACATCATGAACATAAACATCACGAAAACGTACAGAGAATCGTAAATATTAGAGTCAGAAAAGAGTAAAAAAATAAAAAAGAGTAAAAAGATAGAAAAGAGCAAAGAAAAAGGAATGGTGAGTAAGGTTAAAGTTTTTTCCTTGCCCAGTCCTGTTAAAACATTTTTTTGAGATTAATAACTGGATGCCGAAAATAATTGCCAGAAATGGTTCTGGCTTACACTAGCAATGAATTTTAATTTATTTTCTCCGAGCGGTCTATGTAGTACTGTGCAAGTTCATTGCCCCATTCAAGAGCACTCGGGGTAAAACTCATGATTTTCCTGTGGTCGAACTCTCCGTCTTTTCCAAAGAGCTTCAGCAGCATAAAAGTGTCCGCGACCATAAAAGAAGATGGTCTTAATTTTCCAGAATATATGTAAAGAGACACCTTGTTTTTCAAGCAGGTATTGTATTCGTCTTCAAAGTCGATTTTCAACCTGTTGTAGACCTTTTCATCAAGGATAAGATTCACTTTAGCTCCGTTCTCTGCACAGCTTGCCTGGATTGAAGGGCAATCAGGGCAGAAGTAAGAGTAAAAGGACGTAAGGGTTTTTGAGCTGTAAAGCCTTTCCCGCAAATGACTTGGAAATTCAAAGAGGTGGTCCAGGTCAGGCTCGTCTAGAGTGCATTTTCCCAGCATATCAATTTTCTGTATCAGGTGCCTTGGGATTGGAGATCTGTCATGTTTTGACCAGTAGTCCTTATTTCCATCAAAAACTTCCAGAAGAGATGTGAGAGGGAGCATCTTCTCAACTACCACTTCTCCGATATCCGAGAGTTCATAGACATTTCCCTTCTGCACAATGATATCCATATCTTTCAATTTTTTTATCTGCGGCATTACCGCACATGCCTTTACATTAAGAATTTCCTTGATTTCATCAATATGCATAGGACCATCAGCTAACTGAATAAGGAGATTCTTTCTTTTTTCAGAGAAAAAAATCAAGTCTATAAGGGAACTCATTTTTTATCAGCTTCCAACAATGCGTCGAGGGAACTCATTTTTTATCAGCTTCCAACAATGCGTCGATTACGTTAAGCCGGACGACCTTTCTCCGGAGTTTTGCCCATAAACCCGCCTCATCCTCCGGGAAGGATAGTTTTCACGTTTAGTTAAGAGCAGTAATGATAAACCCGGTGCTTTTCAAGGGTGCACCATATTGACCTGTATAATAAAGCATTTTGAAACTAGCTCTTTTTATGTATCCTTTGCATTAAAGAATAACTATCGATACACACTCGATATAAAATTATAATCTAAACGTAGAGAATCTTTAGGACCAGAAAACATATATAATATAATATTGAAGTTATGTTCAGTGTAAATTTATAATCGTTATATAGATGGTTGAGATAATATTTAAATTAGTATATTACACAAGAAATCAAAAGTTATAAAACAAAAGTCAGAGATATATTATAGTTTTCAATATCGAAAGAAATAAAATACCTGCATTTCTACCGAATAGTATAAATAAGGTGGGCTCAAAAGATCGGGGAAACAGGCAGGGCGTCATACTTAATATTCAATTTGTAGTTCTCGATTATTACCTTTAAATTTTTAATACCCCTCATTTTTACATGCTTTTACAATATTCAATAATCGCTGTTTTTTAATGGGAGATAATTTTCAACTCCCGGGTAAAAAGCTCATGTTTGCAAAAGTGATGTGAGGATAATAATAAAGAAACAACAAATTTCCCCGGACCTTGAAATAAGAAGTTAGGAAAAAGTCAGACCCAGACAAAAATATAGGGGAAATAATATTTTATCTGGGAGAGAAAAAGTGATCTTGGATAAAAAGAAGCGTCGATTAAGCTATATATCATAGCGTTAATCTGTCAATAATGACCATTTAAGCCTGAAAGGAAAAACGACCTGTATTGAATTCAGGAAAATTTCCGGTATGTACCGCGGCTGGAAGATACTGATTTTCAGGAAAATGGCCATCTTGTGGATTAAGGAGTATATTAGTGGATTTAGAGAATTAACGGACTGTGGAACCCGTTAATGACCTAAGAAAAAAGAAATCCGGAAGAACAGCTCGAAAACTGGTTATCCGGTCTTTCATAAAAAAGGAGATTTTTCAATGGCAAAAGAAGACATTCTGAACGCATTAGCTGATGCTGTCGTTGAAGGTGACGACGAACTTGCAGAAGAATTCGCACAGAAAGCCCTTGACGAGAACCTCGATGCATATGAAGCAATCGTTGAAGGCCTCGCAAAGGGTATGAAGATTATCAGTGACATGTATGAGAAAGGAGAAGCCTTTGTCCCCAGTCTTCTACTTGCAGCAGATGCGATGTACGCCGGAATGGACATCCTTACCCCTTACATTAAAGTAGACGGGACCTCCGCTCCCAAGAATGTTATTATAGGTACCGTCGAAGGGGACGTACACGATATCGGCAAGAACCTTGTCAAGACCATGATGACTGCAGCCGGCTTCAACATGATCGACCTCGGCTGTGACGTTCCTCTTGATAAATTTGCAGAAGCTGCAAAAGAGAATAAGGCAACTGCAATCTCGATGAGCACACTTATGACCACAACAATGGGAGGCATGGAAACTGTTATCGAACAGCTCCAGGAAGAAGGGATCAGAGACTCCCTTGTTGTCATGGTCGGCGGTGCGCCTGTTTCAAAAGAATATGCAGACAGCATTGGTGCAGACGGAACATCCCTTGATGCGAGCATGGCAGTCGAGACTCTCACTTCTCTTGTAAGTGAACTTCCTGCCAATGCCTGGAGCGACTCGGCAATTACATCAAGCAAGATGAAGTACAAAGAATCCCTTGCCCAGAAAGTAAACAAGGAAAAGGTCGACATTGGTCTGGTAACCGCTGAGAAAGTGAAGGCAGAATTCAACTCAGTAGTCCCGAAATTCAAAGAAACCATGACCAAAGCTGAAAGGTTCACTGCATCCTTCGGAGACAAAAAAGTTGACAGGCTCCCAATCACGACCCTTGCCTGCGGAGTATCAAGGAAATTCGTCCCCTGCTCCTATAAGGACTACTCCACAAAGGCAGAGAAGTATGCAGATTGTGTCGAAGCAGGCATCAAGTACTTCAATATGGACACCTTCGTCGGCCTGACCGACCTCTGTGTTGACGCAGCAGACTTCGGTGCAACCATCAGATACCCTGAAGAAGACACACCAGCAGCAATCGGCCACCTTGAAGATTACGAGAAACTCGAAGTCCCGGAAATCAAGGAAGGTACCCGTGCATACAACCTTATCCAGGGCAACAAGCTCGCAACAGAGAAGGCACACGCCCTCGGCGCACCCATGACCGCTCTGATCGAAGGTCCAATGGTCGCTCTGACCCAGATAATGGGAGCAACACGTGTCCTTTCCGACCTCAGGACAAACCCTGACGTAGTTCTCAAGGCTCTTGATAAGACCACAACCTATGTGGAAGAAATCATGAAGGGCATGTTCGAAGAAGCACAGCCTGACAACCTCTGTATGGTTACCCTGTGGACGAACAATGTCATCCTCAGCGCTGACGAATACATGAAGTCTGAAGGCAAAGTTATGCAGAACAGGATTGCTCCCCTGTACAAGAAATACAACAAGCCGACAGTCATCCACAACTGTTCCGATGCCCCGCACTGGGACCTTATCAACAAGTGGGACACAAAGTTCTACAGCTACACCTTCTATCCGGATGAAGTCAGCAAGGGTTCCAGGGACCACAAGTACCTGATCAACAACTATGGTAAAGACGTCATGTTTGCAGGAGAAGTCAGCCCGATTGTTTTCCTTGACAACAGCCCAGAAGGACTCCAGAAAATGAAGGCAGACACCATTGCCCTGCAGGAAAGCGTCCTGAAGACTCTTAAGGAAAACGGCATGCAGTCCAAGTATGCAATCGCAACCGGCTGTGAAGTGCCACCAGGAGCACCATGCGACGCGATTACTGCCCAGACCTACACAGTATCAGAGAAGGGTCCAGAACTCTACAAGAAAATCATCGGGTAAACCTGTTGAAACCATTCATTAAGAAAAACACTCCTGGCTTGCCAGGAACAGGATGGGCCGCAGGCTCATCCCTCCTTTATTTATCAAAATAGAAATCAGGTTCTCGCTATTCCTGCGTCCTTTGCCCCAAAAAAGTGCAGGCGAACTAAAAACGGTGGAAAAGGCATTGGGAAGAAAAAACAGAAAAACATGAGTGGAAAAAGAATATAAACACATCTGGGCCAAAAAACGCAAAAAACGTAGCAGAAAATAGTGGAGAACCTTCTTAACACTCTGGTAAAAGAGGTGAAACTGGATGAGAAATCAGAAAGTACCCGAACCTGAGAAAAGAAGGTATTATTCGAGTCCTATACACCCTGCGATCCATAAACAGGGACTAAATTATTCATCTCAGAGTTTCCTGTTTCGTTATTCAGTTATTGAAGCAAGTTCTGTGAAATATGAATCGACCTCTGCAAAGGGATCGATAGAATATACAGGCATAAATATGAATTCCAGACACTCCGTTCTTCTCGCAGAAGCGAACCTTACAATGGAAGCCCCCGATACTTACCTGGAATATATGATAAACCTCTCCGAATCATCAGAGATTCAGAAAAATCGCAGCAAATGATGGATAAATATGGCAAGCGAACTAAAAACACCAGGAAGCACAAGCCTTGAGAGCCGGGACGGAATGGCAAAACTGGCACGGACAATAAAGGACAAGATCCTGATTGATGGG
>ENA-UOOK01004551-UOOK01004551.1-fermentation-metagenome-genome-assembly--contig:-NODE-4551-length-14763-cov-5.328597_pt1 | contig 14763 bp, 12 predicted proteins | sample MGYA00245777_ERZ724023 | MGnify/ENA primary metagenome ERZ724023 (study PRJEB28704, sample SAMN03018312) | fermentation metagenome | biome: anthropogenic terrestrial biome; feature: soil; material...
GCTGTGGAGGAAGATGGAAACCTACCTTATCCTAGGCACGGGATTGGTTTCCAAAAGAAAAATTATGGGATAGATTTGGTTGGGCAGCTCCCATTGGCCAATAATCCTCGTCTTACAGTCGCATTGTTAGATTCGCATGGAGAATGGCGAAAATATGATGATGTTAGCTCTGAGCTTGGTCTAGTGCCGGATTGGGAATACTTAGGAGAACAAAATGGTAAGGCATTAAAAGTTGTTTTAGAGGATCTTCAATTGGGGAAAGTAAATCTAACAGGTAAATATCATTTTGTCGAACCGGATTTTCAATGGATTGCTGTTCGAGATAGACGGTACGCCTACACGCATACATTTTTCGTTTGGGGTCCAGATACCACTTCGGTCCGTGCCACCCTAGATGAGGATTTCTATTTGCGCAGGCCTGAAAAGAAAGAGGTATATGTCAGCGATATAGATACCTATCTCGGGGTGCAAGCAGGTGAAATAAAGTTAGGCATGCCGTTACCAATGAAAAAGACGCAGTTTGAGATCGACTTAGCATGGGTTAAAAATTTAGGAGCCGAGGAAGTTTATCTTGATCCGGATACATGGAATGAGATTAGAGGGAATTACCGTCAGGCTAAGGCAAACTTAGCTATCCCATATACTCCCGATACCACAATAAATATTGCAGCTTACGGAAGAGATTATTTGCAAGGGCAGGATTACAGGGAAGAAGGACAAATTGGCTGGACCACGGTTCTTAAACCAGAATTAAATCTTGATGGGAATTTTGGAATCGTGAAGCGTTATCAAGACGAAGAAGGGCTGGGAATTGGACGAAAGGGAGATATATCCCTTAAAGGAAAGCTTAGCGATGATATTATATTTGAGAGTTCTGTAGACTATCGAGCCGGAAATTATGATTATAACTTACTTAGGGCAACTAGGGATAGTGTTTTGGCAGATTATTATTCTTATTTAAGCTTTAAGAATTACCTGGAGATTAGTCGTACAATCCAGCTGGGAAACCTATATGTTGATACAGTAGCTGCTGGAGAACTTGTAAATTTCAAAACTGATTTTCCGAGCTTGTCTTCTGGAACTGCATTAATTGGTTATTTAGAAGAAAAGGCTTCACTTGGCAATGGCTTCGAATTGACATTAACTCAAATTGGGGTAAAAGGTCCTCAACAGGAAGGCTTTGCAAGTAATTTCATCAATAACTTAGCAAATTATCGTTTATCTTATTATTGGTATGGCGATGCAGACAACACACTTAATTTAGAGGTAACACAGCGTTATAGGAGTGGAACTGTCTTAACAAATTGTTATTTTAGCTTTATCTCTGAAATAGGAAAGCATTACTTGAAATTTGAGTATGGCCGTAAACCTAGGGAAACGCGTAATTACTTTGATTTTGATACATGTCAAGATTCTCGCTTTTATCCTGTAAAAGAACTTAAGGGACGACCATGGGCTTATTGGGGAGATAAATCAACTTTTTGTGATGAAACGAGTATTAATTATTATTCTTTGAGTTTAACAATGATCTTTTAATGTGATTGGGGAGTCCAAGAAAGATTAACCTAAAGAGTAGAAAAAGATGTGATTCATATTAGCTTTGGGGGCGGATTCTCCTTTTGAAGTAGCGGAGGGTTCGTCCCATTGTTTTATCGCGGTTTTTTGGGTGTTCAATTAAATCTCAAACCTGGAAGGAGAATATGAATGCCGCCTAAACTTGTGTTTAATAGAAATAATAATCCTATTGCAAGCAATAGAGCAAGTTTTGCAGACACCAGAAACGAAAATGCAACTATTGATAGAAATATAAACTCTGCTACTAGAAATGATAATATAACAACTGCTGGAACAAATATTGATAGAGCAGATTCAAAAGTTGATAGAACAAACCAAACAGTTGATAGAACTAATTTTAACAACGAAGTTAATAGAACTAATCGTAACAACGAAGTGGCTAAAAATGATATAAATAACACTGCTAACACAAACACCGCAGTAAACAGAAACGATAGAAACAACTTAAACAACGCAAATAATACCGATACTAGCGTTACAACCCAAAATATCGATAACAAAACAACAGTTGATAAGAATGTTAACGCAGGTCAAACTAACACAACAAACAATAAAACAAATGCATTAGACACCAGAAACGAAAATGCAACTATTGATAGTAATACAAATACAAGCACTGCAACAACAAATGATAATGATAAAACAGCAAATATAAATAAAGAAAGCGGACAACAAGATTCAGATAACGACAATAAATTTGAAATTACAGGCGAACTTCCAAATGGTTTTTACTATTATTCAGAAGAAAGTTTTTCACCAGATAATTTAGGATATAGTCCAAGATTTACCGCTGGTAACGATGCTGATACTGCAACCAGCCAACTAAACACATATTTGATGAAAGTTCAAAAACTTTATGCTATGACTTCGGATGCAATCGAAGCAAACACTTCATTATCATCTTATAAAAACACTGTAAATCAAAACATTGAAACCACTCGTAAATTAAATTCTGAGTTTAAAAAATTAAATCATGTTCCATCTAATTCTATAATCCAAGCATTAAATAATTATATTGGTGATATTAAAAATACAGCTAAAAAAATAAGCAGTGTGAATGGTGATTTAAATAATGAAGTAAATAACATAAGCCATAACACAAACTCAAATATTGCAACGAGTATAGATGTTATGAATAGTAATTATTTGAAACTTTTAAATCATATCGATGTTCGAATTACGTATCATAAAAATGCACTTGCAACTTTAGAGCAGGTTCAACAAATGTTACAAGAGGCCATCAATAATAATAATAATCTTGAACAACAACCTGAAATAGCAGACAATCTTCCAATTTTAGATACAAATAATAAAGAACAAAATAGTAATGAAATAGAAAACATTAATATAAATAAAGAAAGCGGAAAAGTTGAAAAAGAAAATAACAGACTTGATTTTACAAATAATCTTAATAGAAATATAAATAGAGATAATCTTAACAGAAATGTGAATACAAATAGAAGAAATGACAGTAGAGAAAACATAGATAACCTTGACAGAAATACAAGCACAAACAAAGAAAACATCAACACAGATAATACAGCAACAAATAACAGAACTAATGCAGATAACCAAACTGCATTTGGATTAATTAAAAACATAGATACTTATAAAAACAATGATAATCAAAATATAACAAACACTAGTCAAACAACGAACAATAACAATGCGAGTGTTGGTAGAAATACGAGTAATGATAGCGGTGTTGGTGTAGGTGGCGCTAATGCTGGAATTAACAATGGCGTAAATAATACTGGCGTAAATAATACTGGCGTAGGAACTAATGCTGGCGTAGGTGCTGGAATAAATAATGCAGGCGGAGTTGGCAACACTGGAATTGGTGGTGCTGGTGCTAATGCAGGTATCGGTGGAGTTGGTGGTGCTGGTGGAATGGGAGCATTTAATAATAATTTAGGAAAAAATAATCGTTTGCGAAATAGCGTTATTAATCAAAATAATTTAAACACCGATGGAAATATAAACAACGGCTCAAATTTCTTCTATGGTGAAAATGGAAATTTATATAATGCTAACAATTATCGTGGAATAAATGCAATGAATAATAAACGAATTAATAACCTGGATACTTATAACTACAATACTTTAATTGACACTATTAACAGAGGAACAGTAAATAACGGAATTAATAATTTAGCAATATCAACCACTTCTGCTTCTAAAGCAAATACTAATAATGACAGTGATGTTAAAATAGGAAATGAAAAAGAAGAAAACAAAATAACTAACACAAACACACAAAAAGATGTGAATACCCAAGTTAGAGATATGGCAAAAAAAGAAACGGCTAACACTGATTTAACTCACAGAATTCAATTATTAAATGAAGACGAAAATATAAAAGAACAAAAAGTTTCAATAGCATAATGGTGACACTTATGGATGACCGAATAAAGGAAAAATTAGAAAAATTAGTTGAGCCAAAAGTTAAATTTATATACGATGAAAATATTGTGGAAGATGAATTGGAACGATAAAAAAAATGGTAGAATAAAATTTTCTACCTTTTTTTATTTTTTTTCTATTACTGACTTTTTTATTGTCTCAATGATTTTATTTTCTAATCTACTAACTTGTACTTGCGATACTCCTAAAATTTCTGCAATTTCTTTTTGCGTTTTATCTCTAAAATATCGAAGTAATATTATTTTTTTATCTCTTTTGGGAAGAGTATTAACAATTTTCATAACTAAAAAAAGATCTAAATCTTCATCCATTGTTTTTTCCGGAATTTTTTCAATTAGCAGTTGTTTATTATCTCCATCTTCTTCACCTACTAGTGTGGATAAAGATAGCGGTCGAAAATTACTTTCCATTGCAAAAACAATCTCTTGAGATGATAAATTAAAGTGCTTGGAAATAACATCAACATTTGGAGTTTTAGCATGCTCACTAACATATCTTTCAATAAATTTATTAATTTGTATGTTTAAACTTTTAATACTACGCGAAACCTTAATAAAGCCGTTATCTCTTAGGTATCTTTTAACTTCGCCTGCAATCATAGGAACTGCATAAGTTGTGAATTTAACATTAAAACTTTCGTCAAAATTTGTGATTGCTTTTAAAAATCCAAGACTACCTAATTGATATAAATCTTCATACTCCACTCCTTTATCTTTATAGCGTTTTATAACGCTTTTAATAAGTGGAGAATTACACTCTATAAGAGTTTCTTTTGCGCTTGCATCATCTTTTTGTGCCCGCCTAACTAGCTCTAATGTTTCCGCTTGACTCATCATAATTAAACTCCAACAGCAATACTACACTCCCCTAACTGTTTAATGAGCGTTATTTTAGTGCCTTTTCCAATCTTTGATTCCACTATTACTTTATCCATAAAGCCTTCCATAACAGTGAAACCCATACCACTTCGCTCTTTATCTGCAAGGCTGGAATAAAAAGGTTCGCGTGCTTTTTCAATATCTGCAATTCCCACCCCGCTGTCAGTTATGGTTATGTAAACCTCGCTATTAGTTATTTTTGTGGTTATTTCGATATTTCCTTTTTCTTTTGGATAGGCATGCACAACACAGTTTGTTACTGCTTCACTTACTGCAGTTTTAATATCATTGATTTCGTCAATAGTTGGATTAACAGAAGCACAAAAACCCGCAACGCAAATCCGTGCAAAACTTTCGTTTTCGCTTATTGCTTTAAATTTTACCTTCATTTCATTTTGATAATTCATAATTCCTCCATTAACTAATTTTGGGCATTATTTCATACAAGCCCGACATTTTAAATATTCTTTCAATTTGACTGTTAGGATTGGATATATATATTGGAGTTTTTGAGTTTTTCAACTTTTTATATCTACCAATAAGCACACCAATTCCAGTGCTATCCATAAATTCCAACTCCGATAAATCAATTACTGCCTGCATAAACGAGTTGTTTAACAGCAATTCATCTAGCGCATTTCGTGTGTAATTTGCGGTATGTTCATCAAGTTCGCCGCAAAGTTTAATGATAATTGTGCCTTTTGATAATTTGTATTGAATTTCCATATTGCCCTCCAGTTGTTTATATTTTAGCACCCAGTATGTATTTTAAGGGCAAAAAAAACAAGCAAGTTTGTTAAACCATGCCTGTTTTTGTCGTATGATTCTAATTTAATTTTGATTTAATTAATGACTTTAAATTTTCAATATTTGTTTGTTTTATAACTGATATATAAATACTATCCTTATCTGAATCCTCTAACACAAAACCTGTTTTAAACTTATCGATTTTGTTATAAACTGTGATAATTGGTGCGGTTGCGCCTAATTTTTTTAGTAAATTAAGCGTTGTTTTCATTTGATTTTTATAATTTGGATGAGAGAAATCTACAACATGTAATAGCAAATTCGCATACACACATTCTTCTAAAGTACTGCCAAAAGCTTCGATAAATTCGTGTGGAAGGTTATTAATAAACCCTACAGTATCAATAAGCAAAATTTCTTTTCCATCACCTAACCATGTTTTTCTAGTAGTAGTTTCAAGAGTGGCAAAAAGTTCGTCTTTAACATATATTTCTTCTTTTGATAATAAATTTAAAAGGCTGCTTTTTCCGCTGTTTGTGTATCCAACAATAGCAACAATATTTTTTGAACCACCCATTCTTTGTTGTCTATTTGTGTTTCTATGTGAAACGAGTTTTTTTAATTCAACAGTCTTATTTTGAATTTCTTTTTCAATGATTCGTTTGTTTGTTTCAAGTTTCGTTTCTCCAGGACCTCGCATGCCCACTCCAGCACCATACTTATTATTGTTTTCCGAAAGTGCCCTAAGCCTGGGCAAGGAATACTTTAATTGCGCTAATTGAACTTGGAGTTTGCCCTCATTACTTTTTGCCCGACCGGCAAATATATCCAAAATTAACATACTTCTGTCAATAACATTCACTTCTAAATAGTTCGAAATATTTGAAATTTTACTGCCTAATAGTTCATTTTCAAAGATAACCAAATCAGCATTATTTTCTTCTGCTAATTTTTTTAACTCTTCAATTTTTCCTTGACCAATAAAAAATTTAGAATCTGGTGATTCTCGCTTTTGATATAGTTCGCCCACTACTTCAACGCCAGCAGTTGTGGCTAAACTTATTAATTCTTGTTTTACTTCGCCGAGTTGAATCTTATCTTTATTAAACTCCACAATAACAATAATTGCTCTGCGTTTTTTCTTTTCTAGCATTAAACTTCTCCTGTTATTCCTTTTAATGATTCATTAACTAAGTAAGCTTTGTTTAAAACATCTTCTGTGTTTATTTCTTCGCTTACAACTTGAGAAACCATGTTTACATTTCCGGCAACCGTTATAATTCTATTTGCAAGTGCAATAAAATATGGTTTATTTTCATTATCTAATAGAGACACCTTTTCAAAATAAAAGTCATATAAAAGATAAAAATAATCCTCTAATGTTTTTCCCACCGATTGAGAAGTGTTGGGGAAAATATGTGTAAATAAACTTAAATGCTCACTTTTTAAAAATAAAGAAAATATATAACAACCTATATCTTCAACATTTACCATAGTATTATTTAAATTTTCACATGCTAATTGAAATGCTAGTGAAACATTATTATTTTTTATCATGGCTTTTGCATACATGTTTTTATAATAATTATCTTCATTAATCAACATGCTTTTAATAAGAGGGGTTAAACTTGATTGGGCATTCTTTTGATTCAACTGCACAATATAATCATTATATTTATTATGATTAAAAAATTCTTTTGAATAGTTTATAATCAATCCAGTATCATTGTTTTCAATGGATAAATCTAACGCTAATGCTAAAGAATTTATATCATTAGACCTGTTATAGTCCGTATAATAAAGTTTGCTTGATAAGTTTACTTGACCTAATTTATATAAAAATTGTGCAGAAGTTTTTGGAAATATCAAAACAAATAAAAATGAAAAAAGCGTCGTGCAAATAAGCATTATTAGAAGCGTTAAAGATATAGTTTGAATAATTTTATTAGTGCTCATATTTTATATATTATACAAGTAATCTGGGTTTTTTCCAACAAATAGTAGTGTTTTTTAATCGAAATTTAAAAATTACCTCTTTTCAAACCAAATTTGTTGTGATATACTATAAGCCAAATGTATTAACCCTTACCAAATAAATTAAGAGGCTATTTTAAGTTTTATGAGTGTTTTGTTAGCTAACATAATAAACATTTTCATACCAGTTTTTGTTTTACTTTTACTATTTGCAATAACATGTGCAATTCTTGTTTTGGCGGCGGAAAATGATATTGAATCGGATAAATATTTAAAAGCACGAGGAAAAAACACAAGTTTACCATTATGTTCATCCAACATATTTGACACTTACTGTGAAAATGAAAAATGTTGCGAAAATGTTTATAAATTTATCAATATGTTATATGAAATATTTCCAAACGATTTTATTATAGTACCCAATGTGAGTTTAAAAAAATTTATTGAAAACTATTCATCGCTTGATAATTTTAATAAGGATGTAATAAATAAAACAGTAGATTTGGGGATATTTTATAAAAATCGCCAACCACTCGTGATGATAGACTTAATTGATAAAAACTCTAAAAACGAAAGCATGCAAAAATTCACTAAGGATATTGCAAAAGCATTAAGCTCACTTAACATACCCGTTGCAGAAGTTGTGATTGAAAAAAGTTTCGACTTACTTAAACTTAAAACCGAACTGTTAAAACTAATGCCAAAACATATAATGAAAAAATATTTATAATTTTTTTAAAATTCATTAAAACTAAAATTATAGATATTTTTTTATTATCTCTTTTAATTGATTCATTATAATATTATTCTTTTCCCCTGTTTCACTTTCTACCATAACTCTGCAAATAGGTTCTGTCCCACTTGGTCGTACAACAATTCTTGCAACATTTTCATATTTTAATTTTATATCGTCAATCTCAGCCATAAGTTTACTATTTGAATCAAGTTGATTTAATAAATTGTCGGTAATATCTATTTTTTCGTTACTTTGCGAAAATTTAGTAAATTCATCTAAAATTATATCAATATTTCCGTTATAATGCTTAAAAATTTTTGTGAAGATAACACTATTTAATAATGCGTCACAGGATGAATTAACATCAAGATTACAAAAATGCCCACTCGGTTCACCACCTAACTGCAAGTTGTTTTCATAAATGTGATTTATAACATTTTTATCTCCCACATCCACACGAATAAGCTTTACTCCTAATTTATTTAATGCTTTTTCCAGCCCGCCATTAGTCATAACAGTGCCCACCATTATTGGCTTTTTAAAATAATTATTTTCCGTATAAAATTTAGCAAAAACATAAAGAAGATCATCGCCATCAAGCACTTTGCCGTGTTTTAACACCACTCTTAATCTGTCAGCATCTCCATCAAAGGCAAATCCTATATCGCACGAATTATCCAAAACACATTTAACTATATTTTCCACATGTTCTGCACCGCAACCACCATTTATTACGCCATTTTTATCACTACCAACCGCAATAACATTCGCACAAAGTTGAGTGTAAACAAGCGGACCATAATAGTAGTTTGCCCCGTTCGCACTATCCACTGCTATCGTTAAATTTTCAAAATTACTGGCATTTTTATAAACATTATCTAAATAGCTATCAACTAAACTCTCATCAAAGATAATCTTACCTTTATCAGTTGAAGATGAATCAATATTTAATTTATAATTTTTTTCTAATTTTTTTTCTTCACTATCTGAAAGTTTTAATCCTTTGTTATTAAAAATTTTAATTCCATTATAATTTGCAGGACTATGCGATGCAGTTATCATTATCCCAAACGAATAAATTGAATCCTTAACCAAATAAGATACACAACCGGTTGGAGCAATACCGACAACAAAACAATCAATTCCAGAGTTTGATAAAACGCCTAGCAAAGCATGAAGAATACAGTCTCCACTTTGTCTTGTGTCTTTAGCCAGTAATACTTTCTTTTCTAAACCCTCATCAATTATGTATTTTGCGAGCGATTTTCCAACTTTATTAATAAGATCATGCGTAATAAAAGTGTTTACTATTCCCCTTATTCCATCTGTTCCAAATAACTTCATATTCTCTCCTTCATAACACTATATCTTTAGTTTTTATGAAATTTTGGATTTTTTTGTGTTTTTATTAGTCTATTATTTAAAGTTTATTTTCTTTATTAAAGTTAAAAACTATAAAAATAGCATAAAAAAATAGATTCAGGCAATTTTTATCTGTTTTTTTATTGCTTAATTGTTTATATAATGACTAGCTTTTGTTCCTGCTATCGCGCCATCTCCGCAGGCAGTAATAATTTGTCGCAGGCTTTTAACTCTTATATCACCCGCTGCAAAAACACCATCAACACTAGTATGCATATCTTCATCTGTTATGATATATCCATGTTTATCGAGTGTTATTTGATTTTTTATTATATCAGTGTCTGGTTTTCTGCCAATAGAAATAAACATTCCTTTACACTCTATTTCCTTTATCTCATTTGTTTTAACATTTGAGATGATTATTTTTTCTAAACTGCTATCGCCTACTATTTCTTTAACAACATGCCCATGATAAACTTTAATAATATCGCTTTTTTTCATAAAAAGATTTAGTTCTTCTTCTAAAATTTTATCACATGTGAATTTATCTAAATTGTTTACCAGTATAATCGATTTTGCAATAGGACTTAAATAAATCGCTTCTCCAACAGCACTATTTCCACCACCAACAATAACAACTTTTTCATTTTTATAAAACGCACCATCACAAACAGCGCAGTATGCAACGCCAGAGCCAGTTAATCTATCTTCATTATCTAAACTCAGTTTCCTAGCTCCTGCACCCATTGCTAATATTATAGATTTTGCAAAAAACTTCTCAGTTGATACTTCCACCCATTTTTCTTCTAAGTTTACCGCTTTAACTTCATCATAACAAATTTTTACTCCAAGCTTCTCCACTTGTTCATGCATTTTCATTGCTAAATCCATGCCAGAGATTGATAAAAACCCCGGAAAGTTTTGAACATTGTAAGCAAGCGAAGCTTGTCCGCCTAGCATTTGATATTCAACAACCAAAACTTTTGCACCACTTCTTGCAGCATAAATCGCAGCGGTTAATCCTGCTGGTCCTGCTCCAATTATAATAATATCGTATTTTTTTTCCACTTTAATTTACTCCTATTAATTGATTTAATTTTGTTAAAATTTCTAATTTTCCTAAATTACTAATTGAACTTGATAAAAATATATCATCCTTTCCCATGGAAAGGACTTTTGCAATATTGTTTTTAATGCTAAATTGTTTAGATTTTGGAATTTTATCACACTTAGTTGCTATAATTATGAATGGGATATTATAAAAACTTAAATAATTTAACATTTGTTTATCGCTATCAAAGGGTTCGTGCCTACCATCTACTAATAAACATATACATTTTAAATTTGTGTTGGAAATTAAAAATGGCTCAATTAAAACATGCCAATCTGCACTTTCTAACTTATTACCTTTTTGAAAACCATAACCCGGCAAATCAACAAAATAAAAATTTTTATTAATTAAAAAATAATTTATTAGTCGAGTTCTTCCCGGAGTACTGCTTGTTTTAGCAAGTTTATTATTATTCACCAAATAGTTCAATAACGAACTTTTTCCAACATTACTCCTGCCAACAAACGCAACTTGTGGCAAATTGTCGTTTATAATGTCATTAGCGTGTGCAATACTTTTTATAAAAGTTGAACTAGTTATTTTCATTTATTTTCCTTATAATCAATATTTATTATGATACCATAAAACTGAATTATTAAAAACTTTTTTGCCTTTATTAATACATGTATTAATAAGTTAAAAATAATTCATCATACTATACTTTTAATAGAAATAGTTAATAAAATACATGTGTCAAATGTGTTTTTTTTAAGTATATTTTAAATCCAATAAAAAATTTTGCATCATTTATTTATAAGTGATAAATTAAAACAACTGTCAACTTTTACAACCATTGATTTAATTGGTTCATTATTTGTAAGATTAATTAATTTATGCAAAAGTTTGAGCACTTTCGTGCTCGTTAAATTCGAATTTCACTACTATGCAATGTAATTAAAAATCGACAATTTTTACTACTATGCAAAGTATTAAAAAACTCATATTTTCTTAATTTTTCGACAAAAAAATCGCTTATTAATAAATAGCGATTTTTTTAAAAATTATTAATTACTTAACAATTGTGCTTACAACACCTGAGCCAACAGTTCTTCCGCCTTCACGAATAGCGAAACGAAGTCCTTGTTCGATAGCGATAGGAGTGATTAATTTAATAGTCATTCTAACATTATCACCAGGCATAACCATTTCAACACCTTGTGGAAGTTCGATTGTTCCTGTCACATCAGTTGTTCTAAAATAGAATTGTGGTCTATAACCATTAAAGAATGGAGTATGACGACCGCCTTCTTCTTTCTTTAACACATAAACTCCAGCTGTAAGTTCTGTATGAGGAGTAATTGAACCCGGTTTAGCAAGAACTTGACCTCTTTGGATATCTGTTCTTTGAACACCACGAAGTAGTATTCCAACATTATCACCGGCAACTGCTGAGTCTAGCATCTTTCTAAACATTTCAACACCAGTTACAACTGATTGTAGTTTAGAATTCATACCAACAATATCAACAGTGTCGCCAACTTTAATTGTTCCTCTTTCTAGTCTGCCAGTTGCAACAGTTCCACGACCTGTGATTGTGAAAACATCTTCAATAGGAAGTAAGAAAGGTTTTTCGGTTTCTCTAACTGGTTCTGGAATATAAGTGTCTAATGCTTCAATTAATTCGTGAATACATTTGCAGTCTTCACTATCAATATTACCTGCTTTAGCAGCTTCTAATGCTTTTAATGCAGAACCTTTAATGATTGGAGTTTTGTCGCCTGGGAATCCATATTCGCTAAGAGTGTCACGAATTTCCATTTCAACTAAGTCGATAAGTTCAGCGTCGTTAACTTGGTCTGTTTTGTTCATGAAAACTGTTATATAAGGAACGCCAACTTGACGAGCAAGAAGAATATGTTCTTTTGTTTGAGGCATTGGTCCATCAGTTGCAGCAACTACTAGAATTGCTCCGTCCATTTGAGCCGCACCTGTAATCATGTTTTTAACATAGTCCGCGTGGCCTGGGCAGTCAACGTGAGCGTAGTGACGAATTTTACTTTCGTATTCTACGTGAGAGGAGTTGATGGTGATACCTCTTTGTTTTTCTTCTGGTGCTTTATCAATAGAAGAATAATCCATTGCTAATGCTTGACCCATCTTTGCAAGAGTCATAGTGATAGCGGCAGTTAATGTAGTTTTGCCGTGGTCAACGTGGCCAATGGTACCAACGTTAACGTGTGGTTTAGTTCTTTCAAACTTTGCTTTTGCCATTTTTAAATCTCCTTTAATGATTTTAAAATAATTATTTTTTTTCGCCAACAATTTTATCAGCGACATGTTTTGGAACTTCAGCATAATGTGAAAATTCCATATTAAAAGTACCTCTGCCTTGTGTTAGTCCGCGAAGGTCGGTAGCATAACCAAACATCTCCGCAAGTGGGATTTGGGCATCGATAACTTGTAATCCATTTCTCATTGTTGTGCCATTAAGCATTCCACGACGACGGTTAATATTTCCCATAACATCGCCTAAATACTCATCTGGCATCTCAACTTCAACTTTCATTACCGGTTCAAGCAAAATTGGATTTGCTTTTTTAACACCTTCTTTAAATGCAAGTGATGCTGCAATTTTGAACGCTAATTCCGAAGAGTCAACATCGTGGAACGAACCGTCAAATAATGTGGCCATAAAGTCTACTGTTTCATATCCTGCTAATACTCCATTTTGCATTGCATCTTTAATTCCCGCATCAACCGCCGGAATATATTCTTTAGGAATTGTTCCACCAACAATTTTATTAACGAATTTATATCCTTCCGCTGGTTTAAGAGGAGCGAATCTTACCCAAACATGCCCATATTGACCATGTCCACCTGATTGTTTAATATACTTACCTTCAACTTCCACTTCTTTAGTGATAGTTTCTTTAAATGCAACTTGTGGTGCACCCACATTTGCTTCAACTTTAAATTCTCTGAGCAATCTATCAATAATGATTTCAAGGTGAAGTTCGCCCATACCTGCAATAATTGTTTGACCTGTTTCCTTATCGGTGTATGTTTTAAAGGTTGGGTCCTCTTCTGCTAGTTTTACTAGTGCTAGAATCATTTTTTCTTGGCTTAATTTTGTTTTAGGTTCAATAGCAACCCTGATAACAGGATCTGGGAAATCCATACTTTCTAAAAGTACTGGATTTGCTTGGTCGCATAATGTTTCACCAGTAGTTGTGTCTTTTAATCCAACTATAGCAACAATTTCACCTGCATAAGCATCTGCAATTTCTTCTCTATTATTAGAGTGCATTCTAAGGATTCTGCCTACTCTTTCTTTAATACCTTTTGAACTATTGTATACATAACTTCCAGATTCAAGTTTACCTGAATATATTCTAAAAAAAGTAAGTCGGCCCACATAAGGGTCTGTCATAACTTTAAATGCAAGGCCCGACATAGGTTCACTATCTGAGCTATGACGAACAACTTCTTCATTTGAATTAGGTTTTGTTCCTCTGATAGCAGCAATTTCAGTTGGTGATGGCATATAATCCACTATTGCATCAATTAATTTTTGAACGCCTTTGTTTTTAAAAGACGAACCGCAAATAACTGGATTGAACTTCATATCAATAGTGCCTTTACGAATACCTCTTTTTATTTCTTCAATAGATAATTCTTCGCCTGAAAAATATTTTTCTAACAATTCATCATCAATTTCAGCAACCGTTTCAATTAATTTATGACGAAATTTTTCTGCTTCTTCTTTATACTTTTCAGGTATATCAATAACTTTTTGTTGTTTACCTAAATCATCTTCATAGATGACTGCATTGTTTTCAACTAAGTCGATAATACCTTTGAATTCACTGCTTTCACCAATAGGCAGTTGTATAGGAAGAGGGTTTGCGCCTAGCCTATCTTTCATCATTTGAATAACTCTTAAAAAGTTTGCGTCGTTTATATCCATCTTATTAACATAAGCCATACGAGGCACTTTATATTTATCTGCTTGACGC
>ENA-UOOK01004552-UOOK01004552.1-fermentation-metagenome-genome-assembly--contig:-NODE-4552-length-14762-cov-10.105528_pt1 | contig 14762 bp, 10 predicted proteins | sample MGYA00245777_ERZ724023 | MGnify/ENA primary metagenome ERZ724023 (study PRJEB28704, sample SAMN03018312) | fermentation metagenome | biome: anthropogenic terrestrial biome; feature: soil...
ACCTCACCTCCAACTTCATTAATTATTTGTTGAGCCAATTCTTTTTTAGACATTTTCACAGTCTAGTTTTCTCCTTTCGAATTATTTAAAATTGGTAAAAGATGCATAGTTATATAAGTTACTTCTTGTTCATTGGTGACGATATTGTATTTATTCTTTAAATATGCGCATATTTCCAAAGAAATTGTCCATTCGTCATAAAAATTTTCCTTAATCATCGCTATAAGTTTGGCATCATCTCTTCCATTTTTGCTATTTTTAATTGATAGAGCTTTTGTCAATAAATATTTTAAATGTGTTATCAATCTCGAAAAATAGTATGATTCTTGATCAATTTCTAGATGCTTTGAATTAGACAGAAAATCCGTTAAAAAATCTGTTAAATCCTTAAGTATTATAACTACTTTTTTGTTTTGACTCTGACTTAATTCTGACATTGCATTAACAAAATGAAAGGCAATAAATCCCACTTCGTTTTCATCAAAAGATGTATCCAATCTGTTGTTGATTTCACTAACAACCTTGGTAGCAAAATCATACTTCTCTCTTTCAAACGCTTTTATTTCATTAAGCAATGGATTGATTATAACTTCACCCTCTTGATATCTTTTATTTGCGAATACTATATGATCAAGCAAAGTGAGATATAGAGAATCCTTAAAATCATAATTAAACTCTTTCTCCGCATAGTCCATTATCCAATGAACTAACTCATAATAGGAATAAGGAATATCACGCAATAACGGTTCAATATATTCATTATTTTTTGTAAAAACCCTTTCTATTAAACTTGGATTAACTTGACCTCCAACATAGCGATTAGGGTCTACTCCAACTGCTTTACCCAAAATAATCGCTTCTTGATGATTTTCATCTATAGAAACAATGGCATTATTATTTATTGTCTTCAGATAAAAATATTTCATACTTGCCCCTCCGTAGTTTTTTGAAAGTCAAAATCAAGTCTATAAAAAACTAAACTTACTACTTAAAATTACTCAAAAAATAAAGGCTCGAAAACAGTTATTTTCGAGCCTAGTGTTGTTTTTTTCAACTAACTAACTCATTAGGATAAATTTTATCAAACTAATAATACAATGTCAATATTAAATCTTCCGTTAAGATAGCGTCAAATTCTGGCTAAATCAACATGTATGATATTGCCCTTTGAAAAATATTAAGATGGTCTATTCAATGAGAGCAGTTGATTAAAAATTATTAATAAATTCATATATATTAAAATAGACTGTTGACATATCACTGATTTATATCTTGATTTTTTCACTAAGACAGTAAAATAAAAGTCTGTAACCCTCATACATAAAGGATTATAGACTTTTCGTTTCAATCATAAAGTTGTTGTGAAATAAATCATTTTTTCATTTTTGCTAAAATGTTTTTAATCTCACCTATGGTCATAAAGCGTTTAGTAAAATCTACTCCCACTAAGTTTCCTAAATCCTGTATAATAGTGCTATTACGGTCAAACATATAATAATTTTCTGCCAAGTATGTCCCAGAAATATTTTTCATCTCATTAATTAATTCTTTTGTTGAATATTTATGGTCCGTTTCTTTTTCTAGTAGTCTTAATAAAAGCAATGATACAAAGCAAATTAAAAAGTGCGCTTCAATATGTTCTTTTAAAGATAAAAATACTGGTCTAGTTTTTAATTCGCTTTTAGTAATTTTAAAGGTTTCTTCTATCTTCCATAAGTTTCTATATGCATCTAGTATCTCATGATTGGGCATTTTTAGCTCACTTGTTACGATTACATAATAACCATCGTATTTTTCCTCTTCCAATATTTTATCTCTATTTACAGAATGATATTCTGATAGTTTGGCTTGGATTTCTCCAGTCTCGTTATCACAAGTTTCAGAGGTGATATACTTTTGTGCACCCTTTACAGGAATTTTTCCGTTTTTACTCATTTCAATTAGTTTCCTTGCCTTTTCAACTGCCTTTTCTCTTTCGTACTTAGATCTTTTGTCGTAATCGGGACTATAGAATGCCACTTGTTTTTGCTCTACTTCTACTTGCACCCTTTTTTCTTTAGTATTCTCAACCCATATTTTTGTGGTCACTATTCTAGACTTAATTTTAAATCCGTCAGAAGATTTTTCATAACCTTCATCAGATAAAACATAATCCTTTAATTCAGTGGTTGCTCCACGAACGGATTGAGAGTAAATATATCCATTTTTATGAATAATATTGTAGGCGATATTCTCTCCAGTATTCATCCCCTTATCAGCAACTACAATGACACGGCCAAAGTTATACTCATCTTTTAATTCATCTAAAACAGGCATTAACGTAGTGGAATCATTAGTATTACCTTCAAATAATTTGTAAGTAATAGGAAGACCAGAGTTATCCATTAATAATCCCATTTGAACAATAGGAGTAGTTCTATGCTCCTTGGAAACCCCTTTTTTTCTGAAGTCATCAGGCTCTTTAATTTCAAAATAGTAATTAGTAACATCATAATAGACATTACTAGTATCCCTACCATAATTCAAACAAATCATTTCATGAATATGTAGAAGCAAATCATCTCTATACAAATTAAAATAATCTAAAGCTCTATAAATATGGTTAATATGAAAATTAAAATCTAGAAAATAATTATCCATATTTTCATAAGAAGCTTTCTTGGAACTGGGGAATATAACTCTGGAATACACAAGCATTTGAAAAATATTATTAAGTGAATACTTAATATTTAGATGTCTTTGCCTGTTAATGAGGAATTTATTAATCTCTAACTTATGATAAAAATAACTCAGAACAGAAAATCCAAGATTTTTTCTCAACACAGTAGAAGTATCAATCGTTTCATTGGCAGTAAAATTGAAAGTTAATAATTTGGAAGCCTCTTTGACCTCTTCTGTCATCTTTTTTGCAATATCTTTATAGTAGGCAATAGGATCATCATGCTTTTTTTCTAGTTCATCTAAATATCCAATACTCATAACAGTCTTTTGTTTAACCTTACCTGTTCCAGGTTCCCTATATCCTTCAACAATAGTGAGAAATGTTCTACCAGTTCTCTTTTCAAATATTTTCTTAACATACATTTATTACCACCTCAGTATTATTATACCATAACGGACTATAACGGACAACTATAAAAAGAATAAAATTTGACAAAAAATATTCCTTGTATCAATTAAAATTACAAGGTTACATAGTTTTAGATTTAGTTACATGGTGATAAACTCGGGAATGAGAGCAGTTGATTAAAAATTATTAATAAATTCATATATATTAAAATAGACTGTTGACATATCACTGATTTATATGTTATCTTTAACATGAATAGAAAAACACCAGAGTTAATATTATTGAGAATAGGTGTGTTACTGATGACAATCAGGCATAAACCTATATATGGATTTAAATCCATATATGGATTTATGTCTTTTTTTATCTTTTTTTCTAGGAGGCATTGATGTTAATGAGATATTTATATAGAAAAATAAAGAATACCTCAAAGATTATGAGAAGTTTTGTTATTAAATGTAATTAGGTATAGAATACTTAAAACAATAATATATTATAAATTTATTATGTAATTGGAGGTATACAAGTGGCGGTTAATATGAATGAATTGGCATCTATAATTATAGAAAAGGTTGGTGGTATTGATAACATCTCATCTGCAACCCATTGTGTTACGAGATTACGTTTTATATTGGTAGACAAAGAAAAAGCAGATACGATGTATTTAAAAAAGTTAGATGGGATTTTAGGTGTTGTATATGGATCTGGTCAATATCAAATTGTACTTGGAGCAAATGTATTACCTATATTTAACATTATCGAAAAAGAATATGGCATTAATACAGGTGACAAGGACAACAATAATTATATAGGAAAGGTTGAATCTGTTGAATCTGTTGAATCTGTTGAATCTAATGAAAAAGCAAAAAAAAGATTAGTTTATTATATGGAAAAGATTACTAGATTTTTATCATCTTCATTAACACCGTTTATTACTGTACTATATGGAGCGGGTATGTTAAAGATAGTTTTAAGCCTTTTATCTTATTTTTTGCCAAGTTTATCTAATAATGCTACTTACATAATGTTTAATCTCTTTACAGAAACACCTTTTTATTTTATGCCGATTCTAATAGCCTATGGTTCAGCTAAAACTTTGAAATCTAACCCCATATTTGCTATTACGGTTTCTGCAATGTTGTTGTATCCAAATTTCACATCATTGCTGGAGAAGAGTGGGACAATGACATTTTTTGGATTACCTGTTTTATCAGCATCATATTCCAATACCCTTTTACCCGCAATAATGTCAACTATATTACTAGCAAAATTAGAAAAGTATTTTTACAAAATAATTCCTCCGGCTTTATGCACAATTCTTGCTCCCTTATGTATATTGACGGTTGCTCTACCTATAGTATTGGTGGTATTAGCGCCAATTGGTATTATCATTGGTAATAATGTGGTTAATATATTTGTTTGGATTTCCAATATTACTGGGGGGATATCTATAGGGTTGTTGGCAGCAGTCTGGCCGTTTATTTTAATGGGTGGTATGAATATGTTGTTTGTCGCTCCTATGACAGAACTTTTGGCATCTAGTGGTTATGATAATCTTTTTAGGCCAGCATGGATAATACATAATGTTGCTGAAGGAGGTGCATGTATTGGTGTAGCTCTAAAGACAAAGAATAAGAAATTCAGGTCAGATGCAATTGCTGCAGCAGTTAGCGCAATTGTATCGGGTGTTTCTGAACCCGCGTTATATGGAATTAATTTAAGATTAAAGAGACCCTTGATTGCAGTGGTGATTGGAGGGTTGGCAGGGGGTAGTATTGCTGGATTTCTTGGTGCTCGCGCTTATGCATTAGTATACTCTAGTATTTTATCTATTCCAGTTTTTGAAGACACGATTATTGCAATAATCTATGCCATAGTAGCTTCCTTTCTTGTATCATTTATAATTGCCTTTATTTTAGGGTTTGATGATATAGAAGAAGGGACGAATAAAATCAATGAAGGGAATGATATTTAGTATGAAAAATAATAATTATAATGTAAGAAAAAATTTTCCAAAGAATTTTCACTGGGGTGGAGCAGTTGCTGCCAATCAATGTGAAGGTGCTTATCTTGAAGATGGCAAGCAAATGTCCACAGCCGATATTAAAGCAAGAGGTTTTTTTGGCGGAATTAAAAGGAATGCGGAATATTATCCAACACATGATGCTATTGGCTTTTATCATTCCTACGTGGAAGATTTAAAATTATTAGGAGATGCTGGATTCAATATATTCAGGACATCCATTAATTGGACAAGAATATATCCAACGGGCGAAGAAGATATGCCTAATGAGAATGGGTTAAAATTTTATGATAATATGTTTAAAGAATGTATAAAAAATGGAATGACGGTGATGGTTACAATATCACACTACGAAACGCCACTTGCTTTAGTAGAGAAATATGGTGGGTGGTATAACCGTAAGTATATTGATTTTTATATGAAGTTTGTAAAAACAATAGTAGAGAGATATAAAGGAATTGTAAGCTATTGGCTACCATTTAATGAAATTGGCAATGTTGCAGTAACACCGATCTGTTGGGATGCAGCAGCAATTCATCCAGATTCTGAAAACTTACTACAAAAAATGTACCAAGCAGCACATAATCAATTTGTTGCTAGTGCCTTAGCTACAAAGCTAATTCGTGAAACGGATCCTAACGCATTAGTGGGTGGAATGATAGCATATAAAACAGTTTATCCGCATACTTGTAATCCTGCTGATGTAGTTGCGTGTGAAAACGAAAAAAGAAAGGAATATTTCTTCTCTGATGTTCAGGTTAGAGGGTACTATCCATCCTATATTTGGAAGTTTTTCTACGATAATAATATAACTATTGAAATGGAACAGGGAGATGAGGAGATCATTAGATGTCATACACTTGATTTTATCTCTTTTAGTTATTATCGCTCAAGGGTTGCTTCAAGTGAATATGTAGAACCTGGAGAAATTGATACGAATACTATAGAAGGTATATCTAATCCGTATTTACCAAAAACAAATTGGGGATGGTCTATAGATCCAGATGGGTTAATGTTAGCGCTTATGGACCTATATGATCGATATCAAAAACCTTTATTTGTTTCCGAGAATGGGCTTGGTACTTTAGATAAAGTAGAGGCTGACGGAAGCATAAACGACGATTACCGAATAGAATACATGAGATTACACATTCAAGCAATGAAACGAGCAGTTGAACAAGGGGTTGATTTATTCGGATATACTATGTGGGGACCTATTGACATTGTAAGTAATGGAACCGGACAGATGTCCAAGAGATATGGGATTATTTATGTTGATTTAGACGATGATGGAAATGGAACTGGCAAGCGTATTAAGAAAAAATCTTATGATTGGTATAAGAAGGTAATTCAATCAAACGGTGATGATATTGATTAAGCTAAATATAGACACATACTTCAATAATTTATTAGAAAACAATGCTACAAATCCTAGGGATATGTTTTGATTGTCTATGTTTTAATCGCAATATAATTTCACCCATTACATTAGAAGTAGAAGGAGTGACGAAATGTCAAAATATATAGTACGGCGACTTATGTTATCTATTCTAACATTTTTTTGTATTACAATAATTGTTTTTTTTATTTCATATTTGGCACCAGGTTCTTCTTTAGATTATATACTGGCAAACTCTAATATGTCGCCTGAAGAAATAGAATTGCGTGCTTCGCAGTTAGGTTTAAATCAGCCAGTCTATAAACAGTATCTTACATGGTTAAAGGAATTTTTTAAGGGGAATTTGGGTATTTCACTTCGTGAATATAGAAGTGTAACAGAAATGATTGGAGAAAGATTTGGGAATACATTATTGCTAACATTTTCATCATTGCTGATTGCTTATTTTATTGCAATTCCCATTGGAATTCACTCCTCAAGAAAACCCTATTCCATAGGCGATTTTTTTTCCGCTACTGTCGCACTTGTGTCAATGGCTTTGCCTGGATTTTTTATAGGTATGTTTATGATCTGGATATTTTCAGCAAAACTCGGTTGGCTTCCTATGGGAGGTATGTATTCGTCTAGTGCTGAACATTCTATTATAGACTTACTAAAGCATATGGCAATGCCTGTTACTTGTTTGGCATTACAACAGTTAGGAAATGTTATGCGCCAAATGAGGAGCAGCATGCTGGAGGTCCTTAGCGAAGACTATGTGCGTACGGCTCGAGCAACAGGATTGTCAGAAATAAAGACCGTGTATATACATGCTTTGAGAAATGCAATGGGTACTATCGTTACTTTGTTTGGCACATCATTACCCTTTTTAGTTGGAGGGGCTGTAGTTACTGAACAAGTCTTTTCATGGCCTGGGATAGGTAGTCTGATGGTAACTAGTATCACAACACGTGATTATCCTGTAATTATAGGCATCACTGTCGTGGTTGCAATCACAGTTTTGTTAGGCAATCTCTTGGTAGATATTACCTATGGGATATTGGATCCAAAAGTGAAATATGATTAAGGGGGGATAGATGAAAATGAAATCTGTAAAGAATAAACATAGCTCCTATTATAGTGACGTTTTTAGGAAATTTCGACGACATAAGATTGCGATGTTCTGTCTATGTATAATGACTTTTATAATAATTGCAGTTTTGTTTATACCCCCGCTATTGGGCTTGGACCCATCAAAGGCAACTCTTGGGAAGAGTTTTCAAGAGCCAGATGGCATTTTTATACTTGGTCTTGACAGATTAGGAAGGGATAATCTTGTTCGACTTCTATATGGGGGTCGTACATCTTTGCTGGTTGGATTAGTGTCTACATTTATTAGCATCATAATAGGTGTTCCACTAGGTCTTTGTGCAGGTTATTTTAGAGGACCATTTGAAGTGATTATCATGCGTATGGTTGACATCTTTATGGTGTTTCCATCGATGATCTTGATTTTGGTATTTGTATCTATTATAGGTCCTTCAATATGGTCTGTGACAATTATAATGGGGATAATGGGATGGCCGAATTTTGCGCGTATTGTATATGGAAGTGTTTTATCAGTTACTTCTAAAGAATATGTTGAAAGTGCCCATGCTATTGGGGCTTCGCACTTCCGTATTATAAAGGATTATATTCTCCCAAATGCAATTTCTCCAATACTTGTGACAACTACGTACAGAACAGCATCTGCAATTTTAGAGGAAGCGTCTTTGAGCTATTTAGGGATGGGCGTTCAACCGCCGACTGCTTCACTAGGAAACATTCTTAATGATGCACAATCTATAACGACTTTGACAATGCGCCCATGGTTTTGGATACCGCCAGGTTTGTTGTTGATGTTCATTGTATTATCAATAAATTTTATTGGGGATGGGCTTCGTGATGCACTTGACCCTAAGATGAAGGTATAATTTTTACATGAAGAAAGAGGTCTTTATATATATAAGATATCTCAGATTGTGTAAATAGATATTGTCAAATTAGATTATTGTAGGTTCAGTATCAATAATTAATGCTCTATTTTGAATGGTTTGGTCTTATTAAGAAAAAATAATAATTATAAAAGGAGGAAATTTTTATGAAGTTGAGAAGAAAAAGTTTTTTGAGCATACTTGTTTTGTTATTGGTAATAGCCATGACGGCTCTGTCTACATCTTGTAAGAGTAGTGATTCTGATGAAAGTGTAGCACCTGAAATACCTGCAGAGGATGAGAATACTAATAAACGAGTTGATCAGGTTACGATTGCGATTCAGAGTTCGCCTGATACATTGAACCCATATAATGTAAGTGGTGCATATGGGGATCCCATAAACGATGTAATTTACGATAAGTTTTTCGATACTACTTATACAGGAGAATTAATTAATCGTCTATGTACTGATTATGATGTTGAAACTGATAGTGAGGATAACACAGTATTGACTTTCTATTTGGATGATGGGGCAAAATGGCATGACGGAGAACCTGTAACTGCCAAAGATGTGGTTTTCACAGCTAAGACAATAACCAACCCTGAAACTGTAACAACAAGACGTTTTTATTGGTCAAGTTTATTAGGTACAGATGATAGTGGAGTATGTAAAGATTTAGATGCTTTAGGTGTTAAAGCAATAGACGATCATACAGTACAATATACTCTTAAGGGAATGCGTAACATTGATGCATATATTACTATAGAAGGACGTTTTCAATATATTTTACCTGAACATCTTTTGGGAGATATTCCGGCGGCAGAGCTTCATCAATCCGATTTTTGGAAGAATCCTGTCGGATCTGGTCCATTTAAATTTAAGAATATGACCGTAGGCGAACGATATGAGTTTAGCTGCAATACAGATTATTATGGCGGTTTAGCTAATATGGATAATTTAGTGTACGTTGTTATGAGTCCCACTAACTACGCTACAGCTTTTGCGAGCGGACAGATTGATGCCAATACACAACTTAGTGAAATTCCAATTGATGATTGGCAATACCTTCAGACTTTGGACAACATTGAAACAAAATCAATTACTAGCTATACTTATCAGTGGATGAACATTAACCAAAAGAAAGACTATTTTAAGAATTCAGATGTGCGTAAAGCTTTTAGTATGGCAATAAACCGCAATGCTATTATTGCTCAACTGCTAAATGAAGAAGGAACATACGCTGTAAGTTCTATTCCGCCAAGCAGTATTTATTTCAATAAAGATATTGCTGCAGACCCTTATAACCCCGAACAAGCACGTACACTTTTGGAAAATGCCGGATGGGATTTCAACCATGTAATTGATATGGTTGTACCAATTGGCAATAAAGTGCGTGAGAACTCAACGGTATTGATTCAGCAAGATTTGGAGGCTATAGGTGTTAAAAGCAAGATACGAAATTTGGATTTTGCCACAATAATTGTAGAAATGCGTGAAGGTAATTTTGATTTTGGGTTTTTAGGTGGTTTAGGTACAGATCCGGATGATGTTCGTTTGAATTTTGATATTAAGGGGTCTAATAATTTTAGTCATCTAGATAATACTGATTTTTATGAAGTCCTTGACAAAGCTAGAAGTGTTACAAGTGTAGATGAACGTAAGAAGTTATATGGTGAATGGCAAGAAATGTGTTTAGAGGAGACACCCATTGTATGGCTTTATCATCCTAATACATTATTTGCCTACAACAAGGATAAGTTTGATCATTATCCCTGTGAGGATTCTTTAGCTAATAACATGAGAGTTATGGAGTGGACATTTAAGTAGTATTCAAATTTTGTATCCAGATAATCGAGTGTTGTCTGATGACGTATTTATGATGAAATATATGAAAGGACGGATTATATGTCGAAGCTATTGGAGGTTAAGAATCTGCAGACTTGTTTTTATAGCAAGGATAAAAAAATTGTAAGTGCTATAAACGACGTAAATTTTAGCATTAAGAAAGGCGAAACGTTGGGAATAGTGGGTGAATCAGGTTGTGGCAAAAGTGTGACAGCATTATCTATTTTGCAGTTGATTCAGCCACACTCAGGAATGATCACACAGGGTGAAATCCTATTAAATGGACAAGATCTGCTAAAACTGAATGAAAAGAAGATGCAGCAGATTCGGGGTAATCAAATTTCAATGATATTTCAGGAACCAATGACTTCGCTTAATCCTTCTTTTACTATTGGATATCAATTAATAGGTCCAATACGTTTGCATCGTAGATGCAGTAGAAACGATGCTTATGATTATGCAGTTTCAATGTTGAATATGGTAGGTATTGCATCTCCGGAGCAACGCATGAAGGAGTATCCACACCAACTTTCTGGGGGTATGAGGCAACGTGTAATGATTGCAATGGCACTTTCATGTGAGCCGGAGTTGCTTATAGCTGATGAACCCACAACAGCGCTTGATGTGACAATACAGGCACAAATATTGGAGTTGATGAAACAGTTACAGGAAAAATTGCAAATGTCAATCATACTTATTACACATGATATGGGCGTAGTAATGGGAATGTGCGATAATATAGCAATCATGTATGCTGGCAATGTTATTGAATTTGCAGATAAATATCAAATTTTCAATTATCCAAAACATCCATATACTAAAGGGCTTCTTTCATCTATTCCTAGTTTAGATTATGATGTGGATGTACTAAATACAATTCCAGGTATTGTTCCAAGTATAAGTAATATGCCTAGCGGATGTAAATTTAGCCCGAGATGTCAGCATGCATTGCCGATTTGTAAGCAATCGCAGCCAAAGAGCATAGAGGCGGGTAAGGATCATAGTGTTAGTTGTTGGTTATATGAACAAGAGGGAGGTGAATCATGATGAGTGGTAAGGGATTGCTGGAAGTACAAGATTTATGTACTTATTTCCCCATCAATAAGGGAGTTTTACGACAAAAAGTTGGAGAAGTAAAAGCTGTAGATCATATAAATATATCCATAGATCAAGGGGAGACACTTGGAATTGTAGGAGAATCTGGTTGTGGCAAGAGTACGTTAGGGCGTAGTATATTAGGACTTATTAAGCCTACTAGTGGGCATGTCATATTTAAGGGTGAAGATGTGACTAATATGGATTCCAAAAGGTCAAGAGGTATGCGACAGCAAATGCAAATTGTATTTCAAGATCCATTTGCTTCTTTAAATCCAAGAATGTTAGTCGAAGACATTATAGCAGAACCACTACGAATTCATGAAAGTGGTTTATCCAGTAATGAATTACAGTCTCGTGTCGAACAAATGCTTGAATTGGTTGGTATTGAATCGGATGCAGCTAATCGATATCCTCATGAATTTTCTGGTGGACAACGACAGAGAATCAGCATAGCACGGGCACTCATCATGAATCCCGAGTTTATTTTTCTTGATGAACCTGTAAGCGCGCTTGATGTATCTGTAAGATCTCAGGTACTCAATTTAATCAGGAATCTTCAAAAGGATCTTGGACTGACATATTTGTTTATATCCCATGACTTAAGTGTGGTACGACACATTAGCGATAGGGTAGGTGTGATGTATTTAGGTACAATTGTTGAGTTGGCATCAAAAAATCAACTGTTTAATAACCCTTTACATCCATACACGAAGGCTTTAATGTCTGCTATACCTATAGCAAATCCTAACATACCAATAAATCGAATTATCCTTGAGGGCGATATCCCATCACCGGCAAATCCTCCAAGTGGTTGCCGATTTCATACACGATGCCCCAATGTTAGAAAGGATTGCGATAAAACAGATATGTTGAATAGGATGATTGAGGTAGAACGAGATCATTATGTATCATGCTTGCTTTATAAGTAGATTATATGTGTTTTAAAGATTATATAAATGGTTCATAAAATAATGCTATGAAGTTAATATAATGAGATGGCTTGTTTTATACAATGATTGTTTAATATTATAAATGAGTAAATTAATTTGTATTTAATGAATGGGGGATTGAGCATTATGGATAAAACAATAGAATTTATAGACTCTAGGAGAGAAGAACTTATAAGCATTGCAAGCAAAATATGGGATTTTGCAGAAACTAAAAATGAAGAATACCGTTCTTCAGCAATTTTAGAGAATGCTCTTAAAGAAAATTCGTTTGTTGTCGAAAGTACAGTAGCAGGTCTTGAAACCGCCTTTATCGGAAGTTGGGGTAAGGGGAAACCGGTGATTGCATTTTTGGGTGAATATGATGCTTTGCCGGGTTTGAGTCAGGAGCCATGTAAAACATATAGACAACCAATTGTTGAAGGGGGAGCTGGACACGGTTGTGCACACCATGCGCTTGGAACAGCTTCGCTTGGTGCAGCACTGGCGGTAAAAAACTACTTAGAAAAAAGCGGTAAAGGTGGCACAGTGAGATATTATGGATGTCCTGCGGAAGAAGGAGGAAAAGGAAAACAGGTTATGGCTGTATCAGGAGCATTTGATGATGTTGATGCTGCTATAACATGGCATCCTACAGATGACAATAACATTTGGTCAATGAATTTCTTAGCTTCTAAGAGTGTAGTGTTCAATTTTGAAGGAACCCCGGCTGCTGCTCCAGGACAATCTGTTATAGGGCGCAGTTCACTTGAGGCAATAGAGTTGATGAATGTAGGAGCAAATTATTTACGCGGGCACATTGAATCACATAGTTATATAAATTATGCGGTAGTTGATGCAGGGGGTATTGCACCCAATGCTATTCCTGCACATGGATCTGTGATATATTTGTTGCGTGCTAGGACAAAGGAGTCAGTAAATCATATTTTCACTCGTTTGGTAGAGGTTGCAGAAGGCGCTGCAAAGATGACCGGAACTACCATGACATATGTAACCGAATTTGGTACAAGTGAACTAATACCTAATCGTGCTTTGGAAAAGATTTTATATAAGCATTTTTTGGATGTGGGACCTACACCTTTTACAAAAGATGATCTTGATTATGCAAAAGAATTGCGGAATACCTTGCCGCCCAATGCGGAGGGAATGACTTTCTCAGCATTACGCATGCTCTATGGAGATGTTGCCGAAACACTTATTCCTCAAATTAAGGACAAGGATATTAATGATATCATTTATCCGTATGTCCCTATTGAGGTATCTAAATTAGGCTCAACAGATGTGTGTGATGTAAGTTGGTTTACTCCAGTAGCTCAAGTTACAACTGCATGTTATGCAAAAGATACACCGGGTCATTGCTGGCAAGTGACAACACAAGGCAAAACACAACTTTGCTATAATGGTATGCTTACTGCAGCCAAAGTGATGGCATTAAGTGGGATTGAATTATTAACAGATTCTTGTTCATTACAAAGTGTACGTGAAGAATATGAGAAAAGAATAAAGGGTAAAGTATATCCAGAAAGTATATTAGAATAGTAAATTATTCGGGCAGGAAATTAGCATAAATTGATATCATAAGGTTTTCTGGAATATTATTAGCAATATGAACACAATGTAACATGGGGTGGAAGGACTATGAAAATTGGAATAATTGGAACTGGGAGAATAGTAAGGAGATTTTTAGATGCAATTTCAGATATAGATGGAGTAGATTGTGTTGCGTTGTATTCAAGGGATGGAATAAAAGGAATGCATTTAGCAAATGAATTCAAGATACAAACTGTCTATACAGATTTATTTGAAATGTTAAATAATATAAATATTGATTTTATATATGTAGCAAGCCCTAATAGTTTTCACTATGAACATTCATTAAAAGCATTGGAAAGCGGTAAAAATGTAATTTGTGAAAAACCATTTACATCTTCATTTGCTGAAGCTGTTAATCTTATAAATGTAGCCAAAAAAAAGAAATTGTTCTTGTTTGAGGCGATTACAACGATTCATCTTCCTAATTATAAGCTTGTAAAAGATAATGTTAAAAGGCTGGGAAACATTAAAATAATACAATCAAATTACAGCCAATATTCTAGTCGATATGACCAATTATTGGCAGGCGAAACACCCAATGTATTTAATAGGAAGTTTTCCGGGGGCGCGCTGATGGATATAAATATATACAATATACACTTTATCTTGGGGATATTTGGGGATCCCCAAAATATATCCTATTTTGCCAATAAACATAAAAATGGCATTGATACATCTGGGATCCTAATCCTTGAATATCCGGATTTTATTTCTACGTGTATTGGATGCAAAGATGTTTTAGGAGAAAACTTTGTTCAAATTCAGGGAGAAAAAGGATATATTTATGTTGAGAAAGGTTCGAATGGATGTGCTGGCTTTAGATTAATATTGAA
>ENA-UOOK01004553-UOOK01004553.1-fermentation-metagenome-genome-assembly--contig:-NODE-4553-length-14759-cov-3.408460_pt1 | contig 14759 bp, 8 predicted proteins | sample MGYA00245777_ERZ724023 | MGnify/ENA primary metagenome ERZ724023 (study PRJEB28704, sample SAMN03018312) | fermentation metagenome | biome: anthropogenic terrestrial biome; feature: soil; material...
CATCATCCGATGGACAAACACTTTTTGATATCTGAAGCCGTCAGAGGAGAAGGTGCAGTTCTTAGAAATCAAAAAGGCGAGAGATTTATGAGCCGATACCATCAACTGCAAGAGCTTGCCCCGAGGGATGTGGTGGCAAGAGCGATTTTCTCCGAAATGCAAAAAGAAAATGTTGAGAACGAGTTTCTTGATATAACATTTAAAAGCAAGGAATATTTGGTTAATAGATTCCCAAATATTTATAAGACATGCTATGGATATGGAATTGATATGTCCAAAGATTATATACCCGTTGCCCCGGCGGAACATTACTGCATGGGTGGCATAGAAACTGATATATGGGGACAAACCAATATAAAGGGGTATTACGCATGCGGGGAAGCGGCTTGTACCGGAATACACGGAGCCAATAGACTTGCAAGCAACTCTTTGTTGGAAGGCTTGGTATTCGGAGGTAAAATCGCTCAGAAGATCAATCAAAGTAAAACGGATTATATAAATATAGAAGTAAAGGATGTTAATTTACCGGTATATACCGATCAATTTGATTCTGATTCATTAAAAATCAAGGAAAAAATTCGTGAAATCATGACTATGTATGTGGGAATCATCCGAAACAGAGAAGGTCTTGAAACGGCTTTGAAATTGATCAGGGTACATATGAAAACGGTAGAAAACAAGGAACCTGTTCTGCCGGCCCATTTTGAAATCTGTAACATGCTCCAATTAGCGGAAATTATCATCGAAAACGCATTGCTTCGGGAAGAAAGCAGAGGAGGACATTTCCGTTCAGATTTTAAAGAAACAGATGACAAGTGGAAGAAAAGTATTATCCGGGAAATAGGAAAGGAAGTGCGATATGAAGCTTGATCCATTATATATAGATGAAATCATTCAAAATGCATTGCGGGAAGATATGCCTTACGGAGATATAACAACAGACAATCTTCTTAATGATGAATACACGACGAAAGCTCGTCTGATCAGTAAAGAAACAGGTGTAATAGCCGGAATGGATGTAGCGAAAAGAGTCTTTGAACTGGTGGATTCTAATGTTGAGGTGAAGGCATTGGTTCAAGACGGAGAAAAAGTAAAGAAGGGTGACATTATTGCCTATATCTCCGGAAAAACCGCATCTGTTCTAAAGGCTGAGAGAACTGCGCTTAATTTGTTACAAAGGATGTCGGGGATTGCAACGGCCACATCCATGTATGTAGAGGCAGTTGCAGGATTGACGGTTCGCATTGTGGATACTAGAAAGACTGTACCCGGATTACGTACATTGGACAAGTATGCAGTTGTAACCGGAGGAGGCCAAAATCACCGTTATGGATTGTCAGATGCTGTTTTGATTAAGGACAATCACATATCTGCGGCAGGCGGGATCCGCAATGCAATATCCATCATTAGAAATAAAATTCCCCATACGGTAAAAATAGAAGTGGAAACAGAAAGCTTTGAACAAGTAGAGGAAGCTGTTGCAGCCAAAGCCGACATCATTATGCTGGACAATATGAATTGTGAGCAAATGAAAAAGTGTGTTCTATTTATTAACGGAAGGGCTCTGGTGGAAGCATCAGGAAATGTTACGTTATTGGCTGTCCGGGAAATTGCACAAACAGGTGTGGATATTATTTCTGTGGGAGCCATTACACATTCGGTAAAAGCCTTGGATATAAGCCTTCGGTTTGAATAAAAGCAAGTAGATAAAACTTATCCACAGGGGTGTGAGTAACTAAATGGTTGTGAATGTAAGATCGGCTTGGCTGTAGGTGTTTAAGCCGTTTTTTATTCGGTTTTTACCTGTGGATAACTAGATAAGATTACTACAGAAAAATGTAATTATTTTTCTGTGGAGAAGTGAGTATAGGTGGGTGCCAAGCAAGTTGAATCATGGAAAACCATACATATAAGCCCTACCTTTGGAAGCTTGTTTCAATTGTAACATAGTTATTTCATTGTATTACAGTTTTTTTACACTTGACATCGAATCGTTGCTTTAAGTGAAAATGGGTGTTATACTCTTCATGTAACCTGAGGGGATACCCCTCGGATATATATTATGGTGAATTGGAATGCAGCATAATATTATAAAATTTATAAACATTCCAAAATTTAAAGGAGGATTTTCAAACTATGAAGAATTTGAAAAAACTGCTCGCAGTTGCTCTCTCATTAGCTATTCTTCTGACATTAACAGTACCTGTCATGGCTGCTGGCTTGACAAATGCTGAAAAAGTCGAATTGCTAGGCATTCTTCAGGGAGAAGGAGATGGTATTACTGATAAATACCTTTCCCAAGCAACAACAAGAGTACAAGGCGCTATTCTTCTATTACGCTTAATTGGTAAAGAAGACGAGGCTCTAGCCTATGCTGGAGGAGACAATTTTACTGACGTAGTCGGTAACGAATGGTTTGCTCCTGTATTAGCATATTTAAAGGCAAATGAATCAATTGGATTTGTTGGATATCCTGATGGAACCTTCCAACCTAGAAAAGTAATGTCCGGTGCTGAATTCTACAAAGTTTTGTTGACAGTATTAGGATATGTACAAGGTGTTGACTATACATGGGCACAAGTAGCTGATAAAGCTGCAGACCTCGGTTTAGTTGCTCTTGAAAACCCGTCAGCTCCTATCACAAACGCTGATATGGCTGATGCTATTCTCGAAGCTTTACAAGCTGAAATGAAATCCGGTGTTGCTTTACTTGACAGCTTAATCGCTGACGGTATTATCAGCTCTGCTGATGCTAATGCAGCTGGATTGATCACTGCTCAAGCTATCGTAAGTGCTGTTCCGACAAATGCTGATGAAATCACAGTTACATTCAGCAAACCTGTTGAAGGCACACCCGTTATCACTGTTAAGAGCGGATTGATGAGCATTTTCGTAAACAATACCTGGAATGATGCGAAAACACAAGTAGTTCTCAAGAGAGCTAACAGTATCGCATTTACAGAAGGTACATATGATTTAGCAGTTGGCGATATGAAAGCAGCTGTTAAGTTTGATAAAGAAGTAGCACAAACTTTAGCTATCTCCAAATCCACCATATTGGCTGATACAACTGACACATTTGAAGTTGTATTGTATAACCAATACGGCAAAAAGATGAGTATTTCCGGCCAAAACTTCTCTGCTACAGCATTTAATAAGACAACCGGAACTACATTGTTAGTATCTGGAGATGGATCCGGCAAGTTCACAATCAATACAGCCAAAGCTAAAGAAAATGAAATTATTACAGTTACAGCTATGCACCATCAATCAACAATCGTTGGTCAAGCTGAATTGACAGCTGTTCTTGCTTCTAAGGTTACCCAATTCGCTATGACTGAAGTGGTTATTCCTGAAAAAGCTACTATGGTTAACACTGACCACAGCAATGTAGAAATTAAGTACCAAGCATATGACCAATATGGCAATGCGATGACATTAAAAGACTTTACAAACGTAACTTCAGGTACAGGCTTGACATTTATATCTTCGGATTCAACAATCTTGAAAATTGAAGATTTACGTTTCGATAAAGACGGCAAATTGACATTCAAGCCCTTAAAGGCTGGAACTGTTACATTATCCGTTCTCGTGAACTCCGCAGCAGTAGTAACAAGCTTACCGATCACAGTATTTGATCCTGCTGCTGTAAGCAAAGTTGTTATCGGCGAAGCTTTAAAAGAAGTTGTGGAAGATGAAACCACCGAAATCAGTTTCGTTGCTTTGGACCAATTTGGCAATGAACTTGAAAAGAAGAATGTGATCATACACGATACTAACGGATTATCATTCAGTCCTATTATGACTGATAAATCTAAGATCTCATTCGTTATTGAAGACGGTGCTCTGAAAGTTAAACCTTTATATGGAAGCAAAGGATACATAACCGTATACTACTCTTGGAAGGGAGCATTGCTAGGGTCCTTTACAATAAATGTATGGGCAAAAGCAATACCGACAAGTATCGAAAATGTTGCTATTAATAGTGGCATAGAATTGGGTGCTCCTCAAACAATTGATAAGAAAGTTATAAGAGTTGTAGATCAATACGCAAGACCATATGATGTCGATGGCAAGATGCTTACTTCAGACTTTGCATGGAAATCCAATCCTGACACTGGTGCTATCATTTCTAATCCAGCAGCTTCAGGTAAAACATTTACATTCAATGCTAATTCTACAACTGAGGGTGCTGTAACATACACAGTTTCCTTATTTGAAAGAAATGCAGATGGAACATTGAAGACCGATAAAGACGGGAAAAATATTGTAAAAGCTGATTCTGCATACTCCTTCACATTGAAGGCTGTTGATGTAAACAAAGCTGCAAACGGTGTAACATACAAGTTCGATTCTATTTCGACGTTGTATACCAATGCATTATTTACCAGCAAAGCTACAGCTGAAAAGTATGTAAAAGAAGTAAAATTGATCGGAACAACAAATGATGGAACAGTTGTTACATTGAATCCTGGTATGATCTATCAGTTGACTTCTTCCAACGCTAATGTAAAGGTTGTTCAGGATGGAACTAGTTGGTTCATATACTCCGGCCATAAAGATGCTCAAACGTCTACTTTAAGAGCATATGATAAAACCGGTAAGTTATTGTGCAGTGCTGATGTATCTGCAACAACAACTAGGGCTATAAAATCTGTTGTATTCGGTGTTGCTGATAAAACGGCATTTACAGGTACACTTAACTTAGCTACTGGATACGGTACACTTAAATTTGCAGTTAATGATGAATATGCTGTAAACATGTTGACAGTAACTACACCTTCTGCATTGGTATTCGATCTGGAAGCAAACGGATTCTTTGCATCATCTGACAGTTCAATACTGAAAGTAACCGGAACCACGATAGAGGCAGTTGGAACAGGTGAAGTAACGCTAACCTATGTTACCAACGCAGGATTGACTGACAGTGTTATACTCAAAGTAACAAAGTAATCGAAATCACAGCAGAATGTTGTTTCGATAAAACGATGTGAAAAAGAGTCAAATGAAAGGTCGCTTGTGAAAGCAAGCGGCCTTTTATATTCTTATTTTATTACTTGTTTGTTACGTATTTTGCTAAATATTGATTATATCAGGTGGGAATGCTATAATGTTTTCGTACGAGTAGGGAACATTTGGGATGAATATGCAGTCTAAAAGATGTGCAATATTTATTAAAAATTACAAGGAGGATTACATACTCATGAAAAGAATGAGAAAATTAATTGCAGTTGTAATGGCTATGACCATTCTTCTGGCTTTTTCAGCACCAACCTTTGCGGTTTCCCCATCCTCTTCTGATGCTCAAAAGTGTGAAGCACTAGGTGTTTTGCTGGGATCCGGAAGTGGTGTCAACGCTCAATATTTGGCGACTGCAACTACAAGAGCGCAAGGAGCTACGCTTCTTCTAAGGTTAATGGGGAAAGAAGATCAAGCTCAAGCATACGCAGGAAAAGACAATTTTAAGGACATTGCGGGAAATGAATGGTTTGCAAGCCGTTTGGCATATTTAAAGGCAAATCCTAGTTTAGGTTTCGGAGGTTATCCTGACGGTACATTCTTACCGCATAAAATCATGACGGTCGCAGAATTCAACAAAGTTCTTGCAACTGTTTTGGGTTACAAGCAAGACTTGGACTATACATGGAATAATGTAATGAATTTCTCCAGAAATATAGGATTGGTCGGATTCTTTGATGGTAGTAAATCGCTCACAAATAATGATGTAGCAATTTCCATCATTGATGCAATGGTTATCAAGAAAAAAGGAACAAACGAAACGTTGACTGAGTTCTTGATTTCTCAAGGTGTGGTCAGTGCAAGTGTAGCAGACTCAATCGGTTTAATTTCGAGATCAACTATTTTAAGTGCTAAAGCAACAAATGACAATGAAATCACGGTTGTGTTTAATAAAGCAATGCCTGTGGGTACTAACGTAACATTAAAGAGCGGAAATGCCAGCGTATTTACCACTCTAAAATGGAGCACAGACAGGACCCAAGTAGTTATAACCAGAGTAGGGCCGTTCATGGCGGGTACTTATAGTTTAACTGTAGGTGATATTCCTACCTTGGAAATTAGCCTTACGGCAAGCGTTCCAACTACGATGGAATTAACGACTAATACTATTCTTATTGGTGAAAATGCAACCATTACACCGGTTGTATATAACCAATACGGTAAAGACATGAAAGTTAATGCCAGAAGCGCGTATATCATTACTGCTTTTAATAGAACCACAGGAGCAACTTTGATGGTAAACCCCAGTACATGGGCTATCAATACAGTTGGTGCAAAAGAAGGTGAAACGGTAACTGTAACAGTTATGCATGTTTCCTCTACTCTTGTTGGGCAATTTGACCTAAAAGTAATAAAACAACCGGTCGTATCTTCATTTACGTTAATTGAAATTGTTCCGGCTAACAACAAGAACAATATTGTAACCAATGAAAAAGGATTAGTAGTAAAGTATGAAGCCTACGATCAATATGGAAATCCCTTGGTTATTAAGAACAAAGAAGGATTGACTTTTGTATCCTCCAATGAAAATATGCTCAAGACCACTAACATTTATTTCAATTCTTTAGGTGTAATGACAGTTGATGTCGGTAGTATCGCAGGGACAGTAAATCTATCTGTATTGTGTAATGCTTCCGCTTCAGTAACTAGTTTACCTATTTCAATTTTTGATCCTATTGGTATTGCGGACTTAAGAATTTACTATCCTAATGATTCTGTTGTATCCGGTGAAGCTACCGAGTTGTCATACAATATTACAGACCAGTTCGGATCTGCATTATCGAAGACCCAAAACTATACGGAAATCAATAAATGGATGACTATTAATTCTCTAAATCAAGACATTGTATTAAACAGTGACATATATGTAGAAGCTAACGGAGCAATGTATATTAAACCTTCCGGTGTCAAAGGAGGAACGGCAGTCGTATACTACTTATGGAAAGGTAAGCCGATCGACACGTTGACAATAAATGTAAGTGAACCGGCAGTTCCTACTGCAGTAGTAGGTGTAGATGCAAATTTGGGTATAGAAAAAGGAGCTGCATACCAATTACCCATGAGCGCTATCAAGATTGTTGACCAATATGGCAGACCGTATGATCCGGTAGCTCATGGATTGACAATGGATAATTTCCATATTATTGGTGATGGGAACATCATTCAATTTAATAAGGTGAATGCTACAGGAACCATTAACTTCTTAGGAATGACAGAAGGTTCCATGTCGTTTACCATTGGTATTAATAATGCGGGTAATTTCTTACCCGGTTCAGAAAATACTTTTTCCATGAGAGTTTATGATGTGGATTTAGCGACAAATAGCGTATTGTTTGCCTTCAACCCGATCAATACCATCTATGCAAACTCCGGATTTACAGGGTTAGGTAATGCCGGTGATTATGCAAGACCTGTGACTGTATATGGTAAAGCTCCGGATGGAACGACAATTGCATTAAAGCAAGACAAAATAACAAACTTGCTATCATCTAATCCTAAATTTGTGACAGCACACGATGGTACAGCGTGGAGAGTGTATTCCACAAGTGCAACAGCAACGGATAGCACCATTTTGAGAGCATATAACGGAGCAAAACTGTTATGTGAGATAACTGTTAATTCGAGCATGAGCAGGGGACCGAAAACGATTGAATTTGGCCCTGATATTGTAACTACAGTTGCAGAAGTGAACGGAAATGCAAATGTTGTAAGCTTCCAAAGGCTAAACTTCCGTATATTGGATGAATATGGCGTTAATATGTTGATGACTACAGTTCCGACAATGACATTGCCAAGTACCTACGGATTCTTTACATCATCGAACCCTGAGGTTATGACAGTAGATTCGTCAGGAAACTTAAGTGCCAAAAAAGCCGGGACAGTAACCTTGACGTATACATCAGTATTTGGAGTTCAAGACTCTATTCAGTTAACAATAAGATAAGAGAATTTGAAATGTATAACCGCTTAGTAAACCTAGGCGGTTATTTATATTTGTGTTATAACTTGGTAATTGCCTCGTAGTTGGGTTTATGATATAATATGCTTACATGAGGAGTAGGAGGTGTTACGTTGAAAAAGGCAATCATTCTAATATTGGTCCTTTTATTGTCGTTTGGATTTACTACATATGCAGAAGATACTCAACCTGTTCTTGATGAAGTGCCTGATAAAATCGACTATAAATGGGCGATGGATCAGTATTCAAAAAGAGAAGAAATAAATCTTATGTATATGAGCGTCGAGATGAGTTTGCCAAACCTTGAAGAGACTTTAGAAGAATTAAAGGAGAGAACGGATCCGATCAGGGGAGCTTCGACACCGGCAATGCGAGCCAATAATATGGTAACCATGAAATACGGGATCGCCGAGCAGGAAAAACGGATAGAAGATTTAAAAAATTCCGTTCAGAAGAATTTAGATCAACAAGTGATAGGGCTTAGAAATTCTCTGAGAAGTGTATATGCAAGCGAAAAGAATGTGTCCTTCAGCGAAAGAAGCTTGCGGTTTGCAAAAACTGCATTTGATAACGCTGAGTATTATTACAGTAATGGTATCGGAACATTAAGCAGTCTTAAAAGTGCAATGTACAATTATTTATCTGCTCAGGTTGATTTGGAAGATGCGAAAATTGCTTTTGAAAACAGTTTGATGAGCTTCAACCGAACCATCGGTATGGATTTATTGACTGTTTACAAGGAAATTGATATTGATGAAACACTGATGATTAAAAACACTAACAATATCAAACCGCTAGCTGATCAAAAATATGAATCTTTAATCAAAGCCAAGGAATATGAAATTGAAAAAGAACAATATCGAAAAGAATCATTGGAATCATTATTTAGTATTTATCCCAACTCAAAAGAACATATCCTTGAAGAATTAGAAACGATTGAAGAGAGGATTAGCGATTTAAATGACGACTTAATTCAAATGAAGATTACCCAAAGAAGATATTACAACGAAAGAGCTCAAGCAATGATCGACTCCTTTGACTCTATTGATGACACAAAAGAGAACATTGCAGAACTTAAAAAGTCATATAACAAGACGTACAGTCAATATTTGGACAAAGATATAGGCTATGTAGCAGTTGAACAAAGCAGACTTAATATTGAAAAAGCCGAGAACAATTTGAAACAACAAATATATAATTTTAATACATCATATATGTCATATTTATTGGAAATGGAAATATGAGAAAGGATGTCGTTCATATGAAAAAATCAGCGAAAATATTGGTAATGGTTATACTGGTGTGCTGGATATCAACAGCTATGGCGGCCGGGTCAGGGAATAAAATAAGCATCAATACGGCAATTGATATGGCCATGGGGAATAACCAAAAACAAAATGAATTAACAGATATAAAAATTGAAGAGTACAAAATTAACTATGATGAAGCGGTGAGAAAAGCACCTTATACTTCGATTACTTCATATGGTAGTAGTTATAACAGATATGTTTCGCCTATCGTAACCGAGAAGGTATATGAATATGCCAAGATGCAAAAGGAAGATGCAAACAGGTTATTAAAGCTTAATGTATATAAGCAATCATTAGGATTGATTGTTACATATGAAAATATCGCTTACCAAGAGAAGTTATTGGAAGTCGATCAAAAAAAGCAACAAAGAGCATATACAAGCTATAAAGCAAATCAGATGTCATATGAAGCTTATATGGGTTATGAATATACCGTGGAAAGTAGAAAAGATACCATCGCCGATTTAAAATACGGTTTGGATAAGAAAAATATGGATTTTAAGATATTGCTGAATATTCCTCTTTCGGAGGAGGATTTGGTTATTGAAAATATTGAATTTACATATGATGCTCCGGATACAATAGATCTGCAAAAAGTAATAGAAGAAACCATAACATCGGACAGCAATATGTATAGTAAAACAATGGATGTCAAGATACAAGAAGAAGTGATTAACCTGACAAAAAAGTTCTATGAAGATGACATGGCTGTTTATTGGCAAAACGAATACAACTACAAGAATGCCATTAACAGTAAAGAAGTGGCTTTGGTGAACTTAGAGTATAATATAAGGGTTGCTTATAATAACCTGAAAACAAAGTATAATAAGATTGAGTTGGCGAAAATGAATCTTGATATAAAGAAAAATGCTATGGACGAAGCAAATGTCAAATACCAAAAGGAAATCGTTAATTGGGACAGTTATATTGCGGCAGTAAATAATTATCGTGCTGCACGGTATTCATTTTTAACGAATGAGTACAATTATATGATCGCAAAAGCCGATTTCGACTTTTTGATTGGTAAATAAGAAATTAGTGAAGAGGAGATTTAAATGGGAAAGAAAATATTGATTGTAGACGACGAGCCAAACATTGTCGATATATTAAAATTTAACTTGCAAAAAGAGGGATATGAAACGAAAGAAGCATATGACGGTGAGGAAGCTGTTCGTTTGAATAATCAATATGAACCGGATTTGATTTTGTTGGATGTCATGTTACCTAAAATGGACGGATTTTCTGTGTGTCGAAAGATAAGAGAAAAATACAACACACCGATTATTATGCTGACTGCCAGGGAAGAAGAGATCGACCAAGTGTTAGGACTAGAGCTAGGAGCGGATGATTATATCACCAAGCCGCCGTCCATTAGGGTTTTGTTATCAAGAATAAAATCCAACCTTCGGAGAACCGAGATCCAAGAAAAAGAAAACGATAATAGCTCCGGTTCGCATATTATCAACGTTGGGAAACTTCAAATCGATACCAAAAGATTTGAAGTTCGTAGAAGTGGTGAGGATTTACATCTTACCATTCGTGAATATGAGCTGGTTAAATTTTTAGCTGAAAGATTAGGGCAAATTTTCACCAGGGAACAGTTGTTAAAAGAAGTCTGGGGTTACGAATTTCCCGGGGACAAGAGAACCGTCGATGTAACGGTGGCTCGAATTCGTGAAAAAATTGAAGATGAAACCCAAGACTCCGGAAAATACATACACACGAAGAGAGGAATCGGTTATTATATTAAGTATGTAACCGATTGAAATTTTGGAGAAACTATATGTCATTTCACAGCATACAATGGCGATTGGTAATATTTATATTCATTATCGCCATTTGTATTATTTTAACGGTTGGTGTTATCCTCGATGATAAGATTGATGATTTCTATTATACACAATTTGTGCAGGACCTTGAGGAAGGTTTTTCTGTGCATATTGTTAATTTAAGTGACTCCATTTCTTTGGAGGAATTGTATGATCGATTTACCGATACCTATATTCATGCATTAAGATTATACAGTGAGAATAAAAGCTTCACCATTGTGGATGTACAAACCAACCAAATCCGCTCAAATGATATTCATTATTTGGAAGGCGGAGAAACGGAATTTATTCATGACTTGTTTTTGTCCGGTAATTTTTTAGCTGCCATGGCAGGAAAGAAGGGGGACGAAAAGGCCACTCGTTCGATCATTGGCAGGGAATATTATGATTATGCCGTAAACAGTAAAGGAACCGTATATTATTTCCGATATTACAAAGATGAATGGAAGCTCATGATCAATGAGTTGACCGGTATATTATTGTCCACATTGGTGATTTCCTTGGCTATATCTATGGTCTTGGGGTTTTTGCTGGCTAAATACATTACTCGCCCCATCAACAGCATCATGAGAAAAGCCGAAAGCATTGCATATGGTAATTTCGGAAGACAGCTCCCGGTGACCTCCAACGATGAAATCGGGCGATTAACCCATGTGTTTAATGATATGTCCGCATCTTTAAAAGAAAAGCTGGACGACATTGCCAGTGAAAAGAACAAAGTGGAAACCATCTTGAATTTCATGTCAGAAGGTGTTATTGCATATGATATGGAAGGAAATATTTTGCATGTGAATCCTGCTGCAAAAAAGATTGTATGTGATGAAAAGAATTGCTCGAATATAAACTCCTTGATTCGGTTTTTGAATATAGATTTAAAAGCAGAAGACATTATTCAGGAAAATGAAATCAATTACGAAGAGAATATCCATATTGACGAGAGAACCTATCGCTTATATTGTGTTGTATTTAAAAATGAATACAAGGTTCCGGAGGGCATCATAGTGGTTCTTGTAGATTTGACAAAGCAAACCATGTTGGATGAAATGCGAAAGGAATTTGTCGCTAATGTGTCTCATGAACTCAAAACGCCTTTGTCATCGATTAAAATGTATGCAGAGACGTTGTTGTCCGGTGTGGATGATCCGGGTTTGACACAAAGATATCTACAAGTGATTGACGGGGAAGCAGACCGTATGACTCGCATGGTCAAAGATTTGTTATTATTATCAAGGTTCGATAATAAGAAGCTGACATTAGAGATATCAAAGGTGAACATGTTAAAGCTGATCGATGATTGTATGGAACAGCTTAAATCCGAAGCAGATAAAAAGAACCAAACCATTGAACTGAATATCTCCGACGATCTTCCCTTTATTGAAGGGGATGTGTATCGATTAGAACAAGTACTTGTGAACATTGTGAATAATGCCATTAAGTATACACCGCAAGATGGAAAGATCCTGATATACTCCAAAGCGTTGGAAGATAATATTCTTGTGAAGGTTACCGATAACGGCATTGGTATTCCTAAAAATGATCTTCCCTTGATTTTTGAACGTTTCCATCGTGTGGACAAAGCACGTTCCCGTGATATGGGCGGAACCGGCTTAGGTTTATCTATCGCCAAGGAAATCATTGATGCCCATAGTGGCAAAATTGAAATTGCTTCGGTTTTAAACAAGGGAACGGAAGTGAGGATTACATTACCGATTAAAAGAAGAGACGGTGAAGTGGAATGAAATTTGTAAACAACATAAAAACCATCAGTATTATTCTTTTGGTTATGTTGGCTTTTTTACAATTCGCCATTATTATCAGTGACAATTATTCTGACTTATCCAAGCTTTTCGATAGTAATACTCCGCCGGCAAGCAAAGATATTTTTTCTTATGATTATGTTTCTATGGAAAGCATTCGAATATCCGATGGAGAAAGCAATTATTGGGATCTGCCCCGTAGAACCGATGAATATTATCAACTCCAATTGGTTGCAAACGAAATCTTAAAACAGTTGTCCACATCGCCGTTGCAATATGTTTCTAAGGAAAGCTGGGTTGATTTGCTTAGTGAAAAATACATCATGTTTCAATATTATTGTACGGTACCGCTTTCATTTGTAAGTGCATACTCCGGCAAATCACAAGGGGATGTAGGAATTAATAAAATATATCAACTGGTGATTCACCCTACCAGCCCTGACATAGATTTTTATATTTATGACGGTAACAGTTATTATGAGTTGGAATATGATGCGACCAATGATAATTTGTTGAACAGTATTGATTACGACAGTATCTTCAACTTTATTAAATACACCAACTTTTATGATAAGAATTCCTATAAATTGTTAGGTTCCCATCCTGCTGCTTATCAACTGAGGGGGAATAATGATGTTAAGTTGTATATGGGATCTCCTCATAAATATCAGCTTGCCATTAATATTACACCTTCACTGATCGCTGACATTTCTACATCAAAGGATACTTATGACCTGAAGGAACTAAAAGGTAGGCTTTTCGGTGTCATGCAAGATCGATTTACCTCGTCTTTAAGTTCTGATCAGAAGGTTTTCTTCTCAAACATGGAAAATCAATACTCCGTATCATGTGACGGAAGGATAACCTATGATTATTTCGGAAAGCAAACATCAACCGGTAAAGGCGATGTAGATATGGCATACAACAAAGCTCTTTCCATGATGGAAAAGGTTTTGGGATTGATGGACGAGAAAACATCTGCCACATTGGTATTGACCGATATTGATTACTCTAATCCAAAGTACTATGTGTTCAATTTTGATTATTTAGTGGAAGGCGATATGCCGGTATATATCTATGATAATTCCACCTATTCTGACTTGCAACATGCATTTACGGTACAAGCAAGTCAAGATATCGTATTGAAACTGACCGGTATGATCAGAACTATATTGACTGACAAACAAACTGCGGCATATTATGAAAATGATTCAGTGAAGCTACTTACTGAGCAAGATTTTCATTTAGAGGATCTTTATATCGAGAAATTATATAATGGGTATATTATGAATGTGAAGTCCAATTCATCAACGCTTACTGCAGGGGTGCTGTTACAGTTAGAAAAGGGATTGACGGGGATTCCCCTGGTGTTACTGCAATTTAGTTCATCCGGAGGTGCAGTACCATGAGTTGGACTAAAGTAAAAAACATTTTAATTATTGCCTTGGTTATATTAAACATCTTTTTGTTTGTCACTATGCAGAAAACCGGTACAAAGGATAGCAATGAAAAAGCAATGATTGAGAATACAATCTCTATCCTGGTAAGCCGGGGTATCGAGATTGACACAAATATACCGGATATTAAAGGGCAAGCCAAGCTTTTACATCTGGGACAAACGGGATTTGATAAAAACAAAGTGTTATCAACTTTATTACAGATGGATCCTGTAGATGACCGAACTCAGACTCAATTTGAAAGCAATGGTAAAAAGGTGGTGTTTTTAAACCGACAATTCAGTCATTTCTATTTTGTAGATCAAAGTGAAAAAACCGAAAGGATTATATCGGTGAACCAAAAAAAGGCGGTGGAGGATTATTGTACGGACTATTTGGCATCCTTGGATGTAGTTTGGGATGATTATATAGTCACAGATTTCGCCGTT
>ENA-UOOK01004554-UOOK01004554.1-fermentation-metagenome-genome-assembly--contig:-NODE-4554-length-14751-cov-5.151810_pt1 | contig 14751 bp, 7 predicted proteins | sample MGYA00245777_ERZ724023 | MGnify/ENA primary metagenome ERZ724023 (study PRJEB28704, sample SAMN03018312) | fermentation metagenome | biome: anthropogenic terrestrial biome; feature: soil; material...
GCCAATGGAAGAACACTGTTGATCAAGGATCCTCTTACTGACCCCCGGACTGCCTATTTTAGAGGCATAATTATAAAAAAGGATATATCGCAGATTCTCTATGTTCCTATATATGTTGAGGAAAATGGCAGAGTTGCTATGGCGATCAAAAACAAACCCCAGTGGACATCAATTTATTTGGGAGCGGCAAATAGCCTAGGAAATGACTTATTACATAAGATTGCCCTAGATGCTGGCGCTTATGTTTATGGAAAACCAGGTCAATCTGTTTTCATGAATGAAAACTTTATGTCTATTCATGGCATGAAAACAGAGGACTATACGATCATTTTGCCACCTGGAAAGAACACGGTAATAGATGCGGAAACTGGGGAAGTGCTAGCGAGGTGTGTAGATACATTTACTACATCTATTGAGGCACAAAAAACCTACTGGTTTATTTTTGAATAATTAACGGGGTGGTGTTTGAAAGATGAACAAACGAAAATTACTGTTTCTTCTCTTTTCAATAATACTTCTGAGCGCGAATTCTTTCGCGCTCACCCTCCCTGAACCTTTAGTTGAATACCTTTTCAACGAAACAGGTACAGAAGCATTAAATTCCGGCGCTAGTTCCGCACCTTTGAAGCTCTATACTATTGACGGATTAACAGATCTCCATTCCGACTCTGGCCTGGGAGTGTCTGGCTTGCCGGGTGATCGAGCCTTCGATAACTCGCCAGCAACAAGGATGGGCAGTCAAGGTACGGGGCATGGTCGAGGTGTAACTGATGCAGATGGTATACAACTACTAGGGGGCACGAAAGATTTCGTAACGGTGCAGGGTTGGTTTAAAGCAGATACAATTTTATATGCTGGCGCTGTAATTATGTTTATTCCGGGGATGGTTGATGTTAGGCAAACAACGGGCACTCGAGGAGTAATACGTTTTATGTCCGATGATACTAAACTCCCCTCGGCTGATTCTCCCGCTGTTTATAATAAAACAGGCGAATGGGTGTTCTTCGCCGTTACTTGGGACGGCACCAAAGAAACAGACAATGTGCATTTTTATATAGGAGATAGAACTACCCCTGTTCAACTAGGGGGAACTGCTACTTTTGCCCATCCTATGAAGCCAAAAGAAGTTCCTCTACCCTTGATTATAGGCGATACAAATGCTGGGATGCCCGATAAAACTTTTACAAGACCATTCGACGGATACCTAGATAACCTCCGAATTTATGGTGCAAGTGACGCATCGGCAATCTTGTCATTAGAACAGTTAGAATTTTTAAGGAAGATAGATGGAAAAGCTATACCAGCAGATAAAGACAAATCAATAGTTGATATTAGCACGAATCAAGCTTTGGCTAATGGTGTAGCTGAGATTCCCTTAACTATTACAGCGAAAGATGAACATGGTAATCCTCTTGAGGGCTACCTGGTATCAATTGCTAAAGAAGATGGCTCTGGCGATTTAGAGTTTCAGACAATAGAAGCAACTACCAACAGCGACGGTCAAGCTTTTTTTTCACTTAAATCTATAAAAAGCGGTACTGCAAATTTAATGGTTTCTATCATACCAGGAGTTGGAGAGACTGTAGTTCTCGAAGAAAAACCTACAATACAATTTATACAAACGATAAACCCTGCTAATTGTAAATTTAATGTTGATCAGGCAATTGTCAGTGCCGATGATCACAGCTATAAAAAAGTGGAAGTCCTGATAAAAGATTATGATCAAAAACCGATTATGAATCAGGAAGTCACGCTGTCTTTACCAGCCGAGTTAAATGCGTCGGAAAGCTCTAAAACTACCGATGAAGAGGGAAGAGCTGAATTTAAAATTAAAGCCGCTGCAAGTTTAGAACATATCGAAAGTGAAATTACAGTTTCATTTGGTCAACACTCATTAACTGAAACTCTTCGTTTTGATGGTAGACTAAAAGTAGAAAGTGATGGTGCACCGTTCAGTTCCATTAGTGCAAAAAGAGTACTAGCGCCTGGCCTGAAAACAGGTAACATTTCGGGGGAGAAGATACCCACAGATGGAGTTAGTTATTGGGAAATAACAACAAAGCTTGTAGGAGATGAAGTTGAGGGACGAAAAGTAACTTCAGTAGCTAAGTCTGCAGCTGATGGGATTTCAATAACACCATCAGTCGGGTACTCTACAGCCGAGGGGCAAGTTGTTTTTACAGTTAGCTCAACAAATCCTGTCTTAACTACACTAGATCTAGAAATTGCAGTTGAAAATGATGCATATGCAATTTGGAACGAGGAGTTACAATTTGTCTCAGATGTCGAGGTTGGCCTTTATGTTATAGAAGCAGAGCTTGATATTAACAATCCTTTCAAAATAAAGTTTAATAAGGATGTCCAACTTAGCGAAGGAGCTGAAATTGCTCTTAATCCCAATCCAGAATTAGGTGATGTATACGGTAATGGCATTCGGGATCACTTATGGGAAGTAGAAGATAGTAATATAATTATTTGGACACATGATCCTCTTTATGCAAATTTAGATTATACAGTAACCCTCACTGGGATTAAAGCTCTCAATGATATTGTGATGATTCCATTTACATTTACCTTTAGTGGTATTGATACCGACGAACCCTATATTATTTCTATGAAACCCAATCCTTGGGCTGTAGATGTTTCAATTGACTCCCAAGTGAGATTTGAGTTTTCTGAGAACCTTAAACTCGGAAATGGAAAACCACAAAGCTTAAAAATTGTTGTTAAAACCGACGATAGCGAGGTAGTTATTGCGCCTAGTGAGTATGAGTATATACCAATCGATTTAGATCTGGGAAGAATGTATAGTGAAGTTTCATTCTCTTATCCCTTTGTTGAAAATGAAACCTATACAATTCGCGTTAGTGATGCAGTAGATTATGGCAATTTGGTTATGGAGCCAGTTAGCTGGAAATTTAGTACCGTCAGTACCCTTAAAGAAGTACGTGTCGTACACATCGAATTGTCACGCAACGAGCGTGGGGTTGTAACAACTAATCCAGATATAGAAATATACTTTAATCAGAAAGTTGATGCTAGTAACAACCCGAAAATAGTTCTCACAGATAAGAAAAACGATATTAACGTACCTGGCATCATTCAATTTATTCAAGATAGTGGAAATACAGGTCTTATCTTTGTTCCTAGCAATCCATTAGGAAACGATGGAATCTATGAAGTGACACTTGAAGATGTAGTTAGCGAGAGTGGATATGCAGTAGGCGAGTTTAGCTATACTTTCGTAACTGAAGTAAAAGATATAAGTTCGCCAATTGGTGACGGTGAGATTCATGTCTTGAATCTTCCACTTCAAGACGAAGGAGAGACAACTATCACAGTTCATCTTCCAAAGAAATCCGGATATGAAATTAGTAAACTGAAGGCATATAATATTCATGACTCAGTTCGAGGAGATCTTAATACAAAACTCTATAGCGACAACTTAGCGTTGACTTCAAGTATTTATGAAATACAAGCTTTCGACGATGAAGGAAAGATGATTACGGGTAAGCTCTTAAATCCCATGTCTATCACTTTTGCTATCGTTGAGGAGGAGCCAGGTTTTGTAAAAGATCTAAATGACACCCTCGTTCCAGTCGACTCATTAAGAAGTTACTGGTGGGATAATGTTCGAAATGAATGGATACCAGTAGGCGGAGTAATCGATAATACAAAAGAGAATATTACCTGGACAGTTGATCGATTTGGCATCTTTAGTCTTATTGGTACAACAAATGAGGCAAAATCATTTTTAAGTGAAGTCATTCTAACCACAAATCCATTGATCCGTTCTAACAATGCCAGAGGTGAAACAACTTTTAAGTTTAGATTGGCTCATGATAGTAAGATTACAATCACCCTCTATGATCCTACTGGCAGACAAGTAGCTACCATTATTGAAGATGCATATTTTCCAGCCGGCTACAATGGTATTTTATGGGATGGGTCGGTCGGTGGGTTAAGGTTAAAACCAGGTGTGTATGTTTATAAGCTGTATGCGGCAAGTCAAGATTTGGTGCAGCCAAATTATACCTGGGAAAGCGGTACCATCGGCATCTTTTAGTATAACTAGTAGAGGCTGTGCAAAGCAAGCTTTGCACAACCTCCCTTTTCCGTCTCCACAACTTTTTGGCAAATTTTGTTAGGGGTGAGGAATGGTGTTGACAAAGAAGAGCACATTTTTAAGTTTTTCTTTTTTCATTATGGCTCTAATCCTAATCTATAACGTTCCTTCAGAAGCGTTTTTAATAACCACGAACTCTGCCCGGGGAATAGCTTTAGGAAATGCTACATGTGTAATCTCTGGTACTGGTTATGCAGATGCGATTTTTCAAAATCCTGCAGGATTAGCTGTAAGTAGTCCTGCGATCATGAGCGCTTATAATAATAACCTTGGGCTACCAGGTTATGATATATATAGCGTGGCTGCAACGGGTTCTATTGGAAGAATTGGATTAGGATTTGCTTTTAATCGGGAGAACGTTACGATGAAAGAAGCAAGCAAGGGTAGTATTGTCGAAAACGGAGTTAGAGAAAATCAAATTGGCTTTGGACTAGGTTGTTCTTTTGGTGAAAATTTTAAAGCTGGTTTTTCAATTTGGAATTTCGATAGAAGCCTCAAATTAATGGAAGATGACGAAAGCTATCAAAGCCTTAGTACAGGCACAGCAATTGATCTTGGCATGGTTTACGATACAGAAAAATGGGGACTAGGTTTTAGTGCGATCGGACTCCCTTTACAGATGGGCAAAGAAGAAGCAAGTCCTGAATATGTAATAGGGTTACGTTTTGGAAAAGCTAATAACTTAAATTTAATAATTGATGGTTCTTTGAAAGAGAAACTTGATGGAAAATATGAACTAGCAATAAATAGTGGAATCGAAGCATGGATCTTACCAAATATAGCGTTAAGACTCGGGGTAAATCAATCAAAGATGGTGACTGCTGGTATTGGCACCCAAACTGGACGCTTAGTTTTTGATTACGCTTATAAAATTCATGAAGCTGGCAATACTCATTACTTAACTTCAAGTTATGTGTTCTAAAAAGGAGTGGTTTTTTGTGAGAAAAACCTTGTTCTTGTTTTTCGTTTTCTACCTTTTCTTCACGCTGACCTCAAGCGGTGGTCCTATTGAGGTAGATGGTACACTTTTGGTTGAGCTAACTAGTGACCCATATTTTTATGATCCAGCTGGTAGTTCCAGTGAAGAAGATTACTCTGGAATCATATATCCAGGTTATGCTGCTGCTCAGTTCTCTAAACTCACACTGGGGCTTAGGGTTAGCGATTATTATGTTGATGCCTATCTCCCCCTTACCTTTGGCGTACAGCAGTTTAGATCTAATCAAAACCCCATGTGGCAAGTGTTTTTGGAGGGGGAAGATTTTTTAAATATTCCCTATCACTTTTCTCTAAAGGGAAGCGTTTTCAGTTATAAATTAAGCAGTCGTCCTGTAGGTGATCTTGAATACGGTTTTTTAAGTAGCGATGATCCTTTAGGAATTTTTAGAAGGCCGAATTCGCTACAACCATATTACACATTTAAAATAGAATTGAACCAGATGGGGGCTTGGAATGGCGTACTTTATTCCATGTTCGACCAAAAGGTTGACGGAATGCCACAGCTAGTGAAGATACCAGCAGGACCTGGCACTGTGGGTGATGCGGAACTTCAGTTTGATGGTGAGCAAAAAAAGGTAAGTGAGCTTGGCTTTATTGACGAGATCGCACAATACAATATTTTACAAATAGAAAAACCTGTTAATGATGGTGCCTTTAAAATATATCTTGGGACGAAGAGTTTTGACAATCCTAAGTTTCGTATGTTAAGTGCACAAGATGAGAATTCTAAAGCAGTCTCTTTAATAAATTGGGGATATGCTAGTCAAAACTTTGGTATAGGCTTTGAGCAAAGAATTACCAATTCTGAGCTGACTGCTACTCTTTTTAAGAGTCAAGCTCAGTGGTATCAATACAGCACAAGTCAAAGTGGAAATGATACGCCAGGATTTTTTCGAAGATGGTATCCCTACACTGTCAAAGGTGAACTTGAGGGAATGGCAGCTTCCCTAAATTTAAAAATCGGGGCAACTTCAAACCAGCTAGAAATGGATTTTGTCTATGTGGAACCGGAGTTTCAGCCTATTGCTGCTACTTCAGCTCAATTTCCTGTTGTTGAAAAATTAGTGTTAAGAGATGCCAGTAGCGATCTTTATTCCCGGAGAGCGCAAACAATATTTGATCCAAACGGGAAGCTCTTAGGGCAAGAGCCATCTAGTCCTGTTCTCGATTTTTTAGGTAAAAAAGTGATTAAGCTTACCTACCATCAAAATGGTAACATTTCTCAATTCCCAGTCAACCTAAAATTTGGTTGTACCTCAGTTGGAAGTCTTGGCGATCTTAAAACGAAATATCTTGATCCTTTAACAGGAGCAAAATTAACAAGAGACTATAAAGAACTTTTTGCAATTTTACACCACGAGAGCCGGGAGCAGAAATGGAGCTTAACAGGACTAAGCCGAAATTATCTTGGTGATAAAGATCATTTGCAAAATGCTAACTTAAAGTATAGTTTTCCCTCTCTTGGCTTTAGAGTCGATGGTTTTATTGATGGTACAGATCGTTTGAAGAACACTTCAGGTCAAGGATCTGCCTTGAGAATTACAAATGCACTTAACCGCAAACTCACAAACAACTCAAACTTGTCTTTTGCCATGGATTATCGCACTGGTACTTATGATTATGATTTACTTTCAATTTATGGGGATGAAGTAGTAACATCTTACGATTATCTTGGCTTATCTTCTTATATTGAAAAAACCTATCTACCAGTACTTAAAAGTGGTCAAAGAGCCAACATCCAAATTGCAGGTGAAGTATTTGCCCGTAAGACTGATCTAGAAGGGGTTGAAAGTGGAACTTCTCTCATCGGCTTTTTGGGATTAAAACTCCCCTTAAATAATAAAATTACCTCTAACACCGCACTAGTTGGTGTTACAGGTCCAAAAGAGATAGACTTTGCATCTAACCATATTAGTACAACCTTGCATCAAGAAATTGTGATCTCACCAAATCAAGATGATACACAATTAGCGATTGGAATTACAAAGAGAGCAGAGACAAAAAGCAATGTATATGCGCAACTAAACAGCAAGCTTGGCATTGGTACTTTAAGTCTCGCCTATGGAGCAGCCTCTCCTTTTGGTACTAAATATGATTGCGTAAATTTGCCAGGCACACTAACTGATGCAAATATTTATGGCTTTGGTAACCCTGCCCCTGCATCTTTAGAGGGTCGTATCTGGGAAAAATATAGCAATGAAAGTTACTATCAACTATGGCAAAGACAGATTCGTTCTTTAGAAAGTAGTTGGGTAAATCATTTTAACGTGAAATATTGGGTCAGCTTCTAGCATTCTTCGGAGAAAGGGGGGAAGCAAATGCGAAAATATATCCAGCTGTTAGTGATATTATTAATATTCTGCAGTGTACCTAGCCTTGCTCTTGAGCCAATTAACGTAAAAGGCTATTTGAGGCAAGGGCTGACTATTGATCATTTATATTTTCGTCCCAATAAAACAGACTGGGCCTGGGAACTGTGGTATGGAACTGGCTATCCCGTCTATGGTAGACCCTTAAACCCTTCAAGTTCTCAGCTTGTCGGTTGGGGAGGAAGCAATCTCTTTTTAGAGTTTACCATGGGTTCTGTGAACAAACCGGTTTATATTTATTATCCTATACTTTTTTACACCACCATTTTCAGGGAAGATATGGCGCAATTGCTCCGTTCTAGTAATGATTATGTCTTTTTATTTCAAGGAGATTCAACTACTTTTAGCTTGAGCTCTCGCATGATTGAAAACAATCCACTTTGGTCTTTTGTGGACATGGATGATCCACTAGGTGCATTTAAATTACCCAATACCTTTGTACCTCGCATGACTTTAAAGGCAAAAAATAATTATAACGATTGGGACTCCACAGGATATATTCTTTTTGATTACATGGGAAGATTCTTGCCTTTGACAGATAAAATCCCTGAAAGTGTCTTTACAGCCATCACTAACAAAGAGGTTGAACAACAAGCAACCTTGCTTGAAGAGACCCCTGTTTACCAGTTGTTTCGCACCTCAAAAAGATTCACTAACGGGTGGCAAATGGGGTTAAATTTTGGTAATAAACGATCGTCAGACGTAAGGTTTCGCCTCAAAGATGACTCGTCTATTGCACCTAAAGACTTAGGCTATTCAAAAACCAACTATGGTTTAGATCTAGAAGGAACGCTTCCTTTTATGAGCCATCCTACTTTTTCTCTTGCTGTATTATCTTCAACAGGGCAATGGCGAAGATACAAAAGGGAAGACGGATATTCTGACTACTTATCCCTTGGTGAAATTAATGGGAATGCACTAAAAGTTGGACTTGAACATCTTTATTTAGGTAGGGCTTCAATTAAAAGTAATTATATTAAGGTAGATCCTGGTTTTCAATTGGTTGCCGCCAGAGATAGTCGTTATGCTTACACCTATGGTTTTTATGATCCCACAGGCAAAGTTTGTAGTCCCTATCGCTATCCACAAGCGGTTTTAGATGAAAACTTCATCAGGCGCGATCCTAATCGGAAGGAAGACTACCTCAGTGATGTGGCCACATATTTAGGTGTTAGTTATTCAGATACCACCCTTTCTATTCCTGGAGAGATTGAGCTACTAGGAGCCTCGCAATATGCTGAATTTAAATTGGGAATATCTTATTTAAAAAGACTAGATCCGGAACTTGATTTTTTTGATCCATATCAAGGAATTACTGAAAAAGATGACTATACCCAAGTTGATTTTTCTCTTGATCTTGGTTACTATCCGTCAACAAAGACTGTTTTTGGGAGAAACAAGCTTTATGGTTTAGACAAAGATTATTTCCGAGAGTTAGGTTTTAGTAGCAGAAAAAACCTTAGTTCAGATTTAACATTGGTGGAAAAAGCTAGTTTTTTGCAAAGACATTCAACTGCCGAAGGAACCGGCAGCACCATCTTAGGAGAGCTTTCTTTAGAAGGGAAAAATCCCTCTGGTGTGAAAACAGAAAGCAAAATCAAATATGCCTATGGGGACTATGAGCCTGTGCGAGGCAGAGATGGTGTTCACATTGAACCACATTCCTTTTTAGAGTTACTTCAATTTGCAGAGTCTACTCTTAATGTGTCCTATGTTGGTAATACAAGGATCACAACGCAAGTTGCAGGTGAAGTCTTTACAAGAATCACAGATTTTCCAGAACTTGCTAATGGGACCTCGTTGGTTGGATATATGCTTAATAACGTTTATTTCCCCGATACCACAGTGAGATTAACAAGCGTTGGTGTGGCGGGACCTAAAGGCGATTCAGCTGAACTATTGGGTTTTAGTAGTAGCGGGATCAATAGTTTGATAGATTGCTTTGTATCTTATAGGATTGCAGGTTCTGCCAATGATACATGGAATTTCCAGCTAACAAAAAGATTTATGGACCATAAAGTACATACGAATTTCAATACATCTCTTCGCTCTAGAATGGGTCGCCATACACTTACCCTCTCCTATGGTAGAGGTCCTAATTTTGGACGCAGTGGGTATATTGCTGGAACTATGCTCGATTCTAGATTTCAACCTGCAGAAGAATTAATGAATAGACCTTGGGCATATTGGGGAGACAGATCCATCTATGCCGCAGATACTCATGAAAAGTATTTTAATATGAACTGGACAATATATTTCTAAAAGGACTATTGATTGAAGAAGGTGCGGAATTTGAAGAAGCGTTATGCATTAGTAGGAACAGGTATCAGGGGAACATCAATGTTTTTGGAACCCCTTGTAAAAGAATATGGAGACGTAGCAGAAGTAGTTTCTGTCTGTGATCTCAATCCAAAGCGTGCGCGTTTTGCTTTAGAGAAAGCTGGCATACAAGCGTCAGTCTATACTGATTTTGACCAAATGCTTGCAGCAGTTGACTTTGATGTTGTGATTATCGCCTCGCCTGACTATTCACACCATGATTATATAATCAAAGCGATGCGAGCAGGTAAAGAGGTTATTTCAGAAAAGCCCATGACAATAGATGCTGAAAAGTGCCGTGCAATTTTTCAGGCTGAGAAGGAAACTGGCAAAAATGTTTGTGTTACCTTCAATCTTCGTTTCGTACCTTATTTGGGAAAAATCAAAGAGCTTCTTGCTTCAGGTATTGTAGGCGATATTTACGCTGTGGATTTTAAGTGGTATTTAGATACATGGCATGGGGTGGATTATTTCCGTCGCTGGCATGCACACATGGCCAACTCAGGTAGCTTGCTAATTCACAAATCAACTCATCATTTGGATCTGGTTAATTGGTTTATTTCCCAAGAGCCAAAACAAGTTTATGCTGAAGCTGATTTAAATTTTTTTGGCAAAGACAAGCAACCTCATGGAGAGAGATGTAAAACGTGCGAACATGAAGCAAAATGTCCGTATTATTTAGATCTAGAATCTGAAGAAATATTAAAAGAATTATATCTAGATCATGAAGATGTAGATGGATATCATCGTGACAAATGCGTATTTTCGTCAGAGATTGATATTTATGACACTATGTCACTGTTGGTTCGCTATGATCAAGGAGCTATCTTAAATTACTCGTTAATTGCTTGCGCGCCTTTTGAAGGATGGGAAATGGCGATCTCCGGCTCTAAAGGTCGGCTTGAGTGTGGCATTGATCAAAGGTTTTTTACAGAAGAGACCTTCTCGCTTTCTGAACGAATCAAAACAGCTAAATCAGTTGATTTTAAAAAAGCAGCTTTTGGTGACTATAATGAATTAAAAGAGGATATCATTAGGTTCTATCCCCTCTACGGTGGTGCTGAAGCAATTGTCGTTCCAAGAGATACAAGCGATCACGGCGGAGGAGATCGAAGATTGCGGGATTATCTTTTCAATGGCTACAGTGAAGATCCCCTGGGCAAAATGGCCGGTAGCAAAGCAGGAGCCATGTCGCTGCTTATTGGGGCTGCTGCAAATGAGGCAATCAAAACTGGGAAACCCATTAAAATTAAGGATCTTTTAGCAGATTAAAATAGACATCACATCAATTTGGAGGAATTAGCAAGTGGCTTTTGAGCAAAAGGAACTACCATCAATAATTTATGATGATAAACCACAATGTATTGAGCTCTATCAAAAAGCATGGCAAATTGCCTTTGGGAATATCGAAAGCGATCTTCCCGAAGGCTGGTTGCCTCAACTTACATGTATGCCAGGCTCTGGCCTGATCTGGCAATGGGATTCCTGTTTTTTAGTCTTTTTCTCACGCTTTTCCAACGGTCAGCTTCCAGCGATCAATAATTTAGATAATCTTTATCGCCTGCAGCGAGAAGATGGATACTTTTCTATGACCTACAACGTTCTTACTCAAAAGGCAGTTGCATTAGGGAGAATTAACCCTCCCCTTTATGCTTGGGCTGAATGGGAACATTATCTTATTACAGGTGATAGCAGTCGCTTTCGGCGTATTTTGCCGATCTTAACTCGTTATTATGATTGGATTAAAACAAACAGACGGTGGAAAAAAAACGGGCTTTATTGGTTCGAAGACAGTGGTTCCTCTGGCATGGATAATGCGCCGCGGGGAGGATGGGGAGTACCATCTCTTGGAGGCAGCGATGTTTGTTACATTGATCTTGCTTGCCAGCAAGCACTTAGTGCCCACTATCTTTGTAAAATCGCGAAAACAATAGAAGCAGAGGAGATAGCTTTTCGCTTTCAAAGGGAATATGAGGAACTCAAAACTTTGATTAATAAAGCCCACTGGAACGAAAAAACTGGATTTTATTTTGATCTCTTCAGCAGTAACAAACCAGACTTTCGTGATAATTTTATCAACCATAAAACAATAGCTGGTTTTTGGCCATTAGTAGCAGGAATTGCAAATGAGGAACAAGCCAAAAGGCTACTTGAGCATCTTTTAGATCCTAACGAGTTCAATACTCCCCACCCTGTCCCGTCCCTTTCTCAAGATGATCCAAACTATGAACCTTTAGGCTCTTATTGGCGAGGTGGTGTTTGGGCACCTACAAACTATATGGTAGTAAAGGGATTGAAGAAATATAATAAGCTACCTTGGGCAAGGGAGATTGCAAAGAAGCATTTAGCTGCAATGCATGAGGTAATGATTAATGAAAATTATGGTGGTATCTGGGAGTGTTATGCACCACAGTACCCTCAGCCTGCGGTAAATGCATATGGTAAATTAGTGCGCCCTAATTTTGTAGGCTGGTCAGGATTAGGCCCAATTTCCATGCTTTTAGAAGCGATCTTTGGGTTGGAATTCGATGCCAGTGAAAACTGTATAGAATGGATCATAGGTACAGAAGGTAGACACGGAATCGAAAATTTAGAGTTTAACGGTGGAAAGGTATCCTTAGTCTGTAAGGGAAAAAGCCATGTGCCAGGCGAGACTAAAATAATAGTTGAAACATCCAGTGAATTAAAGCTCAAATTAAGTTTAATGGGCCAATCCTTTATCCGTGAGCATCTACTAAATGCGGGAACTCATACACTTAGTATTTAAATGGGCTTAGCACTTAATGCTAATTGGAAAGGGATAATGAAAACCGTGAAAAAGCTAAATGTTCATGACCATCTTTGGGATATAGGGGATAACACCGTTGAATTATTACTTCAAAAGATGGATCAATTAGAGATAGAGATTACTTGCATAACCTATGGAGCACGGCATCTTTTTCAGGAATATGATTGTAATGATCTAGTTGAGGCTGCTTTCAAAAAATATCCTCATAGACTTTGCGGAATGGGTTTTGTTCACTTAGGAGTCGATGGTCCTAGCAAAGTAAGAGAGCTTAAGGATAGAGGTTTTGCAGGCTTAAAAATTATCTACCCTGCTGTAGCATATAACGATGAAAGCGCTTATCCAGTTTATCAGGAAGCGGAAAAATTGAAAATGCCATGTTTATTTCATTTAGGTCCTGTAAGTACCACGAGCTCTCGACCAAAGGGCGTTTTCATAGATTCTAATCGAATGCGAGCTGGAATGCTTGACCCAATAGCGAGAGAGTGTCCACAGCTTAGAATAATTGGGGCTCATATGGGCTGGCTGGATCACAATGAAGCTTGGACTCTAGCTAGGATGCATCCTAATCTTTACCTAGATACTTCAGGAAATGGTCTGCTACGTAAGCAAAGCAGGGAATTTTATGAGTACAATATTTTAGGTTGGGAGCAAACTTTTCATAAATTTATTTTTGGCACAGATCAATATTATCATACATGGGATGATGTAGTAACTACAGTTACAGATATGCTTGATCATACTTGGCAGGTGGATATTGAAACTAAGAACCTAATCTTTTACGATAACCTAGCAGCTATTCTAAGATGGGCTGGTGTGCCAAACTTATGAAATGCGATTCTATAGAACTATCTAGTTTTTATGATATATTACGTGGCTTTGGCAAATCAAAATATCATAATTGGGCAAAGAAAACGATCAGAGGCCTTGCCTCATTTAAGTAAGATAAAGAATAAAAGCTTGAGATTTTAAATTACTACGACATTACAACAGATGATCCGAATTTCATTACAGATTTCGCACTGATAGCGCTACGAGTGAAGCTTTTAAATACAACCTTAATTTCGCATATATTGTAAACCGGGCACTGTGGATGTGACATCTATTTGGGAAGCGGTAAGCAAAGTAAATATCAAAAAGACTGCTATGCTGCGAGCGCCTTTGGTAGAGAGTATGAGGCGATCAGCTACAAGCAAGCCTCCACACATGGCGGATGTAACAATCAATCTGCCCCTTTAAAATGGTGTAAAAGCCGTTTGTATCGCGGGGTGAAGGACGATGCCCACGTTGAAAAACCATCTCCCTCTAAAGTGGCACATCCCATTGTATATTATGGCACCTCCATCACCAAGGGCGGCTGCGCCTCAAGAACCTAGCAATGTGTATCAGGTAATTCTTTCGCACTGGCTTGATGTGGATTATCTAAACCTTAGCTTTTCAGGGGGGCAAAAGGGGAAAGGCATGACGAATATGTTCTCAGCTTTAAGACGAGTGCCCTTGTCCTGGACTACGACCAAATGGAAAAGCCAGAGGCAAAATGAGTTTGTGGATGGCGAGGCGCTCTTTAGCACAAGAGGCCGCAACAGCTGCACAAGAGACAGTGTTGTCCATCCAATGATCTGGGGTTTATGCTCATGGCTGAGGTTTTATACCCTGTCTTAAGGTAGGTTCTGGCTTTTAAAATCAGCGTTTTGACCTTTCTTTTTTTAGATAGCTCGTTCTTAACCTCTTCATTTTCTACATTAATTTTTAAGCTCATTATGTGCTGTCTGTTTGGTGGCAAGAGTTCCTTCTGCAGCCATACTATAAGACAGTTTAGCTGCTCTGGCGGCTATAGTAGCCTTAAGACGTACTGAGCGGTTCGTTAAATAAGATACGCGGGTACCAAATCAATTAGGCCTTGGGTTTGTCATTATTTACCCAAGGCTTTATTTGTGAGGTGTTCGAGAGCGCCGGCTTTCGCTGGAAGGCGACAAAGGAAAAAGAGTAGTGCAATACAAGATCCGGGCGTGCAACTAAGGAGATGAACAGCAAATGTTCCTCCATAGCAGAATGAATCTCTATAGAAAAAATTGTCAATCCAAAAATTAATATATAAGGGATTGGGTTTTTGTGGTATAATTTATCTTGGAGCTGAAGGTAAAGGAATGGTT
>ENA-UOOK01004557-UOOK01004557.1-fermentation-metagenome-genome-assembly--contig:-NODE-4557-length-14744-cov-4.599088_pt1 | contig 14744 bp, 17 predicted proteins | sample MGYA00245777_ERZ724023 | MGnify/ENA primary metagenome ERZ724023 (study PRJEB28704, sample SAMN03018312) | fermentation metagenome | biome: anthropogenic terrestrial biome; feature: soil; material...
CTTTTATCCTTGGCATGAGAACAAAACAGCATTTTATGATGATTATAAAGAAGCAGAAGCATGGTACAAAAATAATAATCATGGCGTAAGGTTATCCAGTGAGGATTTAACACCATATGAGAAGATATTATATAACAAGGGAGCAAGTTTACTCCAAATTATGTGGAGACAATGGAAATTATTAGATACACCTAAAGAACAATTTTCACAGGAATATCCTGCAACACCTGACGAGATGTTTATTAGTTCAGATGTTGGTGTATTTGATGCAGATACAATTACAGAGAGATATAATTATCTTCCTCCAATTATGAATATTAAGGAGATAAAAGAATTGCCTAATAGTTTAAGAATTTATTATGGTAATGGATTGAATATATATAAAGATATAAAGAAAACTGAAAGATATCTTGGTGGTATAGATACAGGAGCAGGATTAAAGGGTGATTATAGTTCAATTTGTATATTAGATAGTTCTGGAGAACAGGTATGTACATTTAATCGTAATGATGTGCCTGTTTATAAATTTGCAAAAATATGTTATGACTTAGGATATTATTTTAATTATTGCTTATATTTACCAGAAAGAAATACATATGGATTAGATTTAATTACTAGATTAAGGAAAGAAATGGGATATATACAAATTCTAAAGATTAAACGGTTCGATAAAATAAAAGGTGAAAAAACATATGATTATGGCTGGTATACTGACAATGTAAGCAAAAGTAAATTAGTTATGGACTTTAAAGAAGCTTTTGAGGAAGGTATGGTACTTGTGAATGATAGAAATACATTAGACCAGATGAGAATATTTCAAGAAAAGAATGGTTCATTCGGAAATTCTAAAGGTTCTTTAAACCATGATGATTTAGTAGATAGTTATTGTTTAGCAGTACAGGCGTTAAAGAGTGGTAAGTCATATATTTAATATTTACAATTGTGGGAATTTCCACTTTTGCAAAAACCAACAGATTTAATATCTAGGGGTAGCTTGAAGCGACACCTAAAATAATAAGAAAGGAATGATCGTATGAATTTACAAGAATATATAAATTTATATTATAGTAATAATCCTTACTGGTTTGTAGAAGAGTGTAATAAACCAATACATAAAGATAGGATTCTTAATATAATTAATATACAAGAATATTTGAATGGCAGCCATGCTATATTGAATAGAGCAGATACAGTTTATAATGGTAGAACATTTACAACAACAAAGATTGTATTACAATATGCTAAACCACTTCTAGCATTTCAGAAAAGCTTTTTATTGAAGAATCCAGTTACGCTAATATGTGAAGATAAAAATACATTAAATGCCATGAATGATATATATAAACAAGGCCACCTTAATATGGTTGATGATAAGATACTTGATAAGATGAATAAGTATGGATTATGTGCAGAGTATTTATATCTAGATGAAGATAGTAACATACAAAGTAAGATAATCTTACCACAAGATAGTTACCCTGTATTTACAGATAGCATGGATTATGTGTGCTTTATACAGCACTATACAATAATGGCGAGTGGTATAAGTTACTGGACTGTATTTTATCCAGATAGTGTATATCAATATGATAACATGGGTGGAGATGGGATATATCTTAGGAAGATAAGTAAGAATCTAAGTGGACTACCTGTACTATATATTAAACAAGAGAATGAAGAAGATATGACACAGGGTAGAAGTGATTTAGAGGACTATGTAAATATAATAGATAAAATGGAAGAGTTATTGAGTAAATACCATGATAGTTTCTATAAATTCTTAAATCCAATTCCTGTAGTTACTGGAACTAAATTAAATATAGATAAAGATGGGAATGGTGCAGTAGATAAAAATATAGTGGGTTCCTGCTTACAACTGGATGATGGTAGTAGTTTTGATTTAGTATTAAGTAAGATGGACACTAATTCATTAAAGGAACTATATAAAACGTTGATGAATAGTTTATTAGACGTTTCTATGACACCTAGTTTGGCTTTCAATGGTAGTAGTAATCCTGCAAATTTGGCAGAGGAATCAATTAGAATGATGTATACATTAAGTATTTTAAAGGGCAACATGAGTGCTAATTACTTGAAGGAAGGATATTATAGCAGATGGGAACAGATAGAGAAGTTATTGCAATATAAGGATATTAATGTGGATGGCTTAATGGATTGTACGTTTAATATGAGTATTCCATCATCTGAAAGTGATATAGTAAATAATATAGTTAATCTTTATAATAATGGCTTGATGAGTATAGAAAGTGCATTAGAGCATAGTCCATATACGAATAATATAGAAGCAGAAATTAAGGCAATACAAGCCAATAAAGAGGGGTTAGGTACTGAAAATAATGTAGATGGCAATAATAATGGTGAATCACAGAGCATAAATAATAATGCGGAGGATAATTCTAATAATAACACATCTAATGAATAATAATTATTAACTTATAATAATTATAGGATAACGATTAATGTAAAGTGTTGATATAGGTGGGGTTGGATAGTAAGGTATTAAAGCATTGATTTTACTGGCATTGTTAAGGAAAAAAATTAAAAAAAATTTTTTCAATTAATTTTAAAAAATATAAAGTCATTTATAAAATAGGTCGATTGAATCGGCTGACGTTATAATGCTATAATATACATCCCATGCAATATTATTGTAACTTTATACAATGTAAATAAAAGGTATATTGTGGTATAATTAATGTAATATATAGTAATAAAAGGTAAAATAATTGGTAATTTACTATGGCATAAACTAATATGAGTACATTACAAATATATAAAATTCATGTAAAACCAGTAATATCAATGATTTAGATGATTTTATATGACATTTATAAGATCGCTAAAATTTTATTTAGCGAAGTTGTATCAATCTAACATATAATATTTCAATAAAGGTACTACTTTATGAATGTATAAACAAACACATTAATCAAGATAAAATTTTGGTTTTATTTAAAGCAAATTACCCCTTTTTTAAAAAAAGTGCTTTTAGTTAACTAGATTTTTCACACACCAAAAAAATATAAATTTCAGGAGGATTATACCTATATATGTAGAATTATAAATAAAAAGGAGATGTTGGCATGGATGATTATAAAGAATGTATTGAAGAAAGTATACGACAATGTTTTGATCTACATGATAAAGTTATAGTACTTTATGAAAATACGCTTATGGAAATAAATTTAGATAAAGAAGATGCTTTAAAATATGATGGATATATTGAATACAGTAATAATCATGGAAGAATAAATTATCATAGATATGATTTTAAAGAAAAAATATTAGATGCTAATAATAATCTAATACTTATATCTGATGGAGAAACAGTTACTACAAGTAAAATCACACATGGTTTTTAATGTTTGACTAAAATAATTAGGTGCTATAAAATAGCATCTTTTTTTATACTCAAAATACAAAAAATATGAATTTCATGACATATATATTTAATATTATAGTTAACTATTAAATGGCTCTATTATTGATGTTAACAAGTTAACTTAAAAAGAAAGGAATGAAAATAAATGACTAATATAGATAGAATCAAGCTAGAAGTTGAGGGCGTTACTCTTACAGACGATACCCTTGCAATCTACTTACAAGAGAATAACCTCACGCCCAGTGATGAATATGCTCCAACTAGCAACATAAATAAGAAAAATATATATAGAACTGCACTTTCAATTTTAGAATCAATCGCAAATAATCCTTCATATATGAGGAATGTTAAAAATGATGATATGACCATTTCTGAATTTAGTAAAAATCTAAATGATAGGATAGATTCCTTAGATAGAAAAATCAGATTAATGTCAACTGATGATAATGACAATGGAACTGGAGCATCTTTTGTTTATTTATTTACAGAATAGAAGGTGATATAATGGTAAATGACTACTTTAGTATAAAAGATACATATAATACAATGCTTACTATGTTCTCAAAAGATTTTACAATAAATAATATCATAAAGCAAGGATTATTAAAAGAAATAAATGATACAAATAGTTCGATAGATGAAAAATATCTTTTAACTGATACAGAATTATCACAGGGAAATATCATTAAATATAATAATATGAATTATATGATTATTACGAAGAATGAGAATATTAATAATATTTATAATAAATACACAATTAGAAAATGCCCATATAATGTAAATTTTGTAATAGGTGGCATCATAAATGCAATTCCTTCGATAATTGAAACAAAAACACTGGATTTATCATCTTCACAGTATATTGTATTACCAGATGGAAAAATCGTGGTCACAATAGAAAGAAATGATATAACGAATACCATTAGTGTAAATGATAAATTTATAAAGATGGGATTTCCTTGGATGATAACAGCAATAGACAAGTCACTGGAGGGACTTATATTATTACACGCTGATATACAACAAATTGGCTCTGGTGATGATATTACTAATGAAATTCCTTCAGGTGCTTCATTGGCTTCATATAGTTTTACAATTACACCTAGTTCAACAACAGTAAGAAAAGGAGATACACAACAATTAAATGTAAGTGTAAGCAGAAATAACACTGTACTCACTAATCCTAATCTTAAATATTCAAGTAGCAACACTAATATACTTACAGTGTCTAATTCTGGATTGATAACAGCAATAGAAGAGGGTACTTGTAATATAACTGTTACCTGTATAGAAGAATATAATTCTGGAAGTACAACAGAAACAGCAACAGTTACACCATTACATAATTATGTATTAAGTGTAAGTCCTACGTCTATTAGCTTAGATACAGGAAGTACACAACAATTAATTCCTACGGTCACAGATTATGGAATTAATGTTGAAAATGCTACTTTTTCTTATGTATCAGGTAACACAAGTGTTGCCACAGTGTCTAATTCTGGATTAGTTGAAGCTATAGGAGCAGGGGACACAACAATTATGTGTACTTTCATTGGAGAAGATTCACAGACATATACACAACAAATACCAATAGGAGTTGAATTGGCTCATGTTTATGTATTAAGTGTTTCACCTACAAGTATTTCTATTGATAATGGTAGCACTCAACAATTGACAGTCAGTGTCACAGATAAGGGCGTTACTGTATCTAATCCAACAATAACATATTCAAGCAATAATACGAGTATAGCAACAGTTAATTCTACAGGTCTTATTACTGCAACAGGTGTTGGGAACTGCAATGTTACGTGTAGTTTTGTGGGTGAGGATTCACAGACATATAGTCAAGTAATTTCAACAACAGTTAATGCTGTAGTAGCTAAAACAATTAAATTCTCAACGAATTACAACGGAGATACAGAAGATATTACAAATTATACCGACAGTGGAAATCCTTATAAAGTATTACAAGGTGATACAATTACAGTTACAGTATACGCATTTCAAACCAGTACACAATCAAATGATACGTTTACATTTTCTTTTAGTGGTGTAACTGCTAGTTATTACACAAAAACAACACCAGATGGAAACCATTTTACAGTCCATAATGTTAATGGTGATGGAGGAGAATATTTAATGTGTCAAGCCACAAGTAATTTAGATTCTACACTAAATAGTCATATATGTATACGATTGGCTGGAGAATGGTAAAAAATAAAAAGGGATATTATTTTGTATCTAATATCCCCCTAGAACGTCCATAGATGCCCCATATCGTGTTTTAAATTACTTAGACATATAATTATACCTTTTTAAAATTAATGTGTCTTAAAATGGCTGTATGGATTTTATTACCATCCCAATAATCCTTTTTCTAGTTCTTTAATGTCTTTAGTATCATATTTTCTTTGTTTAAAATTGTCAAATGTGGTGGTCTTTGTATTCTCCTTTGGTTCATTAAATCCTTTTAAAAGTTCTCTCATATAGCCAATAATATTATCAACATTTTTATTAATAGCATAGTCGTAGCATTTTTTTATCAACTCAATATTATTTTTAGAGTCCTCTAGTAAACAAGTGGCTTCAAGTTCTGTAATAGTATGCTTTGTAAATAATGCTTGGACTTCTTTTATTAAATCCTGTTTTTGTTGTGTTTCTGATGTAACTGCTCCTGCTGCTATTTCATTTTTATTATTCTTTATTGTAAACTTAATACTTGTTACCTTCCGGCCTGTTTTTATTTCTTCAAACTTAAAGGATATATCACTTTTATCTAATTCCTTTTGTGCCTGAAGAATAACTTTCCTTTTAAAATCACCATATAATTTATATTCATGTGGCTCTATACAAAACATAGTTCTTAATGCTTCAATACTTGCGGTTCTTTCTCCAATTCCTTCATATTGCTTTAATAATTCATATATTCTACATGAATAGTTGCTATTAAATGTTATTACTTTATCTAATGATAACTTTGTAAATCTATTTTTTAACTGCAATAGATAAGGTTTTAATTTATCATCAAAACAGAGTTCAATACTACCATCATTAAAATATTCTGCGGAGGATAGCCATTTTGTTTTTAAAATTGAATTCTCCTTTACAATAACTAACTCCCTATTTCTTAAACTGTCTATATGTTGGCTTAATTCGTTAAAACTAATTTTATGTTTTGATAAAATATTATTTATTTCAGTTTGCGTAAATCTATAACTTTTAAAGTCAATATCATCTTTACTTATTTTAGTAGTTAGTATATAAATTAATCTTTGCTCTTGCAGATTTAATTTATATGATGCTTCAATTATATAGTTAGATTTTACCATCAAGGTTTTATATTTTAATAAATCACCCCTAGTAACCATTTTTATCACCCTATACCATTTTATATTATGTCTTTTAAGTATGTCAAGTCATATTTAAAGTCATAATTAGTACGAATTGGTCATATTTCAGTACGAATTGGTCATATTTCAGATTATAATTAGTACGAATTGGTCATATTTCAGTACGAATTGGTCATATTTCAGTTAAATAACTATAGATATATCAATGGTTTGTGATATGCCTAAAATATTAAAACTTGTTGTATATAAAACATATAAAACAACAACAAGGAAGTTTTGTTGTTGTCCTATGAGAATTGTTTATTCTTCTGTAAAATCTAAATTATCAGTACACCAGTTGCACATTAAATTTATTAACTCATTTCGAGAATAACCACTTTTTTTACTTATTGCAGTAAGTTTTTTCAGTAAATCATTCTCCATATAGACAGGGAATGTCTTTTTATTGGTCTTATCAATTTTCTTCTTTGCTAGGTGAAATTTACTTTCAATATTGATATTATCTTTTGCAATTTGATCTTTATTCTTAATATTAGAGTTAACATTAATATTATCTTTGATACTATCTTTAAAATTATCACTCATTATAAAATATTACCTCCATAATCTAATATTATACATTGATATTACATATTAATATGAAATATTTATACTATGAATCTATCCTATATAATAACTCATAATATAAATCATTAAATGGTTTACCATAAGTCATATTATATTCTTGAATTGTTTTATGTAATGCCACTGATTCTTTATATTTTACACTATCATAAATTATTGTATCAAACAATTTAGCTTTTAATTCTTCTTGTAATACTTCATTAAATTGTTTATTAAATAGGGTTCTTTTTTTAAATCTATTTCGCAGTATTCCTAAGAGTTTTAAATCGTCAATTAATCCATTTTCTTTTAAATTATTTACCACTTTATCAACCATGTTTAGTCCCTGTAATGCTGATGTGCTATTGTCTATTATTTCAATATAATAGTTACTCATGACCAATGAATTTTGAACTGTTATTCCTAAGAATGGACTATTATCTATAAGAATATAATCAAAGTCATTGTCAAACTGGGCAAACTTGTTTTTCAGGATGCTTTCCCTATTTCTTTTGTTGTATAACTCATTTTCAAGTATGGCACTGTCAATAGTATTGCTTATCACATAGATGTATTCATTATAGATACTAATACAATCATTAAAGGTAACTTTAGGATTAGTATATAAATCATACATATTATATTGGCTATTTATATTGAGTATTTGAGTTATGTTACTTTGACTATCATTATCTAGTATTAATACTTTACGTTTTAATTTTGACATAGCTCCAGCCAGATTAATTGTAGATGTGGTCTTTCCAACTCCACCCTTAACATTCAGTAATGTTATTATTACACTCATATAATATCACCTACCTTTAATGATTATTATATATTATATAAATGAAGATGTAAATATATATTATAATATTACATATTAGTATTAAGTATTAGTATTAAAATATTATTAGCGACATATTTTTTAACTTCATAGAGCCATTTTAAGCCACTTCTATTTTTAGGCATACAATTACACTACTTCAAATTTTAAGGCACGTTAAATGCGATTTTTTGAGAAATGGACACTTGAAAAACGCTGATAAAACCGTATTCTTAAAAATCAAAAAATCAGGGGTGGATAGTCATAAAAAATAAAATTCTGTATAAATAGAAACTGGTTATAAATGATTATATTACTGGGCTTTTAGACATTAAATCTAAAAATAAATAAGGTTTATTATATGAGATAGAAAAGATATTTTTTAAAATGTTTGAAATAGAAAATCAAAATGTTAAGAAAATAGAATCATATAAAAATCAAGGATATAACAATGTGTTTAGATACCCATATCCAAAAATAAATAAGGTTACTTATAGGGGAAGAGAGAGCAAAAAATAAAATTCTCGCAAATAGAAATTAAAAATATTTGAAATAGAATCATATAAAATATCAAGGTATTTTAAACACATTAAAGTATCTATGTTAGTTTTTCTTTAAGGGAATATAAATAGAAATTAAATTCTAACGTTTTAGAAATGTGTAAATATTAAGATTATAACAATGTATATAAGATAATAAAAAAATTTATTATATGAGTAATGGAAGAAAAAATATTCAACTAAAAAATTAGTCCGATCAGGACAACCGCTGATATATATTAGTTTCCACGCCCATGAGGAAAAGACGTTATATGATAATAAAAAATCCGAAAAATAGAAAAACACTGACAACATTGATATTACTAGTGTTACAAGTTATTTTGTATGTTTATTTATCAGTAATGGAAAGAAGATAAAACTGTGACGGTAGCAAAAAGTTTTATAATCATTTATATTATTAGGGTTTGATACCATGTCAAACATTTTGCTTATAGTGTAATAGTTGAATTTAGTTATCTAAATTAGATGGCCAACTTGAACTATTATATATAGTTCACTTATTGTATGTTATGATTGAACATTATTAGTAATTTGCTTGTTTAAGTGGTGCAAATCCACCTTCCTCGAAAATTAATGAAAACAAGCTAATTCTGTAGCAGGTAAACTGTAAGATAAATAATATTTTATCTGTACTAAAATTTTAGTATCCTATGGAAGAAGTCATTTTCTATTTTGGACAATAACTTAAAATAGTTTTAATATATTTTTTTATACCCAGATTAGGGACTAACATTATTAAGAATTAAATAATATCAATACTTTTAAGAAGAAATTAATTCCTTGTATATAGATATAAGGAGTTTTTTTTATATTTTTTATGCCTAAAAATAGGCAAAGATTTTATGTTGAGGTGAAAGAGGTGGAGAGAGAAGAACTTATAAGAAAAATAAAATACTTAAAAGAGCATAAAGGAGTTACTTATAGTTTTATAGCAAAACAAGTGGGATTGGACGGAACTACTATAAGTCACTTTGTTACATCGGGTAGGTATCTTTCTAAAGAAAGAATTAATAAATTAAATAAATTTGTAGGAGGTTATTTAAATGAAATTTGACAAAGATAGTTATACAAAAGAAGAAGTAGAGAAATTGTTTACTGACTATGAGAGCAATTACAATACTAAAATATTGGATTTTGAAGCAAGGATAAAGGATGCAGATGCAAAGATACAGGCAGGAGCCAAACAAGCAGAACAATTAAAACTTTTAACTAAGAGTAATTTAGAAAATAGTATAAAAGTTGAGATGCTGAAGCAGGGACTCGATGAAAGTATGTTTGATTTAGTTGTAGATAGTCAGGATATTGCTGCGGCCAATAAAAAGATTGAAAAATTAGTGGCCATTAATAAAAAAAATACAATTGATTCTGGTTACAAGCCAACTGAACACAATACAACTAATACAGCATATGAAGAAGCTAAAAACAAAGGTGATGTAGGCAGTATGTTAAAAGCCAAAATGAGTAAGTTATTTCAATAGGCAGTTCAATAATTAATTAGTGTACTATTGATGGTTAAAATACCATTAAAAAATAATATAAAAATAAGAAAGGAAATGATAATAAATGATAAAAACAAGTGATTTTTTAAGTTTAGAAAATGTTGATTTAATGACGGAGCTATGTGTGGCACAACCACTTGATACTCCTCTTAGTACATTACTTTTAGGAAGAAACCAATATGATAAAGAAACATCTTATTTAGTTAACTGGAGAGAAAAGACATTGGACACCACAGCAGATATTTCACAGGTAGAAGGTTCAGAAACTACAGTTTTTCAAACATCTACTAGAGCAGAGAAATTAAATTACTGTGAAATATTTAAAAAAGCAGTAAGTGTATCAGGAACCGCAGAAGCTTCCAGTATTACAGGAATTTCAGATTTATATACTTCTGAAATGGCTGATAGATTGGTAGAATTAAAAGTTAATTTAGAAGATAAAATAATCAATGGAACAAAAAATGATGGTAGTTTAACTCCATTTATAAGACGTATGGATGGTTTATTACAGTTTGTTTATAGTGAAAATGCTGTAACAGATGCAGGAGCATTGACAGAAGCTTTATTTAAAAGCACAGTAAAAAAATTATGGGATAATGGATTAGGCAGTAATGGTTACATATGTATGGTTAATTCTGACTTTAAAGAATTAATAGACGGATTTTATAATACACAATATAACTACAATGCACCTACAGGGCAATTTGGACTTGTTGCTAATCAGATAAATACAAACTATGGACAGGTTCAGTTAATTTTAAATAGACATATGCCTGTAGATAAATTAGTAGTATTTGATCCTACATATGTTCGTCTTGGATTCTTAAGACCTGTATTTTCAGAAATTCTTGGTAAAACAGGAGATAGTGTGAAAGGACAGGTTATTGGTGAAGCAACATTAAAAGTATTAAACACAAAAGCAGTAGCAACATTCACAAAGACAGCATAATTAAACAGGGGAATTTAACTCCCTTGTTTTTTTATTATAAATTAAATGATTAGGAGGAAATTATATATGTCAATCGTAGAAATTGCAACAAAAGGACTGGATAAAGAAATTTACACAAGAGAAGAAGTAAAACAAATATGTGAGCAATATTTATCTTTAATTTTTAGATTAGAAGATGTAATGCTGAAAGAGCAAAAATTATTAAAAAAAGCAATTAATTAATTAAGTAAATTAAAGGAGTGTTTTTGAGTGATTAGAGAGATAAAAAATAAATTAATTTTAAGAAAGAAAGGTGAAATTATGAATTTTGATAGTGCTTAATCTACTCTTCTTTTTTGGAGAGTATAAGAGTAGATAAAAAGTATAAAAATTAAATAATAAATATAAAGAAGAGTTAGGATTTTAACTATTAAAAATTCTAACAATTATGAATAATAAAATAAAAAAACAATATCCTGAATGGATAAATAATGGAGTTAAATATGATAGTTGCTTAACAGATGACCTTGACAGTTTCTTTAGTTGTTTACTATTAGAAAAAACACTAAATTATAAAATAACACATTTTTATAGTTTCGATAAGTTATATGAAGATATTACATATGTAAAAGACAGGCAATTAATAGGTGTTGATATGGATATGGTAAAATATAATTGTTGGGGAAATCATGTCACTAAAAGCTATAATCCCAATTCAGCAAATATCAATAATATTAAACGAATTTCTACGGATATATATAAATATAAATACGCAGGAAGTGTTTTGCTCCAGATAATAAGTTACTATAATTTAGATATATCAATGTTAAATGAAGAAGCATTAATGGTACTTTTGGCTGTGGACACCACATTTAAGATGTATTGGTTTAACAAAGCTAATTGCAAAAGGTATTTAGTAGATATATTGGAATTACCAGAATTATATGAACTATGTGAAACACATAAAAAAGAAGAATTTTATAACTTAATAACAAAATATAATTTACATAAGAAAATATTTATCAATGAAGATGACATATTAGAAACTGAAATTGATTTAAAATCACTGGAAGTTTTGTTTAATATGTCTTTTGTTTTACCCAAAAATCAATTTAAATTAATTAAAAATTATACAAACATTGGTTTAACTGCGTATCAGTATGATTTAAAAAAAGATAAATTTAAAGAGCAGGGTAAAACATTATTTACAAAGGCATGGACGAGTAACTATTATATTAAATTATCTTATTATTAAATTAAATATAGAAAGGGAGAAATTAAATGACAATAACTAAAATGTTGAAAGAAATAAATGAGGCAGTAAATATAGGACAGCAAATAATACTTGATGGAGAAACAGACCTAATGGAAATTGTATTTAGTAATGGATACATGATTTTAAATGTCCATGATGGAGAAGAAAGTTTTAAATATAAATGTAAAGTAACTAATGAAAATTCAATTTCTAATCTTATAATTCAAGAATTAATAAATGAAATATACCAGAAAGATTTATTACCTCGTAAATATAAAATAAAAGAAATAAAAAGATATTTAAATAGACAATTAGAAAGAATTTTTAAGTGGAAAGCAAAAATTGTTATGATGAAAAAACAAGGAATTTATGATCTTGAACTGGAGCATAAAGTTGAAACTAAGCTAAATGAAATAAATGAAAACATATATACCAGTTGGAAAAATATGGACGATATAAAAGTAGATTTATATGAGTATGAAATTTTCAAGGATATATTGTTTCAATCTTTAAAAGAATTACCATAGTACATAAATTAATTAATAAACGGAGTGTCCTCCTGTCATGAGGATGCTCCTATTTTTATATAAAGGAGAGATTAAACAATGATTAATTTTAATATTAATAAAAAATATTTGGCTGATGCGTTGAGTTGGTTAGGTTTTAGATATTACAAATATAACACAAGTTCTGGAGTCATTTATTCCTTTGAAAGGACAGACGAATTTCTGGAAGCAATGCGACAACTAATAGAATTTAAAAAAATATATGGAAAAAAGTATTAGTAGTCGCCCAGTATAAATATGTGTAAGAACTCTAAAGAAACACATCAAAAAATATATAGTAAATAATCTTAAAAATATAATAAATATCAATAAAAAATAAGTATTAAAAATCAAAAATAAAATTTCCCGGCTTTAAGAAATAAGAAATACAAAATATTAAAAATCAATTATATAAAGGAGATAAGAAATTATGATACATACATTAGAGTATGCAACAATTTTAATAGATGATATTAGTTTAATAAAAGATAATTTCAAGATAACAAAGGAAGAAAAACAATTAGTTTATTATAGAAAATATAGGTCATTAGATTTTAAATATTATAAAGTATATAATGTATTGCATATAAAAATAAACTTAAATAGATTATTAGATAAAGATGTAATAGTGGAAGGTGATTATTCTAAAGTATTAAAAGAATATAAGAAACAATTTTATGAGTTTGGATTCTACTGGACTAATCCAACTTATCAATTAAATCGAGTGGATTATAAGAGTGATATAATTACAGAAAATAAGGATATATATATAAAATTATTGAAAAAGGCATCTAATAATTATCGTGCATTAAAACAATATAGTAAATATAAATCTTCTGTCTATTATAATTCTAAAAGCATGAATATAAATGTTTATGATAAAGAGCAAGAATTAATTGATACAGATAGTGAATTATTAGTTGATATTAATAAATATAAAAGATACTTTTTTAAACTGGTACAAAAAAAGGATTATAAGGATATATCCTAGTGTCTGGATAATTACAATAGCGTATTTAGTCTTTGGATTCTATACTTTTGAAAACGAGTCAGTTGCTAGTTATTTTATATATCCTACTTATTATCACTTCATTGCTTCAATAGTCGTTCTATACATACCATATTATTTTATTGCAAAGAATGAGTATTTTAGAAATAGAATACCTGTATTTATGCTAGGAACATTCATTATTCAATTAATAATTTATGTATTTTTTTATGACAAAACGTACTACCACATAGATACAGTTAAAGAACCAATGATTAGATTTTTGTTTTTTCAGTCAATGCTTATAGGTTTATATTTTAGAGTTAATCATGAGAGATATCTTAATAAGAAGAATTTGAGTAATTGGATTTTTCTAATATCATCATTAGTTATTTATTTTATCACCAAACTAGCCTTTTCAAGAAATGAAGATATAAGCCATTTTCAAATAATCAATCAAACAATTCTTTTTATTACTTTATACTTTGTGTTTAAGTGCTTTGCCAGTATTGATGGACAACTGGTTAAATTGCCTAAAATAGTGAAGTCTGTTGCTGCTTTTATTTCTCAAATCACTCTACAAATATATGCGGTTCAATATGTAATTATCCATAAGTTTGCGACTATTGTATTTCCACTTAACTGGTTAATTATAACATCGTTAATAGTTATTTCAGCATGGCTGTCATAACTGTGGGATTGGATGCTGCAGCCGGCAGCCTGCATTTCCTTGGCTTCCTCCCAAGTAATTTTGGGGATTTCTCCGTCCGTGGCCCCCATGTGATTT
>ENA-UOOK01004561-UOOK01004561.1-fermentation-metagenome-genome-assembly--contig:-NODE-4561-length-14740-cov-6.161321_pt1 | contig 14740 bp, 18 predicted proteins | sample MGYA00245777_ERZ724023 | MGnify/ENA primary metagenome ERZ724023 (study PRJEB28704, sample SAMN03018312) | fermentation metagenome | biome: anthropogenic terrestrial biome; feature: soil; material...
ACAAAAAATGTCAACAGCAACGTTACCATATCGCTGTATGTTTCCATCCAGCTTGAGCCCCCGCCTTCGTATTTTCTTTTTTTCTTTCTAGCCATAATAATCCCTACCTAATAAAATTTTACGCACTGGCCTTTCTGCCTCTTCTTCCTCTCCTGTCTCTTCGTTCACCTTCATCTAGCATCGTTGTATCTTTTCTCTGTACATAGGTTACATATGAATTAAGCTTTTCTCTTATGTATCTTGGATTTTCACCGGCTTGTATGGAAAGAACACCTTCCATAATCAATTCTTTAGCAATCATTTCCTCTTCATGCTTTGCTTTCAGTCGGTTGGATATAGGAGCACAAATCATGTTGGTAAGAACCGAACCGTAAAATGTAGTAACAAGAGCTACTGACATTCCCTGTCCCAGTGCATCAGCTCCTTGCGAAGTATCCATATTTGCCAGCATATTTATAAGACCTATAAGTGTTCCCAACATACCAAATGAGGGTCCGAAGCCTCCAAGTGTGTCAAAAACCTTCCATGCAGATGCGTGACGGTCTTCAATGCAGTCTATTTCATTTTCTATCAGAGATCTCACCTTTGTAGGTTCGATAGCATCAACTATAAGCATTACGCAATATTCTAAAAAGTCGTCCTGCACCTCTATTGTTTTAATTTTTTCTTCAAGAACCAGAAGACCTTTCATCCTGGCTTCCTTAGCAAGTTCCTCTATTGCATCAATGTATGAATTGAGATCTATCTTTTCTCTCTTCATCAGAACCTTCATATTTTTGGGTATATTCTTAAGATAATCCACAGGTACCGACATAATTGTAGAAGAGATAGCTCCTCCGAATGTTATCAGCACACTGGGTATATCTATAAAGCTGTTAAGAACCTGAATAATGCTCGAACCGCTGCCTAAAATTCCGTAAATAACGAGGATGAAACCTGACAGCAAGCCTAATAAAAATGATATGTTCATTTTGCACCTCTTTACTATTCGGCAGATATGCCTCTTATGATTTTTTGATTGTATTTTATGATTTTATTTATTATTTCGTCTCTTGTATCTTTAACCAGATAATACTTGCCGGTTGTGAGAGTAATCTTTGTTTCTGGGATAAATTCTATTTTTTCTATCAATGAAGTATTAATTAAAAAGCTCTCCCCGTTAATACCAATAACTTCTACCATAACCCCTCCTGTGTTTTTCTATAAAATCATTAATCATACTCATAAACCTATACTTTATAAGCATGATAAATACTTTTATCTTTGAACTGTTAAATTTCCTGTCATCCTTTGAGCTGATGCCCAGAGGATGACAAGTATCTCACACTATCTCTTAAGGTTTACAAGTTCTTCAAGCATCTGATCTACTACGGAAATTATCTTAGTGTTTGCCTGGAATCCTCTTTGGGTCATAATCATATCAGAAAATTCGTTAGCTAAATCCACGTTGGACATTTCAAGAGCACCTGTAATCAAATCACCTGTTCCGGAACCTTTTGACCCTGGTATTGTAAAATTGATATCGCCTGTATTATTGCTTTTCCTGTAATAGGAATTACCTTCAAGTACCAACGCATCCTGATTCTCTACATTTGCAACTGCAACAAGACCTAACGTTATTATTTTGTCATTTTGTGTATCCTCAGGGTTTGATGGATTATTATATATAGCAGTAATCGTACCATCCGGATTTATTGTAATGTTTGTATATTCAACATTCGCCTGTGTTACTATGGTTACAGATTCAGGATCTCCTGTTACTGTAACCTTCCCTGTAGTTTCATCTACTGAAACATTTTTTTGATTCCAACCCAGCACCCTTGAACCGTTTACATCCACAAGATTTCCGGCAGAATCTATTCCTAACGCGCCAAGTCTTGTATACAGTTGTTCCCCGGTTGAAGTTTGTACCGCAAAATAACCATCTCCGTTAATAAAAACATCCGTGGGTTTATTTGTAGGTGCCCAACCCGAGATTGTGTGGATGGTATCTACAGAACCAACCTGTGCTCCATAGCCTACCTGAGATGGATTTGTACCTCCTCTGTCGGTGCTGGCAGCACCGGGGTTTTTTAATTGCTGGTAATACACATCCCTGAATGTTGTTCTCTGTGACTTATATCCATTAGTATTAACATTTGCTATGTTGTTGCCTATTACATCCATCTTTGTCTGATGGCTTCTCATTCCGGAAACACCGGAATAAAGCGCTTTCATCATAATATTTTTCTCCTTTTCTTTTTTTGACATTGCCTTGCCCTTCAAGAAATCCGGACGTTAGCCTCCTGAAAAGGACCGGCTATTTTATCACGGCTCCGTCTATGTTTGTAAATATATTTTCTTTTAAATCCTTGTTGTTTAGGGCTGTTACAACCTTGTTGTTCCGGGTGCTTATTATAAATGCCTGATTGTTAATCATTACAAGCACATTTTTCAGACCCTTGTCTTTTGCCTGTCCGGCTGCCTGGTTCAATTTGTCCGTCACATCAGCATCTACGTCAATATTTCTTTCCTTTATTCTTTCACTGGCATGCTTTGAGAAAACTACTTCATTTTCTGTACTGTCTTTTAACTTCCCGTTAAATAGATCCTTGAAGGACAGATCAATATTTTTATTATCTCTTAATCCGGGAGTATACTGAAAGTTACTGTCAATGCTGCTGAGTTTCTTTATGAAATTAATATCTGTCATTTTATCACCTACTGTCCTGTTTCACCGGACACTGTACCATCTTTCTCAGGCGGTTTTTCTTCCGGCTCCTTGATTTTTCCTATTTCCATTATGTTGGGAAAACCGTATTCCTTATCATTTACATAAAGCCCTACTTTTCCTCCATAGAATGTTACTTTTTCAACAATCCCTTCATCTGTGACCATCTGTCCCTTGCTGTCATAATCAGCAACTATTACATTTTTGCCAATAAGGTTAGCAGCTTGTCCTTCCATTGACATTTCTCTCAGATCCGTCATTGCCTGGAGGGATGAAAATTGAGCCATTTGTGATATAAACTCGGTATTTTCCATGGGACTCATAGGATCCTGATTAGCCATCTGAGCAACTATCAAGTTAAGGAAGTCCTGCATGTCCAGGTTATCATTTGAAGCTGCAGGCCTATATGTTCCGCTTGCATTATTAACTTTGTCGATTGAGTTATATTCATTTATTTGCAAAACCTGCCTCCTACTTTAGTTTTATATCATTTAAATTAATCATCTGTGAAAACACATCTTTTTCATCCTTGTCAGAATTCTCTTTTTGGTAGAAATAACCCTCTTTGTTCCTTCCCTGCTGTCTTGCCTCATCGTTGTCCTGGTTCTCTCGGTTATAGTTATGCTGTTCCTGCTGCTGATTGTTATGGTCATTGCTTACAACATGACTTTCATACCGGTTATAGTTGTTGTCCTTTACAATAATGTCAACAAGCGTCTTGGAAACTTTATTCAAAATATCTGCAAGGTCTTTAACATTAGACTGCAATATTTTTTGTGTCTCCTCATTCAGCGCTTTAATTTCAACTTTTAATTTATTGTCTTCAAAAGCCATTTTTATGTCTACTTTTCCCAAACCGTGAGGCTGAAGCTCCATTGTTACATATTTAATACTGCCCTCTGAATCCGGCTTTTTCGCCATAATGACTATTTTATCTGTAATTTGAGACAATATCTGTGACCTTATTTCTGATGCTTCATCACTTACTGTTATAATGTGATTTTGTTCTTCTGCTACAGCCTTGTTGTTTGCCATAAGAAGATTTGCCTTGGAATCAATTTCATTTTTCAGCCTGTTTCTATTGCCATCAATTAGTGAAATAAGCTTCTCTGAAGAAAAATTACGTACTGCTGTTCCTGTTTTATTTTGTTCTTCTGAAGGATTTTGTGTTTCTAAACCCACTGACTGACAAGAATCTCCTGTAATTTCTTTTGAGACATTTTGCATTTTTAATCCTGCCGTCTGCCTTATATTTTGAAATTGATTTGTGTTGAACAACCCGATATATGGGTTATAATCTGCTGATTCCGGCATACTATAAGTTGTGCCTCCTCCGGAAATACCCGGAACTATAGTTTCACCTGCCGTTAATAAATTCATAATATTTGAATTAACAGCAGGATTAAACATATCAGCCATTCCATACAAATCAGCCTGTGCTTTGTCTGCCGCAGGTTTTTTTTCTGCCTCAGACTCACTGCCACATTTTACAGCCTGACCGGAAGTATCTGCTATATTCTTGTTTACTAAGTTATTCCCTGCCATAAGCAATAAAATATCAGGATTTAACATAGTATCTTCTGTAGGCGCAAGCTGTGATGGGTTTTGGTTTTCCGCCATCATCATTTTAAGCATTTTTAGAAAATCATTTTTATCCATACTGATTTGTTGATTATTTGCGGCGGTTTTGCTAAGAACCTGATTTACCGGAATATTGTTCATATTCGTATTTACATTCATTTTTTCACCTCCTTCCAATGGGGTAATTTATATTGTATAATTTTTTGCCATGCTTTTATTGGAAACAAATTCTTCAATAAAAATTTCTTCGCCTTTTTCAGCTTCTTTGTTGTGTTTTTCCAATTCCTTGTCTTTAAGTTTTTCAAGGCTGGTAATTTCCTTGTTCATGTTTACTATTTCCTGCCTTTTTGCTTCTATTTTCTTTATAATGTCGTGTTTTTCTTCTTCTTTAACTTCAATTTGTTTAAAAATACTTTCCATGAGCAGCTTGTAGTAGGTCATTTCCCCTACGGATATGGATATGCGCGACTTATTAACAAACTCCTGATTTATATCCCTGAACTGGCGCTTTAGATTTTCAACAGCATCATTTATATTTTTCAAATCATTGTTTAAGCCGCTAAGCTCAATCTTAAAATTATCTAATAGCTGCTCCTTGATTTCCAGAACTTTCTGCAGTGAAAAGTTGAATTTTTTCATATTGCACCTCTTTTTACCCATTGCTATCTGAACTATATATAGATAAAGGAATCATATTTCACTCATCAATTGGATTGTTTCTTCAAATGTATATTTTTCGTTTACTCCCTGAGTTAAAAAATCATTAACCTTGTCTATCTTGCTTATTGCTTCATCCAGCTTGGGATTCGTACCTTTTTTGTAAGCACCGATAGAAATTAAATCATAATTTGCATAATAAACTGATAAAATATCCCGGATTTTTTTTGCGGCTTCCTTGTGCTTTTTTTCAACTATGTCATCCATTAATCTTGATATGCTTGCGTTTATGTCGATTGCAGGATAATGGTTGGAATTTGCAAGCTTTCGTGTCAAGACTATATGCCCGTCAACAATTCCTCTCACCGTATCTGATATGGGTTCATTCGTATCGTCCCCTTCCACCAGGACTGTATATATTCCGGTTATGGAGCCCTTATTGAAATTTCCGCTTCTTTCAAGAAGCTTCGGAAGCTCTGCATATATGGAAGGAGTGTATCCTCTGGAAACCGGAGGTTCTCCTGTTGCAAGGCCTATTTCTCTCTGAGCCATTGCAAATCTTGTAAGCGAATCCATCATTAAAAGCACGTCCTTGCCCTTGTCTTTAAAATATTCTGCTATGGTTGTGGCAACCAGTGCGCATTTTACTCTAAGCATGGCAGGCTGGTCCGAGGTGGCAATTACCAGTACTGATCGCTTTAAGCCTTCCTCTCCCAGATCCTTGTCTATAAACTCTCTTACTTCTCTTCCTCTTTCACCTACAAGTGCTATAACGTTAATATCTGCTTTAACATTTTTAGCTACCATTCCCATCAGCGTACTTTTTCCAACGCCGCTGCCTGAAAATATTCCCATACGCTGTCCTTTGCCTATGGTAAGCAGTCCGTCTATAGCTTTTATTCCAAAGCTGAGACTTGAATCAATTCTTGGTCTTGACAGAGGATTTATGTATTCATTGTCAACACAGCAGTATTCGTCACTTGTAAATTGTTTGTCGTCATCTATAGGATGTCCTGTAGCATCTACTATCCTGCCTATAAGAAAATCTCCCACAGGAATTTTAAGCTTGTGCTTAGTTGATTTTACCAAGTTGCCGAGACCTATACCCTTAATATCCTCATATGGCATCAGCAGCACTCTTCCATCATTGAATCCCACAACCTCGGCACGTACAATTTTTTCGGTGGCATCTGTTTCTATTTCACAAATCTCCCCTATTTTATACTTGCTGCCGGTTGCCTCGATCATCATCCCGGATATTCTTTTTACTTTTCCTATGTTGGTACAAAGGTCTTCTTTAAGTATTTCCTGAATATTACTAAACCTGTTATCAGACTGCATTTTTATTTAATACCATCTCTTTTAAATTCTTAAGCTGAGTATTTATGCCTGCATCTACTATTCCATCTGGTGTTTCCACTATTGCACCGCCTTCCTCAATCTCTTCTGAAACCTCTATTTTTACGTCATCGGATATTTTGTTTAATTCATTAATCAGCTTCTTATCCGCTTGTACGGCAATAGCATCATCCTTGTCTGAAATATATATTTTAATCCACTCAACATTCCTGTAATCTTTAATTACACCTTCGATTATGGATACAACGGTATAATCTTCCGAATGAATTTTGTGTCTTATAATTTTTTCTGCTATATCAATTGAAAGTTTTGTTAAGTTTTTTTCATATTGTAAAATTATGGATTTTTTCTCTGTTTCTATCTTTTCAAGCATCTGGGCAATTTCATTTAATACGGATTCATTTTGTTTTTGGAGCACATCTGTAATTTCTTCCTTACCAATCTTATAACCTTCAACATATCCTTGTTTTTTGCCCGCTTCCACGCCGCCATTGTAGCCTTTCTCATAACCTGCTGTCTTTTTTTGTTCTATTTCATCCTGAGCATCTTTTTTTGCAGTGCTGATTATTTTTAACGCCTCTTGTTTAGCTTCTTTTAAAATGGTTTCTCTTTGGTCGTATATTTCATATAAATCTTCCCTTAAAGAGCATAAAACTTCAGCTTCATGTTCTTTCATTTTCTTAGAACCAGTGTTTGATTGAATTTGATTGTCATAAATCACATATTCAGCTTTAATTATGTCAGACAATAATATCATCCTTTCCACCTTTTGCTATAACCAACTCTCCTTCTTCTTCAAGGCGCCTGATAACAGATACGATTCTTTGCTGAGCTTCTTCCACATCTCTTAATCGTACATTATGTGTGTAATCCAATTCTGATTTTATTGTTTCTCCCATTTTTGTTGACATATTGTTGAATAAAGTATCAGCAACATCTTTGTTTGAACCCTTTATAGCATATACAAGATCCTTGCTGTCGACCTCGCGAAGGAATCTCTGTATACTCATTGAATCCATAGTAACAATGTCTTCAAATACAAACATTCTCATTCTGATTTCGTCTGAAAGTTTTGCATCCTTTTTGCTGAGTTCATCAAATATATACTTTTCATTGCTTCTGTCCATATTATTCATAATGTCAGCAACATAGTTTATTCCGCCTATTTCTGTAAAATCTACAGACACTATGGAATTGAATTTCTTTTCCAGCTCCTGCTCCACATACCTTATGATTTCAGGAGAAGTACGATCCATCTTTGCAATCCTTTCAACCACATCTATGCGTTTTTCCTTCGGCAGATCCGCAATTACTGCTGATGCCTGATCTGCCCTTGCATAGGATAATATGAGAGCAATGGTTTGAGGATGCTCATTTTGTATAATTGCCAAAAGGTTTTTATAATCTGCTTTTCTTACAAATTCAAAGGATTTGGTTCTCATTGTCTTTGTAACTCTCTCTAAAAGACTTGTGGCAACTTGTGAACCAAAGGCTTTTTCAAGTACACTTCTCGCATATTCAAAACCGCCTTCGGTTATTACTTTTTGTGTGAGGCATAAATCATAAAAGTTTTTGAGTGTCTCTTCCATAGTTTCGGAATCCAAATGCTCCAGCCTGGATATTTCATATGTAAGCTGCTCAATCTCATCTTCTTTAAGAAACTTATATATTTTAGATGCATCATCCGCCCCGAGAGAAATAATAATAGCTGCAGCTTTTTGTTTACCTGATAATTTAGTTGTTTCCGCCATATTGTTCATCCTCTCCCTTTAACCATGTTCTGATAAGCTGGGCTGCAATTTCTGGATTTGTTTCTGTAAAGTCCTTCAACTGCTTTTTAATAACTTGTTCCTGTGTTTCCTGAATCTTTATTTCATCCTGTATGTCTTTCCATGAATAATCATCTGTAGCCGCCGCCTCTGTTTCCGGCGCAGTCTCTTCGGCCTTATTCTTCTTTCTTTTTCTAAGTATCATGCTTATAATAAATGCCAATATTGCTATAATACCTAAGGCTATTCCGCCGTAAATGAGAATGTCCCTCAACTTCGTTCCTATCTCCTGAACATTAGAGCTGTCAACAGGAGCAGAAGGTGAATTAGGATCATAGAAATGAAAATTATGCAATGACACTTTCTCAGGCTCAATTCCTGTAGAGAAAGCAATAAGCTCTTTTACATCCTGCAGTTCTTGGTCTCTCATGCTTGTTTTATTGATCACCGCAGCTACCGTAAGATCTTCTATTTCTCCGGGATTATGCTCTATCTGCTCCTTAAGCTGACTTACAAGATAATTGATGGAATTGGAATCTCGGAAATATATGTTATCCCCTTCAATCACTACATCGGGATAAGTGGGAACCTCTGAATTTGATTCTGTACCTGCGACTCCTCCCACAGTTTCTCCCGGCCCGGTTATTTCCCTTTCGTTCTTTGTTTCACCGGGAACTCCTTGTTTTGTTTCTTCGTCAGGAATATACTGCAGCATTTCACTTATTTTTTTATCAAAATTAATATTGCATTTTGCAGAAACTTTAACATTTTCTGATCCATAAATTTTTGCCAGAAATTCGGTTACTTCTTCTACTGTTTCTTTCTCAAACTTTTTTTCCACTTCAAGCTTAAGTTTAATTGTATTTGTTTGTTTTAACTCATCGCTTACCATGAGGCTGTTACCGTCAGTATCAACAATAGCCACATTTTCTTCCTTCAGTCCTTCTACACTTTTAACCACAAGCTGCGTAATTCCGCTTGTTTGTGTCGGGGACAAGGAGTAACCATCTGCAAGGTTAATTTTAACTGATGCGGAAGATTCCTCTTTTTCAGATTCCCATGCAAAATTCTTTTTATCAGGTACGTTAATTGTTACAATGGCATCCTTTACACCATCAATGGTTTTTATTGAATCCTGAAGTCTTTCCTGCAGCTGAAATATTTCATATTGTCTCTTTTCATAGTCAGTAGTCATAAAATCAATATTCTGAGTGAATACATCGTAATTTGCACCGGTTCGGGGATGTCCTGATTGTGCCAGCTTCATTCTTAATGCACTTTCCTGTTCTTCGGGTATCAATATGGTTCCGTCACTTTCATATTTATAATCAACATTGTTTTCCTGAAGCTGCTTCATTACCTCTGCTGTTTCTTTTTCATCCATGCCATTGAAAAGTGCAACATATCCTTTATTATTTAATACGATTGTCAAAATTACCGCTGCTACTAATATGGCAGCCGTTCCGCCTATAGTGATCTTTTTTGTTTTACTGCTTAATTTTCCCCAAAATTCTGTTATACTTTTCCAAATTTTTTTAAATTGTTCTGCCATTTATAACTCCCAAATTATATACGTATATCTAAACTCCCATACGCATTATTTCATTATAAGCATCTAAAGCTTTATTTTTTAGCTGTATAACTAAATTCAGGGATATTTCAGCTTTTTGTGCATTTATCATTAAATTATGCATGTCATCACTTTGCCCTGTGGAAAGCTCATAAATATCTTTATCAACCTTTGCATCAGACTCTAAATAGTTTTCAAGAGCATTGTCAAATATTGATTTAAATGAAAGCTTGTTTTTGCTTTCCCCTGATGTCTTGTTAATTTCATTAATTTGATTGATTCCTTTTATTGGCTGAATAGGTTCAATAAACACGTTTACCTCCCGATTTCCAAAGTTTTCAACACCATCTGCTTGGTTGTATTAAGTGAGGTTATGTTTGCCTGATAAGCTCTGTAGGCTTCCATCATATCCACTGTTTCTTTAAGCGTATCTACATTTGGCATATTTACATATCCGTTTTCATCTGCATCAGGATGCTGCGGATTGTATACAGGCTTAAATTCAGTTTCGTCTTCAATTATTTCCGAAACCTCCACACCAGCCGCTTTATAGTCGCTGATATTTTTTATCATCATATTTTTAAAATTGCTTGGAGATGATGACAAAACAACCATTTTTCTCCTGTAAGGGCCTCCATTTTCAGTTCTCGTAGTATCTTGATTTGCAATATTCTCTGATATTACATCCATTCTGAATCTTTGAGCGGTAAGACCCGACCCGCTTATATTAAGTGATTGTAAAAAAGACATATTATACCTCCAAAATTATTTTTTTCCTTCAGATATTACTGATTTTAGTTTGGAAAAATAAGAATTTATTTCTGTTATAGTATACATGTATTGAAGCTGTGTCTTTGCCAACTGCAAATTTTCTTTTTCTAAGTCAACATTGTTTTCATCAAGCCTTAAAGATTGGTTTTCATTTTCCTGGATTATAATATTGCTGGAGTCTATTTCTTCGTTTATTTCTGCCCTGGTGTTTTTATCGATATGATTTAAATTTGCCTTTAAGATATTTTCAAAGTCAACAAACTTGCTTTTATAACCGGGGGTGGAATAGTTTGCTATGTTTTCCATAGTGATTTGCTGTCTGAGCCAAAGCCCATCCAAGCTTTTATTAAGTAGATTAAGATTTGTACTTTCAGTGATTTTCATTTTATCTCCCTATTTAAAAATCAGCAAAAAAAATGCAACTTTTTTAGAAGTTGCCACACAATATAATATGTTATATATATTCGAAAATATATAAATTTATCGATGGCAACTGGCTGCCTTAGTTATTAGTACTTTAGGCCCTATAGTTTTGTGCCGCTGCCTTTCGACAGTTTTACCTTTTTCATTTATTAACCAATTAAATGTATTATAATTTAAATCATTACAAAATGCAAGCTTTTTTGACAAAATTTGATAAAATTTTTATTTTTATGCAGCCTTAAAAAAAGTGCCGCCGCACCTGCAATTTTTAATCGCTAATGCTACAGCCCTTTTCCTTTCTTTTCTTTTCCTTTTAATCTGTACTTTATATTATTTATGCTGTTCTTATCTATTTTTTCGGAAGCTGTAATATTGAATTCACAAGTATCTGCCAGTTCCTTCCTGATAATTTTTACTTCTTTAGGAGCATTGATTGCTAATTTTACCTTGTCTTGAGAAATCTCAGAAATTATAATCTCGATGTCGTCTCCGATCATTATGGATTCTGACTCTTTTCTTTTTATAACAAGCATTGTTTCTCCTCCTCAGCTACAAGAATATTGTATCTGAGCGGATATGCATTTTGCAATATAACTTGCTTTGCTGTTTTAGTTTCAGGATTGATTGCTATAGGACTTTTTAAATTGGCCACTGAATCTTTTATATCTTCCTTTATTATAGCAATCACAAGGTATTTTAACTCTGCTTCATTTTTAACTACAAGTCCTGCTAAATCATCCTTGGTCAAAAGTGGTTCATAGTTTCTGAAAATAGTATATGGGTCAACGAGAACAAAGGACAAATCCGTATTGTCAAGAGATTGAAGAAACATTATGTCATCTTCCGGACTATCCTTTAATATAACATAATTTGTATAATCTTCAAATCCATACATACCGCAGGTAAAGCTTATCACATCTTCGGGTTTAACTGTTATTTCTCCGAAGTCTCTGGTTTTTATATTTATTTCTTTATCAAGCAATGGTATTTATCTCCTTGTATTCAGGATCGGCACTGGGAGGAATATAAATAGGCGCACCAATATAATTTACTTCGATTTTTGGATATTCCTTTATAATAAGTTCTATGTTGCCAGGTGTAAATTCTATATGGGGTCTTTGAAAATCCCAGTCGAAATCAAGCTTATCCATTTTAAAATTCATGGATATACCGCCTATATTCCAAGAAATGTCAGGTCTAACACTCGGTGCAAACCCAAGGTTGAAATTCACATCACTGAAAAATTTCCGCATTGCTATTTCAGGAATTGGATTGTCCATTAAATCAACATTAAGCATTAATTCACCTTCTCTTGCATATGAAGCTGAAGCTTCATATGCAGCCTTCACTCCTTTTTGGGCACTGTCTGCAACAGAACGCATTGCACTTTTTATCCCGGCGGAATATCTTGCCTCAATAGTATCTATGTTCAGCCTTGTAGGCTTCATCTGCATTTGAAATCCACCTTTGTCCCTCTTGAGTTCATATGTTGCATTAGTTGTTGCCATTTCATATCGCGCATTATTAACTTTAAGCTCAAAGGACATGGGAACTGTTTTCATTTCTAAAAGCGGTTCTATCATAAACTACCTCCTGCTATCTCATAAAATCTATAAAGCTGTTCTCAAGTATTCTGTTTCCCATGGACAATGCTGCATTGTAGGCATATCTCTGCATGCTGAAATCCATTATTGCTTCAGCCGAATCCACGTATTCCACATCAAGGATTTTCGCATTTAAATTATCCTGATTGCTTGTATTACGGAGACTTAAAAACTCTAAGTAATTTGATTTTGCCCCTATGTCGGTAGCATTTACAAGAACCTGTTTTTTCTGCTGCTCATATTTTTCTATATATGGAGATATATCCTCCATGGAAAAATCAGGGTCTCTCAATTTATCTTTTATTTCACCTATAAGTGAATAAAGGTCGTTTGAAATTTCAATTTGACCTGATGGTATATCCACAGTTTCAGTTCCATAGCCCATAAATTTAATCCCGGACATGGATATGTTGAATACTGTATCCTGGTTTACATTTCCTGAATCATCAAATTTCATTCCAAGACCCAAGTCAACGTTGATAACTTCCTTTTTGAGTTTTTCAAAATCTGCGGCATTTTTAGGATCACTGACACTTAGCCCTTTGAACATTAAGGTTGGCGGATCTGTAGATTTATCTAATGTAAACGGAATTTCTTCTCTGCTGGTTCCTCCGAAAACATACTTGTCCTCAAATTTCGTATTTAAAGAAGTAAGTATCGATTGCTGCAGGTTATCCAGTTCCTTGGCTATAGCTTCTCTGTCATCAGCGCTCATGGTACCGGTAATTCCCCTTAAATAAGAAGTATATACTCTTTCCATGTTATCGCTTATATGCATAAGGTTTGTTTCTGCCGATGTATAAAATGATTCCACATCACTTATGCTGGAATCATACATTTGTGTCAATCTGTACTCTCTTCTAAGCTTATATGCTTTGATAGCTCCAACAGGATCTTCGGAACCTGTGAAAAACTTCCTGCCGGTGGCAACCCTGTCATGAAGATAGTACAGCTCATTGGCTGATTTACCTAAATTTTTAATGTACTTGTTTGACATCATCCCTGTTGTTATTCTCATTTTATCACCTCTACATTGCCATTTTGTTTATTAATGCATCAAGCATTTCATCCAGTACTGTCATAAGCCTGGCGGAAGCGTTATAGGACTTGCTGTACTGAAGCAGGTTCACTCCCTCTTCATTCAAATCCACCGAAGACATGCTGCTTCTTGCGTAATCAAGCTGGAACTGTCCTTCTGAATATGTGTCGTATGAAGTCTGAGTATCTGCCTTATGCAGGTTCAACCCGGTTATTGTGTGAGTTAAAAATTCCTGGAACTTCCCCTTGAATATGTCTGCTCCACCTGGAGTTTTAAAATTATAATCTTTATTGAATAAATCTATCATTCTGAGTATATTGTCAGTTGCACCTGTATTATCATTACCCTCCGAAGGTATAGTAGTATTAACTAAGTATGAACCCGTTGAATTCAGCCAATCCTGTGAAATTTTAATATTTTCTGCTGTAATAACGGTTCCTCCGCCTCTTGCATCAAATAGTTCCTTGTGTCCATCTACATCTACATTGGCATCATTCATAGCTTTAGCAAATGTGCTTGCCAGTGTATCCAGCATGCTTCTGTAATACAAAATTCCTTTTTCATCCTGAAAAGTTCCTGGAGATGGTTCGGCAAAATCACCTTTGCCGTTTAAAAACTTCAGATATCCTTCTATCTGACCTCCATTAATTTTAGAGTTGAAAGCTGAATTGAATTTTTCCTCTGTATCTTTGAATTGCAATACAACTTTATTATCATTTGTAAGCTCTTCATTAATATTTAGTTCTCCAAACTTATCATTGTCAATAAGCTTTATTTGTTTTGTTTCTTTCCCTTCTTTATATGTTTGTCCTCTCAATACAATGGACAGTTCATCAATCTGCTTTCCTGCACCTATATTCACCTGTGTTGTTACTACCTCTATATCCATATAATCCGCCAGCTCATCTATCATCAGGTTTCTTTGGTCGTTCAGCTCCAAAGCCGGATTCCCGCTTATATTGTCATCTCTTATCTGCTTGTTCAGCCCAGCGATATTTTCCATAAGCTGATTGACCTTTACAACTGCTCCGTCCTTAAGATAATCATACTGCTGGTCTCTCACAGTATTTATCTGATTTGAATAATTGTTAAACATCTGAGTGAGCATTTGTGCCGATGTACGCACTACACCTTCCATAACTGGGTCAGACGGATGTTCAGTTAAGTTGCGCAATTGTTCCACCAGATTGGAAAATTGCTCATTAATCTTGTCGTTATTAATTTCATCCATTATTTTTTCCAAGTCACCCAATGCTT